>Ga0302183_10000542_pt1 | contig 17565 bp, 12 predicted proteins | sample I_Palsa_N3_2_FD_200232 | JGI IMG/M metagenome (GOLD analysis project Ga0302183, IMG submission 200232) | Peat permafrost microbial communities from Stordalen Mire near Abisko, Sweden - I_Palsa_N3_2 | ecosystem: Environmental > Terrestrial > Soil > Palsa > Peat permafrost | place: Sweden...
CGTCGGCCCGAAGCAACTCGACCTCGCGACGCAGCAGCCGTTCGCACATGCCGGCGAGGTTGCCGCGCCCGGCTATTACGCGGTCAACGTCGGCTCGCCCACGATTCGCACGGAGTTGAGCGCGACGGACCGCACCGGCCTCGGCGTCTTTACGTTTCCGGCAAACACCGCATCGTACGTCATGATCAACGCCGCCTCGAATCAGGCGGGTGTCACCGACGCATCGGCGCGCATCGTCGGCACGAACGAGATCGCGGGCTCTGCCTCGAGCGGCTTCTTCTGCGGCATGCCCGATCGCTACACGGTGTACTTCATCGCGCGCTTCGATCGGCCGTTTGCTGACGCCAACGTCTTGGGCGGCGGACATGGCCCGCACGCAGGCGCCTGGGCACGCTTCGACACGACGCACAACGCGACCGTGCGCGTCCAAGTCGCGATCTCGTTCGTCGATGCGCAGGGCGCCGCCAACAATCTCGCGGCCGAAGCGAAGAGCTGGGACATTAACGCTGTGCGCAATGCGGCGCTCGGCGCGTGGCAGCAGATCCTGTCGCGCGTCGAGATCAGCGGCGGCACTCGCGACCAAGCGCGCCAATTCTACACCGCGCTCTATCACACGATGCTGCACCCCAACCTGATCAGCGACGCCGACGGGCGATATCGCGGGTTCGACGGCAACGTCCGTACCCTACGCGCAGGCCACGCAGAGTACGCGAACTATTCGGATTGGGATATCTACCGCACCGAGATCCCATTGATCGCCTTGCTCGTGCCCGATCGCGTGAGCGACATGGAGCAATCGCTTGTCGACGCCTATCACACCAGCGGGTGGCTTCCGCGTTGGCCGGTCGTCAATCAGCCGAGCAGCGTCATGGGCGGCGACTCGGTCGATCCGGTGATCGCCGGCGGCTTCGCATTCGGCGCGCGCGATTTCGACGTGCAAGGCGCGCTCGCAGGCATGATCAAGGGCGCGACCGATACGACGAGCGCTCCCGGGTACGGCTGGTATCTCGAGCGGCCGCAATCCGTGGACTATCAGCAGCGCGGGTACATCCCCAACCGCTACACGACCTCGGTTTCGCCGGTTCCCAACGGCGCGTCGGAGACGCTCGAATACGCGCTCGACGACGCTGCGATCGCCGCCTTCGCGCGCGCAATCGGAAATACCGCCGCGTATCAACGGTTCTTGCCGCGCGCAAACAATTGGACAACGATCTTCGACACGCAGACGGGGTGGATTGCGCCGCGTAACGAGGTCGGCGCCTTCGAACAAACGCCGATCGGCGATTCGGGCCAGAACGGTTTCCAAGAAGGCAACGCGGCGCAGTACACCTGGATGGTTCCGCAAGATCTGCCCGATCTCGTTCGCGGCATCGGCGGTCGCGCCGCCACCGTCGCCAAGCTTGATACGTTCTTTTCGCAGCTCAACGCCGATGAGACCAAGCCCTATGCGTGGATGGGTAACGAACCCAGCCTTGGATCACCGTGGGCCTATCTCGCCGCGGGCGAACCATGGCGCGCGCAAGCGATCGTACGCACCGTGATGACGACGCTTTATATGGATACGCCCGACGGCATCCCGGGGAACGACGACCTCGGCACGATGAGCGCGTGGTATGTGTGGACGGCAATGGGGCTGTATCCGCAGTTTCCGGCCGTGCGCGATCTCGACATCGGCGCGCCGCTCTTTCCGCGCATCGTGATTCACGCGCCAAACGGCCCGACGATCACGATCGATGCGCCGGCGGCATCGGCCACGATGCCTTACGTTACCGGCGTGCGCGTCAACGGCGCCGCGACGCAGCACACGTGGTTTGCACTGCCGTTGCGCGGCACCGTGCACCTCGCGTTCGACCTTGCGTCGACGCCGAACAAGTCCTGGGGCGCCGCGGACGGCGACGCCATGCCGGCGTTCGCGCCGAACAGCGCAACGTTTCCGCCGTCAACCGCGGTCCGCATCGACGTCCCGCACGATACGGTGCAATTGGACCCCGGCGCAAGCAACGGCGCGATCGACGCTACGTTCCGCAATACCGGCAGAGCTGCGGCAACGGTGACCTGGTCGATTCCCGAGCAGTCCGGGTTCACGGTCGCGCCGTCCGCCGGCGTGCTGCACCTTGCGCCGAACGGCGCGCAAACCGTCGCATTGACGGTCGCGGCCGCAGCAAGCGGCCTCTACAACGTGCACGTCACGGCCGTCGACGACAACGGCGCGCACGTCGAGCCCGCGATTGCAAACGTTCGAGCCGCGCACAGTGGCGAGCAACTGCTGCTCGCCTGGATCGCGAACCGCTTCAACGACACGGTGATGCCGTACGACCCGCGCACCGGCGCGCTCGGGACGCCGATTGCGGTCAAGGACGAGCCGCGCGACGGCGTGCTCTCCCTCGATGGCCACCTGTACTTCGTTGCCGATCGCGGCGCCAAGACGATCAGCGTGATCGACACCGTGCAGAGCAAGGTGGTCGCGGAAATCGCGGTCGGCAGCTCGCCCAACGGCATTGCCATTGCGCCGGACGGCGCAACCGTCTGGGTCGCGAATTACGACGACGGTACGATTCAACCCATCGACGTGCGGACGCTCAAAGCGGGTAAAGCACTCGACGTCGGCACCAACCCGCGCTATATCGCAATCGCACGTGATGGCACGCGCCTCTATGTGACGACGCAAGGTTCGAACGCAATAGCTGTTGTCGATGCCAATGCGCGGACGCTGCTCGCGCCGATCGCAGTTGGTGAACGGCCGACCGGGATCGCGCTTTCGCCTGACGGTCGTAAGGTCTATGTCGTCGACAATGGCGGAAATGACCTCAGCATCATCGACCTTGCGACGAATCGCGCTATCGCACGCGTGCCGGTCGGGGTTGAACCGATGTACGTCTGCGTCAATCCAAGCGGCACGCTCGCCTACGTGACGAACTATGCGAGTACGACGCTGACGCCGATCGATCTGCAAACCAATACAGCAGAGCCCAACCTTACCGTGGGCGGACAGCCGTTCGACGTCGAATGGCTGCACGACGGCAGCGCGGCGCTCGTCATCTTGCATCGCGGTAACGCCCTGGTGCGCATCAATCGCGACGGCTCGGTGGCACCGCCCCTCTTCCTCGGCAGTGGCGGAGCCTACACGATCGCCGTTCCGCACTAAGGATCTCCGTGTCCCTCAAACTCCATCGCTACTTGCGGCGAATCAAGTACGGCGGTCCGCTCTCACCGACGCGGCAGACGCTGCACAATCTCCATCGCGCACATCTGTTGGCGATTCCGTTCGAGAACATCGACGTTCAGCTCGGCCTGGTTCCCTCGCTCGAGCTGGACGACATTTTCGAAAAGCTCATCGTCCGCGAACGCGGAGGCTGGTGCTTCGAGCATAATCTGCTCTTCGCATGGGTAGTCCGGCAGATCGGCCTGCGTGTCGATCTCATCGGTGCGACCGTCAATCGCAGCAAGCACGTGGAGGGCGCGCCGATTAACCATCTTGCACTCTTGGCGCATCTCGACGAACCGTATCTTGCCGATGTCGGTTTCGGCAACGGCTTCCTCATCCCGACACCGCTGCGCGAGGGCCCGTTCAACGATGGGCGCTTCGACTTCAAGCTGACTTGCCATGGAAACTACTGGCGTTTCTACAATCACCGCGAGAACGGCGCAACCTACGACTTCACGACCGAGCCCATCGATCTCGCAACGATCGAGGCCGCAAATCGCAGCCTCGCAACCACGAGCGAATCGCCGTTCGTACAGACGCTCGTGTGCGCGCAATTAACCGAAAACGGGATGACCACGCTGACCAATGCCGCGCTGCGTGTCTTCTTGCCCGCGCACATGAATGAAGAATCCGCCTCCTCACATGCATCGTTCGAACGCATCTTGCGCGACCACTTTGCGCTGCAGATCGATCGCAGCGAAGCCCTATGGACGCGCGTCGCCGATCAGCACAAGCAGTGGCTGCGCAAGCGCATCCGCGGCTTCTAGGGAAGCCTGATTTAGCCCGTCTCTTCGTCAGCTCAGTCCTCATTTACCCATTAGTAAACTTCGGACTTCGCTTCCTCAATCCGGATTAAATCAAGACTTCCCTACGCACTTGGTGCGATGATATCCAGTAACCCCAGATGCGAGCCGTCCTTGGATGAGTACCACACCCACGGATCGTCTAAGTAGTCCGAGTGAATGAGCGGGTGCAGGAGCGAGACGTGCCGGCTCCCTCGCTCGTTGCGGCACACGTCTTTGTACGAACGAATTTCGTTGCAGATCGGATCTTGGAAGTACCAATAGTTTGCCCAAAAGATACGCGAACCGGCCTTCTTGGTGAGAAGCGATTCGTCGCTACCAAAGAGCTTTTCGAATGCCTTGCCGCGCCATTCTTCGTAGGACATCGACGGCGTCGTGTCCCCTCCCACGTCGAAAAAATAGCGCGTCTTTTCGAGCGACGACCCGAGCATGGCAAAGGCGCGAACCAGCGCGAATCGATCGGGATCGAGCGCGCCCTGCTCGCAGGCTTGCTTCAACCGTGTGATTGCGTCGGTGGCTATTGTTCCACCCAGGCTATGCGAAAGCACGATCACACGGTCGTAGTCGTACCCGCCGTTGCGCTCCGGCGTGACCGCTCGCATGATCGCCGTCACGGCGGTGTCCATAATGGCGTCGCGCATACCGTAGAACCTGGCATCGTTTTCATCGCGCGTCGTGTAGATCTGCACGTCGCCGAAGAATCCGACGATGAAACCGATGAGCAATGCGTACCCGATCTGAAACGCGAGAAAGATTCCGATCAGCAAGCCCACGCCGGGCCAGCCCATCGAGCCCTTTGGAAACTTGGCTACCGCCATCGCGTAGATCAATGCGCCGCCGACGACGACCAGAAGACCGATCGCAAGCGCACGGTGCCAGATCGCCGCGGGGTTTTTCTGTAACGCCTTACGCTGCACCCAGGTCTTGAGGATCGCTTCGAGGGCCTGACCGACCAGAAATGCACCGACAATCCCCACCAGCAGCCAGACCACGATCTTGACGCGTGCACCACCCGGCGCTGATGCATTCGCATTGAGGACGGTGATCGCTTGGCCCAGCGTCGAGCCCGTCATCAGACCAGTGATCGTCAAGACATGCACGCCTGATAGCCAGACTGCGGTGATCGAAATGCCGAACAGCACGAACGCGAGAACCAATGCACCGCCGATGAACCCGTAGTCGAAGAACTGCTTTGCGAACGGCGCTTCGACGCGCGCAGTCGTATTAAACGGGGCAAAAACCGCGCGTAGAATCCACATTAGCACCGAAAGCCAGTTCGTGGCGCCCTTGTCGATCGGGCTCCAGTACGCCTCAATCACGTCGAAGAAGCTTTTCTTCGGCTCGAGGAGATCGTCACCGACGTGCCGCACGCGGCTCGTTGTGGGCAATGGATCGTCCTCGCCGGGCTCGAGCACGCCCACCGGGTTGACGACCTCGAGCGTCCAGGCTCTCTTCCCTTCGCGCTCGTTCAGCCGCATACAAAGATCCCCGGCGACCTGATCTTGGAACTCGTAGCGCGGATGCGAGTCCACACCGTGCACGGCAACAATAGCAACTCGTTCGATCTTGCTCATATTCTCCAGGCCCAGGCATTCCATGTCGGCAGAAACGCGTTCGGGGCAAAGCCCGCTAAGCGATCCCGATATGCATAAACATAGCGCGCGTTGAACAGATAGAGCAACGGCACCTGATCGGCCACGCGCCGGGCGATCGCGCCATACAAGGTGCGGCGCTGGGATTGCGAGACGCTCGAGAGCGCTGCGCGCTCGAGGCGATCGACGACCGAATCGCACCAGTGCATATAATTCGACGGCGCTCCGCACGAGAGGATGTCGGAGTCATCCGGATCGGCGCCCATCGTAAAGGGTACGTAGGCGAGATCGAAGTTCCCGGTGGCGAGCGTCCCCGTCTGTGGAAGAAACAGCTGCGCGTTGCTGATACTCTTGACCGTCACTGCGACACCGCGGTCGCGCAGTGCAGCCTGTACCACCGTAGCGATCCGCATGCCGCTCACGGTCTCGGGAAAAGCCACGTAAACGAAATGCATGGGTACACCGTCGCGTCGGCGCATGCCGTCTGGGCCACGCTGCCATCCGGCGACATCGAATGCCGCATCGGCTCCGCTCGGATCGTATGATGGTTGGCGTACGTTTGGATCGTACGCCCACGAGAACTTGGGCTGGATCATATTCGTGACCGGATATTTCCCGAGCGTAATCTTCTCGCTGATCGCTTCGCGATCGATCGACATGGCGATCGCGCGCCGCACCCGGACATCGTTGAGCGGGGCATGCGAGGTGTTCATGACGAGGCCGGCGACTACCGCGGTCAACGTGGCGGCAAAGCGCAAATGCGAGTCCGCGGCGATCATCGAGTACTGCACTGGGGCAATCAGATTCCAGTCCAGCGCTCCCGTTCGGAGCATCAGAAGATTCGTCCCTGGGTCGGTAACGATGCGCACCTCGAGTTCCGCGACCGCGGGCTTTCCGCGCCAGTAACGTGGATTCGCGCGGTAGCGTAGCGCGTTCCCACGCTGCCACGAAACGAACGAATACGGTCCGTCGCCGACGCTCGGCGCAGCGCCGAAGGGCGCGCGATCGAGTGGCCGCTGCGTTCGCAGCACGTGCGCCGGCAACACGAATTGCGGCGTTGTCCCGTAGGAGAAATATCCGAGAGCAGCCGGCGCCCAGGCGCGTTTGAGATGAAAGGCGATTGTGCGAGGATCAAGCGCGACGGCCCGGTCGATCAGGTCGTATCCCTGTGTCGATCGCACCGGATTGCGCGGATCCAGAATTGCGTGCAACGTAAAGAGCACGTCGCCGCTGGTCACCGGAGCCCCGTCGCTCCAACGTACCGCACGCAAGTGGTACACGATGGTGCGCCCGTCGCGCGAGACCGTCGGCAGACGGTCGAGCAGCGCAGGGACCGGTTTCCCCGAACGGTCGAAGTCAACGAACGGCTCGAAGGCTAGGCGCGCGATCTGAGCCTCGACCAACGCCGCATCCGGGTGCATGAAGAGCGGATCGAGCGTCGAGGGGTCAGCGGCCAAGGCGAACCGCACCACGCCAGGCGGGGGGACCGCCGGCCCGCCCGCCTTCGTACAGGCCACCAACACGGCAAGAGCAAGGATCCATTGCGATGAACGGATCACGGGTGATATAGTCAAATCGCCGAATAGCTTGCGGCAAGAAATGCGAATCTGGCGAATATGATTGTCTCCGACGACCTCGATCACCTCGACCTTGCGCTGCTGGAGGCTCTTCAGCGCAATGGGCGCTCGACCTTTGCTGAACTGGGGGCGCTCGTCGGCCTCAAGGCCCCAGCCGTGCACGACCGCGTAAAGCGCCTCGAAGGACGCGGCCACATTCGCGGCTACAGCGCGCAACTCGACGGCCGCAGCCTTGGCCTCGAACTCATCGCCTTCGTAAGTTGTTATACGACTCCAGACGCTGCTTACGACCGATTCACCAAAAGCTTGAGCGAGATGCCGGAAGTGTGTGAAGTCCATTCCGTGGCGGGCGAAGAGTCGTTCGTCTGCAAAGTGATGACGCGTTCGACGCAGCATCTCGATGAGTTGCTCTCACGTTTGAAAGCGTTGCCCGGCATGGCGCGTACAAAAACCACCATCGTCCTTTCCACGCCGTTCGAACGCGACGGCATCTCGGTGCGTTCGTGAGCATTGCCCCCGGTCGCCGGTTGCATCCGCTCGGGACGCATCGCGTGATCGATCCTCCCGGCGCGATGCCGCAGAATGCCTGGAAGCTCGACAATACGCCGATCGCTCTCGATAACGAGATTCTCTGCGAGGTCGAGGTGCTCAACATTGATTCGGCCTCATTCAAGCAGATCGCCGACATGTGCGATGGCGACGAGGCCAGCATCGCCGAGCACGTGCACGGCATCGTGCGCGAGCGCGGGAAGCAGCACAATCCGGTGACCGGAAGCGGCGGCATGTTTATCGGCTACGTACGTGACATCGGCAAGGACTTGAGCGGCCGCGCTGATCTGCACACGGGCGAACGCATCGCGTCGCTCGTCTCGTTGACGCTCACGCCACTGCACATCGATTCGATCGAACGCGTCTGCGTGAAAACCGGACGCATCTGGATCCGCGGCAAGGCGGTGCTGTTTGCATCCGGCTTGTGGGCGTCGCTGCCCGACGACATCGACGAAAACGTCGCCCTGGCTGTACTCGACGTCGCCGGCGCACCCGCGCAAGTGCGACGACTCTGCGAGCCGGGACAGACGGTCGCGGTCATCGGCGCCGACGGCAAGAGCGGCATGCTCGCATGCGCGCAGGCCAAGACGCGTGTTGGTCCGAGCGGATGTGTTATCGGCATCGGGCCCTCGGATCAGACCGAGGCAGCTAAGCTGCTGATCGAGCACCAACTGGTTGATGCGTTCATCGTAGCCGATGCGCGCGATGCACTCGATCTGAGCGAGAAGGTCGCGCTGCGTGCGCTGCAACTCGCCGACGTGACGATCAATTGCGTCAACGTACCGGGTACTGAGCTCGCGACGATCCTGTGCACCAAGGATCGCGGCACGGTCTACTTCTTTTCGATGTCGACGTCGTTCACCGCGGCGGCGCTCGGCGCCGAAGGCGTCGGCAAAGACGTCACCATGATCGTCGGCAACGGCTTCGTGCGCGGCCACGCACAAACCGCGCTACAGACGCTGCGCGATCATCCGCCGATTCACGCTTACTTCAACCGACGATACGCCACGCCGTAAGGAACCAGCACATTATGAGCGTTATCACGCATCTCAAACCTCCCGTCCCGCCCGAGCATTTTGAATATAAGGCGCTCAAGCAAGGCGAGTTTTGGCGCCACGTTCCCGCTTATCGTGAGATCGACGAGGCGACGTTTCTCGATCATCTGTGGCAGCAGAAAAATGCGGTGAAGACGCCGCAAGAACTCCTTGCAACCATCAAAGATCTCGTTTCGCCCGGCTTCTTCGCCGACGTCGAAGAGGGGTTTGCTCGCGCGCCGATGGCCGTGCGCGTCTCGCCCTACGCGCTCGCGCTCATCGATTGGAATGACCCGGTCAACGATCCGATTCGCCGTCAGTTCGTGCCGCTCGCATCGGCGCTTTTGCCCGATCATCCTCGCCTCACCCTCGATTCGCTGCACGAACAGGCCGACTCGCCGGTTCCGGGACTCGTGCACCGCTACGTCGACAAGGCGCTCTTTCTGCCGCTCAACACGTGCCCGGTCTACTGCCGATTCTGCACGCGCAGTTACGCGATCGGCCCCGACACCGAGAACGTCGATAAAGTCGCGCTCGCAAAGACGCCCAAGCAATGGGAAGACGCATTCCAGTACATCAGCGAGCGGCCGGAGCTCGAGGACATTGTGATCTCGGGCGGTGATGCCTATCAGCTTCCGCCAAAGAACATCACGCTCATCGGCAACGCGTTGCTCGATATCCCGCACGTGCGCCGTATGCGCTTTGCCACCAAAGGCCCGGCGATCATGCCGATGAAGTTATTGACCGATTCGGCGTGGCTCGACGCGCTCACCGGTGTGGTCAATCGCGGCCGCGCGATGGGCAAGGATGTCGTGCTGCATACGCACTTCAACGCGCCCGAAGAGATCACGTGGATCACGCAAAAGGCGATGGCGCTGCTTTTTGAGCGCGGCATCTTCGTGCGAAATCAGTCGGTGCTGATCCGCGGCGTGAACGATACGCCCGAGCGCATGGCACTCTTGGTCAAGCGGCTCGAGTACGTCAACGTCCATCCGTACTATGTGTATATGCACGACATGGTCAAGGGCGTCGAGGAGTTGCGCACCACGGTCCAGACATCGATCGAGATCGAAAAGTTCGTGCGCGGCGAGACCGCGGGCTTCAATACCCCGCTCTTTATTTGCGACGCACCGGGCGGCGGCGGCAAGCGCGACGTACACTCGTTCGATTTCTACGATCGCGAGAACGGCATCTGCGTCTACACGGCGCCCGCCGTCAAGAAGAACAAGGCCTTCGTCTACTTCGATCCGATCGACAAGCTCTCGCCCGACGCGCAGGCTCGCTGGGCGGTCAAGGAGCTCGCCGACCAGATGATCCGTGAAGCCCTTCGTAGGGCGGGTGACGCAGCCGACGAGTTGGTTCTGGCATAAACTGGCACCCGCACGAGGCGGGTGGAGGTTCGGAGTGTCGGAAGCACGACCGCCGAAGGCGGACGAACCATCACCCGCACGAGGCGGGTGGAGGTTCGGAGTGTCGGAAGCACGACCGCCGAAGGCGGACGAACCATCACCCGCAGGATGCGGGTCGATGTTCGGAGTGCAGGAAGCACAACCGCCGAAGGCGGACGAACCATGGTGAACGAAAAGGCCTTCCGCCTCGACTTCTTTGTCGCGATTGCGGCGCTGACCGTCAGCGTGCTTACGTCTGTCACGCTTCTCTATCAGACGCGAATCATCGGCCAGCAGTACGCGGCGACCATCTGGCCGTATCTGAGCACCGGGTCGACTTCCGACCCGGACGGAATAGCGGTCACGGTTGCAAACGACGGGCTCGGGCCAGCGCTGATCGAGTCCGCGCAGCTTTCCGTCGACGGCGCGTCCGTGCCGTCCTGGGGCGCGTACTTCGCCCGGCTCACACTCGACCCGACGGTGCGCGCCTTTTTTGTAAAAACGCGTCGGCTCTCCGCCGCCGGAAAGTTGCCGCCTGGGGCGCATATCACAACGGGATCGCTCGGCCCCGGTACAACCATTCGGCCGGGGGACAAGGTCACGATCTTGCAGGTGCACCTACCGGGCTTACCGCTTCCGGCGATGCTGCATCACGCGTTCGCTCTCGACCTCTGCTACTGCTCGCTCAACGGGAGCTGCTGGACCTTGCACTCTGAGAGCGCATCTGAAAAAAACGAGCAGCCGAAAGCGGTCTCGCGATGCACGACCGCAGCAGCGATCAGCGCATCGTTTGCTACGTCCCCTTCTGTGCGCCCGCGTAAAAAATGACTTTGAAGATCGCCTGCGGGATCGTCGAGAGCGTGTTCGGATTTCCGTAGGCGACGTAGAACTCGTAGTCCCTCAGGCGTAAGTGATATGCGACCGAGACATTCGAGCAGACACCTTCACAGTTGCCGCCGCCGTTAGGCTGCGGCGGATAGCCTATGATCTTGCGATCGCCGATGGAAAACGACGAGTTGCGGTCGATCTGATACGTGTACGCGACGCTCTCGAACCATTGGATATTGTCGGGCGCTTTGCCGTTGAACCACTGCGCGGTGTCGTCGATCGCCAGCGAGAGCGCACCGCGCTTACCGATGCGAATCGTCGTCGTGCGGTACCACGTGTCGAGACGTCCATCGCCGTATGCGCCGGTGTAGTATTGGATCTGCGTCGGCGTCGCTGACGAGCCGTGATACGGGAAGTTGCCCGGGTTGTCGGTCTGCAAACCGCTGTGATAGGTGAGTGAAAACCCGGCGTTCTGTGAGATCGGCGTCAGCGTCGGTCCGAAACGCCAGTAGTTCGAGCCGGTATAGAGCTGCAGATCCCACGAACTCTTGGTCAGGATGTCAAAGGTCGCTGCGTTATCGCTCTGTGCCTGGCCATATTGCGGGCCTTGATAGCGATCCAGGAAGCCGTCGATGCCGACCGCCGCAACTTTACTGCCGCTGCCCGCCTTGGGATTCCAGATGTAGGCGCTGTAGATCGCATACCCGGCGATCCCAGGATGCGAGTCGAAGCCGTCATACGGATTGTAGTCTTCGCCGTAGTTGCGCATCGCACCATAGAGCGCAAAATGCTGATCGCCGTAGCCGCCGCCGCCATCGATGAACTTGGCTTGACTCGGATCGGCAACGTCGCTGCCGACTTCATTGCCCGCGTTGAGATAGACACTGGTGTGCTTGGTATCCCAGTAACTCGTACCGATCTCGTTGGCAACGTCGGTAAAACCGGGGAGGTTCGCTTGCACGCGCTCGTACACGCCGGTGAAGCGCTGGTTGGGGGTGTTGTAGTCGATCGTTTGCGCAAGATCGGTGCGATCATCGCCGATCGAATCAAAGCCGGCGAATCCGAAGTTGCCCTGCTTGCCTTCGACCGCGTAGCCTTGCGACGGCGTTGGAATGCCGGGCGTGTAGAGGATCGTGTGGTAACCCGAGCACACGTCACAATTGAAGTAGTTGTAGAAGTTCGAGGCCTGGGTGAAGAACGGGCGCACCTCATTGTAGGTGCGCTGATAGACGGTCGGCGAGATCGACTGTTGATCGAGTTCGACGTTGGAATAGTCCGGATGGAACGTCGAGAAGAACGACGAGGTCGAGGTAATCGGAATCGAGACATCCGCACCGACGCGAGAGGTCGGGCCACCGTATGCCGGCGTCGTGTCGAGGCCGAGGGCATAGAGCGCCGCACGCGGCGCCGGCTTGGGCGGCGCGACGCTCGAGACCATCTTGACGGTCCCGGCGCGCACGACATCATCGGGGTTGGTTTGAGCCGAATCGTACGACCACACGTCCTGCTCACCCGTTGAGTGGGTGTAGCGCACAAATTGCAACTGCCACGTGCCCGAATGCGCACCGCGAAGAACTTTGAGCGGAATCGCCATCGTCACGACATAGCCGTGATCGGTCGTTTCGCCGGCCGATTGCCAGTGCGGCGAAAATCCGGTGTTTTCCGAAGATGCTTCATAGTGCGTGCCGTTCGGCGTCGCAATAAATTGGTAAAAGAAACCGTTCGGCCCGGTCGGCCAAAGATCGACCCAGACCTCGTCGTCGCTGCCTTGCCCGACGTCGTCGCTGTGCTGCGAGGCGTTCACCGGCTCGGATTGCGTCACATCGAACCGCACGTAAAGGAACTTCCCATCGGTCTGGGCGTGAACCAGCGTCGCTTCGCTCGCGGTGCGACCATGGATCACGTCACGCTCGAGCGGGAGCGCTGTACCGGGCCACGGACTTGCCGCGGCCACCGGCGCAGGTGCCAGCGACGGCGCATCGGCAGAGCTTGGTATCGCGACCGACGTGAGCGCGGCAAGCAGCCATAACATTAGGGAAGCACTGCTCCATCCAGCGAATTGTGTGATTTATCTTGGAGCAACGCCGCACCGACTTTTGCGCACGTACGCTCGTCGTCACGATCGCGATCGCAGAGCTGCGCCCCGGTAAAGACCGCGCCACGCACCGACGCGCCGCGCAGATCCAGACATACGACCTCGCGCTGAATCGTGACGCCGTCCTCTCGATCGGTATTGTGCGCGCAAACCCATGCGTTGCGGAACGAGGCGCCGTCGACGTGCGCGTCCTGCATGCTCGCGCCAACCACGTCATCGCCGTCAAAGATGGCGTTGGACAGATTACCGCCGCGAAAGCTCGCGCCCACGAAGCCGGCTCCGGTCAAATTTTGGCCGTGTAAATCGACGTCGCCAAAGTTCGCGCCGGTGAATTCCGCGCCATTCAACTTCGCACCGTCGAGCCGCGCACCGCGCAGATTGGCACCGACGAGTTTTGCACCGCGCAGATCTGCGTTGCGTAGATCGGCGCCCTCGAAATTCGAGCCGGTGAGCCGCGCGTCACGCAGATTTGCCGAGCTAAGATCGCTTTCACGAAGATTCGTTCCAACGTAATCGACGCCATGAAGATCGGCACCATGCAGATTCATGTGTGAGAGATTGCAACCAACGCAGCGGTTCGGAACGCCGGCGGCACGTGCCGCCGGAACTCCGATTGCTACTGCGAGTACTGCAAACGCAAGGCCCAGGTTTCGAGTAAGTGCCATCATTGCGGCCGGTTCTACCTTTCTCAAGTCCGACAAGGAGTCAACAGGATACCCGGGGCGTTGCTCGCCCGCGTGACTGTAGCGACGTGAAGGGTTACTTAAGGACCGAGATGTGCTCCCGAGAAATCACAACCGATGAACTTGGTGTTTTCCGTGTTCGCACCCCGAAGGTCTGCGCCGGATAAATCGACACCACTGAAGATTGCGCCCGAAAGATTTGCCCCGCGCAGGTTCGCATCGCGCAGATCCGCGCCGGTCAGACGTATGCCGCGCAAGTCCATGCCGCTGAGATTCGCACCGTGCAGATCGCAACCGCTGCAGCGAGGAAGGTACGCTCGTAGTTGCGACTGCGAGAGCATGCGCACGTCGATATCGGATCCGCTCAGGCTCGCGCCATCCAGGTTCGCACCATCGAGCTTCGCGCCGCGCAGGTCGGCACCCGAGAGATTTGAACCGACGAACGATGCATTCCGCAGATCCGCACCGTGGAAGTCGACGCCGCTGAGATTAGCGCCGTTGAAATTCGCGCCTTGGAGATTGGTGTGACTGAAGTCCGATCCGGTCAGATTTGAGCCCGAGAAATTCTTGCCGGCTAAGTCCTGGCCTTCGAAGCTGCAGCCCGAACAATTCATTCCGTGCCCGAAGTCGGCCGATGCGACGCGCACCGACTTCGTCGCTGCCGCCATCGCCGAGGATGCGCTCGACATGGCGATCGAGGTTGCAGTACTCACCGAGCGCGCAACGGAAGCGTTCACGGCCTTTTCCACAGCGGCATCCGTCGTCGCCGCGCGCGCGGCCGGAGGCGCTGCCTTTGCCGCACTTCGCGGCGCAATAATTGTAACGTTCGGAATCGTCAGCGAGACTTGCGGCAGACTCACGGCCATCTTAGCCGTCGTGACTTTGAACGGCGCCGCTGCTTTTGCCTCAGGCGCTGCCGCGGCTGCGGGCGCTGGAGGACCCGCCGGCGGACACGGCATTGCAAACGCAATTACCGGGGTCAGCGTCGAAGCCACAAAGTATCCGGCGAGCAACCCGACCGTCACAGCTCCCGCCGTTGCCGGCGAGATCGAGGATCCGATGGCGCGACCCGAGCGCAGCAATCGCTCGATGCGAATCGAGATGTTCTTGCGCGTGGTGAACACACCCGGAGCCGCCAGCGGCTGGTGCGGCCACGACGTCCGCTCAGCCATCTTCGTGAGGCAAAAAGCGTATGTGCGTACCGCGCCCGTAAGCTCCAGAACGTAGTCGTCGCATGCAACTTCGCGTTCGATGTCCATCTGACGCGCGATGAACCACACCGCGGGATTAAAGAAGAAGAGCGAGGAGATCACGCGCTGCAGACCGTTGCTCCAATCGTCGTGGCGCAACAGATGCGCGAGTTCGTGAAGGCTGATCTGATCGATTTCGTTTGCGTTGAATTCTTCGAGCAAATGTTTGGGCAGAAGGACCATCGCATCGAACAAGCCCACGGCGACCGGCACTTCGATGCCGCCGGTCACGCAGATCCGCACGTCGCGGTCGCGGGCGTCCAGATGCTGCCACTGCACGAGCTGATCGCGGTACTCGATGCCGAGCGGCATCGCATCGCGTTTGAGACGTTCGAGGCGCGTAAGGGCAACCGCCAAACGCACCATAAGGGCGAGCGCCGCGATGCCCCACAGCGTAAAGAAGATGGTGGTTAGGAGGAACGGCGCGTTCACGTTGAGGTCCGGGATTTTGGGGATGGTGATGTTCCCCAGGCTTCCACCGCCGGAGTGCGTCGCTTCGCTCGCTTTTTCGTTGTTATGCTCGCTGCGCGACGCACCGCCGGCAGTGTTCGCCTGAGCAACCCGCTGCTGCACGTTCACGGCTGTTGTTTGAGTTGTCTTGGTTGCGGCGGTGGTGGGCGCGGGCAGTGTGTAATACGTGATGTGCGTGAGGCTGGTGGCGATCGGCACCACGACGACGGCCACAAGGGCGAGCGTCCAGGCGGCGTAGCGCGTTGATGCGTTGACGCGCGGGAAGACGCGCAATGCGAGCCAGGTCAACGCAGCGATGGCAATCCCTTGCCACAAGCTGTTGACGAGCACAACGAGCGCGGCGTGGGCAATGATTTCGAACAGCGACGGCATGACTTTACCGCTCCTCGTATTGTTCGATCAACGAACGCAGGCGCGCGAGTTCATCGTTCGAAGGGCGCTCATTCTCGATTAAGCGGAGCGCCAGTGCGCCGGTGCTATTCCCGAAAAACTTCTCGACCACGTTCTTGACCGCGCTGCCCGCAGCAGCTTCGCGCGCGATCAGCGGATGGTAGACGAAGGCGCGGCCCGCCTCCTCGTGCGTGACGTGCCCCTTCTGCTCGAGAATGCGCAGCGTGGTGAGCACGCTGTTGTAGGCGAGCTGGGGCGGCCCGAGGGCTTCGGTTACATCAGCAACGGTCGCACGTTCGAGGCGCCAAAGCACCTCCATAACGCGCAATTCCGCTTCGGTGAGGGTAGGTGAGGGGCGACGGGGCATTCCGGGTTTTCTCCTATCTCCTAATTCTTTAAGAGCAGAATACCTCGCCCGCCCCGGCTTGTCAACTAAAAGTTTAGTTTTGAGATTTCGTTGAGCTAATAGCCACTCTCATCGCCGTAGGCAACGACCGGGCAGTTGACCACGAACCCGGCCGCCTTGGCCAGCAAGGCGACTTGCGCGTAGCTGGTCAGACGCTTCGTCTGGGGGGTCCCGACAACCATCACATTCCACAGCGGGGTGTAGGCATTTTCTGCGTACGGATGGGCCAGGTCCGGTGCGACCGAGAGCACGTTGAAAGGTGAGCCGATGCCGCCTGCATTGGCGAGGGTCGCGTCTTGGTCCAGCGGCGTGCGAAGGCTCAGATAGGCGAGTCCCTGCGGAGCAAGGCCGGTTTGCGGGCCGTTTACGACGACACCGATCGGGATTTCGGCACTTGAAGATGCCTTCGCAAGATTCGGCGTGAAGGTCGCACGTTCGACGCTCGACGCGACCGGATCCGAGGCTTCAGGGCTGAGGTAATAGATCGGCTTGCCGTTAAAAAAGCCTCGCGCCAGCGTGAGAGTCACGGTCATCTTCGTCGTGTCGATCGCTAGCACGCGATCTTCCGTGTTGGTGTGGGTGGTGACATCGAACGCTCCGTCGTCGGTGGCAACGATCGGTGCGTTCAGAACACCCGCGATACCTTCAGCATGCACGAATGGCGAGTACTCGGGATCAGCCTTGCCGCCCGGCGTTGCCGATTGCGGTGGAAAACCCATCGCGCTCGCGACGTACGTACGAGTGGCACGGAAGTTTGGCGCTCCCTCGAACGTGTACGCGCCGTCGGCATTCTTGGTCGCGCGCTGCGTCGCGGGCGTGCCGATCAACGCGAGGCTTGGCGCAAAATTTACGCCGAATTTCTGCGCGACGGCGGCATCCGACGCATCGGTGAGGATGTACCACACCGTTTTGCCTTTTACAATTCCACGATAGAGCGGCAAGGTCGCCGTGTGATTGGTGCTGTCAACCGCGATCGCGCTTGTGATGGTAAATTTCGAATGCGGTAGCTGGGCAGCCGAAGCGGACGCGAATCCGAAGATCGCGCAGGCTGTGGCAATGAGCAGGGAATGACGTTTCATGTTCGCTGTACGCTCCAACAAGGCGATCGGTTTACTAGCCGCCGGCGATTTTCGCGCGGCGCCCCTGCGCGAGGAACCACGCGACGATGCGCTCGCGGTGATCGCCTTGGATTTCGACGATGCCGTCTTTGCTCGTTCCACCGGTTCCGCAGTGGCGTTTGAGCGCCTTAGCGATCTCATCGGTCTCCTGCGGCCGCAGACCATGTACGAGGCTC
>Ga0302183_10000555_pt1 | contig 17395 bp, 19 predicted proteins | sample I_Palsa_N3_2_FD_200232 | JGI IMG/M metagenome (GOLD analysis project Ga0302183, IMG submission 200232) | Peat permafrost microbial communities from Stordalen Mire near Abisko, Sweden - I_Palsa_N3_2 | ecosystem: Environmental > Terrestrial > Soil > Palsa > Peat permafrost | place: Sweden...
GCCCGCGTGATTAGTGAGCAGGCCGGCGACGCTGTAAATCTTCGTGACGTCCAGCGCCTCGCGCAGCGTCATCGGTGGAAGGATCGAGGGTAAGCGCCGCGCGAGCATCGTTTTGCCACATCCGGGCGGCCCGACGAAGAGTAGATTGTGTCCGCCCGCCGCCGCAATTTCGAGTGCGCGCTTGGCCGCGAGTTGCCCGCGAACATCGGCGAGGTCGCCGTGCACGAGGGCATCCGCCGGATCGAGTGCCGGCGCTTTCGTGCGGCGGCGCCACGGGCCGCCGTTGCCGAGGATCACCGCAACCGCGTTTTGCAGCGAATCGACGGCGTACAGTTCGATGCCGTCAACGAGGGCCGCCTCATCGGCGTTGCGCGCTGGAACGATCAGCTTGGAAAAGCCCGCGTTGCGCGCGCCGATGACCATCGGCAAGATGCCGCTAACCGGGCGCAGTGTACCGTCAAGCGCGAGTTCCCCCAGTGCGATGACGTTTTGCAGTGCGAGGCGATCGATCTGCTCGTCGATAGCAAGTAGCGCGAGCGCGATTGCTAAGTCGAACGCGGGCCCTCCTTTGCGAACATCGGCCGGCGAGAGATTGACCAGTAACCGCCCCGCCGGATAGGCGAACCCCGAGTTAAAGATCGCCGTACGGACGCGATCGCGTGCCTCGCCGAGCGCGCGATCGGGCAGACCGATGATCGTAAACGCAGGCGATCCGGCCGAACTGTCGGCTTCGACGCGGACGACGTAGCCTTCGATCCCAAGCATGCCGGCGCAAAAGGAAAGCGAGAGCATATCAACATCCTCCTCTGCGTCGTGCGGGGCGGACGTCTAGGGGCCGTTGCGCATATGGGAGAGGCCTCGGTACGCTAGAGTGTGCTAGATTGAGCGGGAATGGGGGACATTCGCATGCGCTTTTTCTTTATGGCCGTTGTGGCCAGCGCCGTATTCGCGCTCAGCGCGCCGGCATTCGGCCAGACGACGATACCGTTTACCACCAAGATGTTCAGGGTGAGCCGATGCGATCCGAGGGCGAACGTGAACACGGTCTATCCGGGCTATGTTCCAGCGTTTTATCCGGCGCGACCGTTTTACTGGGGTGATCCATACGGTTACGGCTATTATCAGCCGCCCGTAACCACCGCGAACCCGACGTTGAGCATCGACTACACGAACATCACGCACAAGGTGATGTCGACGGTCGAATGGGGATTGGTCGCCAACGGCCGCCTGGTCGCCGAAGCCCGGGACGTCGGGACGTTTTCGCCCGGCGCCGAGATCAAGCACCAATTTGGTCTTAGCCCGAACGTCTTTCCCTTGCAGACCGGGTTGCCGCACTGCATCGCGCTGCGCGTGAAATTTGCGGACGGTACGGTTGTACGCAATCCGAATCTTCCGAGCGAACGCCGGCAGATGTACGTCAAACCGCCGGCGGGCGCGGGTCCACCGGCGACGCCGGAGCCCTAGCCGCTCGGCAATCCGCGCCTTAGACGAACGAAGCGATTTCGCTGAAGTCGAGGCGCGGATTGCGTGGGAACAGTTTTCCGTCGTCGCCATAGCCGAGCGAAACGAGCAGAATCGATTTGCGCGTGCCGTCCGGGAAGAACTCCGCGTCGACGCCGGCGTTGTCGAAGCCGCCCATCGGCCCCGCATCGAGGCCATGCGCGCGAGCCGCGAGGATAAAGTATCCGGCCTGAAGCGTCGCGTTCTGCAATGACATCGGATCGGCGTGCTCACGCGCCCTTTCCAAAACGGCTTGGGGCGCGTGCGGGGCCAGGCGCGGAAGTTGCTCGTGGAAATTCAGGTCGCGCGCGAGGATCGCCGTTACGGGTGCCGATTCAACCTTTGCCACGTTGCCGGGGGAGAGCAGCGGTTTGAGTCGCTGGCGGCCTTCGGGCGTGGTTACAAACACGACGCGAAGTGGAATCGAATTCATTGCGGTCGGCGCAATCTTCGTCGTCTCGACGATGCGCTCGAGAAGCTCGGCCGGGACCGGTTCAAGCAAAAAGCGGTTGGCCGTGCGAGCATCGTGGAAAATTGTATTCAGGGCGCGCTCATCGAGGGCGCGGGTGGACTTATTAAAAGTTGCCGTCATGAATCTTATGGTACGCCCCTAGACCATCGTTGTCAAGATAGTCCTGAATGGGATGATCTGAATGTGATATAATTCGGTCATGGAAGTAATTGACGAGGCGAGGAGCTGCAGCAAGGTCCCGGCCGTGCTCCGCGAGGGGCTGGGCTGGCCGGTCGCTCGAATCGCCGCCGCGTTCGCGGCGGCGCACAACGAGGCGCTCGCTCCCCTTGGATTGAGTCTGAGAACCTTCGCGGTTCTGGCGACCGTGGCCGGCGGTTCGGTCCGCTCGCAGCTCGAGATCGCGCACAACGTCGGGCTGGACAAAACCACGCTCGTCGCAACCATCGATGATTTGGAACGCCGCGCGTGGGTGCTGCGCAAACCCGATCCCGACGATCGGCGCGCACGCATCGTCGAGATCACGAGGGCCGGTCAAACCCTCTTGCAACGGGCCGCCGATTCGGTGCGTGCGACCGAGCACCGCATCCTTGGAGGCATGAGCGAGGAGCACATCGCTCAGACGAAAGCCTCGCTCATCGCGCTGCTCTCGGGCCCACTCTTCGAATACTTCGATCGCGCCGGATCGTGCCTCTAAGCGTGCGCTAGGGCGTGACCTCGTCGCGCGTATTGCTGCGCTCGCCGGCGTAAAAGCCGTATTTCCCCTTGATTTGCTCCCAGCCGGCCTTGGGGTCGCCGTAAACCCACGCGACGTCAATCGCACGTATAGCGCCGTCGACGTAGTCAGCGTAGTAACACTTGCCTTTGTACGGACAGGTGTAGTCGTGCGACGACATTTGCAAGTTCTTACTGACTGCGGTGGCGTCGACGTACCAATTCCCCTCGGATTTGATGACTTGATCGCCGCTCGCATCGGCTAACAGCGCTCCGGTACGCTGTTCGTAAATTCGTACGCGCATGGCGGAGCTTGTTTGTCGAGCCGAGAACCTGCGCCTTCATGCTCAAGCCGATCCTCGAAATCGACCGTCTCGTCTCCGCTTCGCCCGAGCCGCACTCGGTTGCGGTGCTTCGGGGCCGGGAGGTCTGGATTGCATCGCGAGCAACGCGGCGGATCGACGTGATGGAACGCGATGGCTGGCGCAAGACGGATGAGATCGAGACGCCCGGCATGCCTTGGGGAATGAGCTACGGCGGCGGCGCCGTGGTTATGACCTGCGGCGAAGGCAGTGACGACAACCGTCGCGTGCACCGTTATATTCCTGGCGACGGCTTCGACGAGATCGTCATTGATTGCCCCGACGATACGGGTTCACATCTGGCGCTCTACGGCGGGCGCGTGCTGCTCGGGCAGTGGTACAACAAGCACCTCTTGCTTCTCAACGACGACGGAACGGTCGCGCACACCTGGAATACGCCGCACGAGATCTGCGGGGTCGCGGTGATCGACGACATGGCGTTTCTGCTGGGTACGGATGACGAGGACAGCGAGGAATACTATCTTTCGCGGCTCGATCTGCGCAGCGGCCTCGCTGACGATATCGCGAGCGTGCCGTTTCGTGCGCGCGGCCTTGCCTGGGATGGAAGCCGCTTTTGGACCAATCATCGCGAGGCGGATCGCACCGTCACCTTCGCGTTGCTCCCTGACTAACGCGTGCACCTCACCACACTCGACTGGTGGATCGTTGTCGTCTCACTGGCGATCACGTTTGTTCCGGCAATCGTCCTTGCGCGCCGCGCCGGAAAGAACACCGCGGAGTTCTTTGCGGCTGGGCGCAGGGCGCCATGGTGGCTGATCGGCATTTCGCTCGTCGCGACGACGTTTTCCACCGATACACCGAACCTCGTGGCCAATCTCGTACGCGACGGCGGCGTCGCGGAGAATTGGGTGTGGTGGTCGTTTCTCCTCACCGGCATGGCGACCGTGTTTTTTTATGCGCGGCTTTGGCGGCGCAGCGGCGTCTTGACCGATTTGGAATTCTACGAACTGCGCTACTCGGGGAAAGCTGCTTCAGTGGTACGCTCGGTGCGCGCGATCTATCTTGGGCTTTTCTTTAACTGCTTCATCATCGCGAGCGTCAATCTCGCGGCGGTCAAGATCGCGAATGTGTTTTTCGGTTGGCCGCGTTGGGAAACGCTGCTGTTCTGCGCGATCGTGCCGATCGTCTTTGCCGCCGCGGCGGGGCTGTGGGGCGTGATGGTCACCGACTCGATCCAGTTCTGTATTACGATAACCGCGGCTTTCGCTGCCGCGTACTTTGCGATTCATGCGCCAGGCGTCGGCGGTTTGCACGCGATGGTCGCGCGCGTTGCCGCCGCGCATCCGCACATGCTTTCGATTCTGCCCGACTTCAGCGATTGGCCGACCGCGCTCGGGATCTTCGTGATTCCGCTCACGGTGCAATGGTGGTCGGCATGGTATCCCGGTTCTGAACCGGGCGGCGGCAGTTACGTCGCGCAGCGCATGCTCGCCGCGCGCAGCGAGAATGATGCGCTCTTTGGCACATTCATGTTTCAAGCAATGCACTATGCGCTGCGGCCGTGGCCGTGGATCGTCGTCGCACTCGCATCGACGATCGTCTACCCCACGCTTGCCGATATCCACGCGCGCTTTCCGTACGTCTCGCCCGGGCTGCTCGGCAACGACATCGCGTATCCGGCAATGCTGGTCTTTTTGCCCGCGGGTTTCGCCGGCTTGATGGTGGCCGGCATCTTCGCGGCCTATCGTTCGACGATCGAAACGCATCTCAACTGGGGCACATCGTACCTTGTGCACGACTTCTACCGCCGGCTCATTCGCCGCGATGCCGACGAACATCATTATGTCTTTGTGGGCCGCGTTGTCACGGTGCTGTTGATGATCGTCGGAATCGGCGTCACCTATCTGCTCGACACGGCAAAGGACGCCTTTACCCTCTTGATTTCGATTGGCGCCGGCACCGGCCTGATCTACCTGCTGCGCTGGTTTTGGTCGCGCATCAATGCGTGGAGCGAGATCAGCGCGATGTGCGTCTCGTTTGTCGTTTCGCTGGGCTTCTTCTTTGCTGGAAAACTCGGCCACGGCGCGAGCAGCACGACCGTGCTACTGGTGACCGTGTTGATTACCAGCGCTGTCTGGCTGCTCGTCACATTCCTAACTCCGGCCGACGACGCGCAGACGCTGGCTCGGTTTTACGCTAAGGTGCGACCGGCAGGCCCCGGTTGGCGCCAGGTCCGGGAAGCCTCTGGCTTGCCACCCTCGCCTGATTCACCGGCTCAAGCGCTCGGGTGCTGGGTTCTTGGCCTGGCCGCGATCTATGGCGTGCTCTTTGCCACTGGCGCGTTCGTGTACGGCAAGCCGGGTCCGGGCACGACGTGGCTGCTCGTTGCCCTCGCGGCGACGGTTGGCTTGGTTCGCTTAGTTCGTCGTTCTCCACAGATTGCACAAGGCTAAGGTCGCTGATTGTGGACAACGAGGGTCAGCGTTCTACCGCGGAAAACCGGCAGCTCATGCCTGAGACGCCCGATCGGCCGCACCGTACCGGCCTGCCAATCATCGATCTGATCATCGGCCTCAGCGCGATCATCATCTCGGTTGCCTCGCTTTGGGTGGCGTTGCGCGCCGACAGCACGCAAGAGCGACTACTTCAAGCGAGCGTGTGGCCCTACGTCGAGTACTTCTCGAGTGATGCGACGGGAAATGGCGACAAGCGGCTCGCTTTCGTGCTGCGCAACGCCGGCGTCGGCCCGGCGATCGTCCGCACTTTTGCCGTCGAATACAATGGCCATCCTTACTCGCGACTTCGCCAACTGCTCGCCGCATGCTGTCAGCTCAGTGCCAACCGGCATCACCCTGGAATCTTATCGTCGACGGTTTACGACAGCGTGATCATGGCTCACGACGATATGCCGTTCATCGAGGTGCTTCCGGGTAAAACTGATCCACATGATTATGCCTCAGTCGGCGCGGCGCGCTTCCACGTAGGGATTCAGATCTGCTATTGTTCGGTGTTGGGCGACTGCTGGTTTTTCGACTCCAAGCGCGATGAACAGCCGAATGCCGTCCGAAAATGTCCGCCCGTCAAAGTTCCGTACTTGACCTAAAGGGAGATCATGTTGAAATCAACTCGCCTGCTCTGCGCGGCGCTGTGCGCAGTCCTCGCCGCATGCTCGAATTCGGGATCGTCTAGCTCGAGCGCATCGTCGGCGCCTGCATCATCCTCCGCGACCGGGGGCAAGACGATCGGCGTGTCGATTCAAAACCGCGAAGCGCAGTTCTATCAGAGCATGGAAAGCGGCATGAAGGCCGAGGCTGCCAAATATGGCTACTCATTGGTCGTCGTCGACGCGAATCGCGACAACGCCAAGCAGCAGAGCCAGGTCGAAGATTTCATTTCGAGCAAGGTCGATGCGATCGTGCTCACACCGTACGACTCGACCGCCATCGGCAGCGCGATCGTCGAAGCCAACAAGGCGAACATCCCCGTGTTCACGGCCGACATTGCGAGTACGAGCAAACAGGGAATCGTCATCGCGCACGTCGCGAGTGACAACGTGCAAGGCGGCATGCAAGCCGCGAAACTCATCTGCAAAGCGGTCGGTTCGAGCGGTACGGTCGCGATTCTCGATGAGCCAGAGGTGACTAGCGTGCAAGATCGCGTGAAGGGCTTCAAAGCCGGGATCAAAGCCGATTGTCCGGGCGTCACGATCGTTGCGGATGTCGATGCGGGCGGCGAACGCGCCAAGGCCGACAGCTCGATGGGCGACGTGTTGCAATCCAATCCCAACGTGAAGGGTGTGTTCGGCATCAACGACGATTCCGCGCTCGGCGCGGTAAGTGCGATCAAAGCCGCGGGAGCGGCCGGCAAGATTGCGGTTGTCGGATACGACGCGACCCCCGAAGCGCAGGCGGCGATCAAGGCCGGGACGATGTACGGCGACGCGATTCAGTACCCCGATAAGATCGGGGCGCTGACGATCGACACGATTCATGATTATCTAACCGGCAAGACGCCGCCCAAAGTTGTGCACGTTCCGGTCGGCACCTACACGCGTTGAATTCGGGCGCGCCGCTCCTCGAGATGCGCGGCATCGGGAAATCGTTTCCCGGTGTTCGCGCGCTTTCCGGCGTTTCATTGACGCTTAACGCGGGCGAAGTGCTTGCGCTCGTCGGCGAAAATGGCGCGGGCAAATCGACCCTGATGAAAATTCTTGCCGGCGCACTGCGCGCCGATCACGGGAGCATCGCGATCGACGGTGCCGAGGTGCAAATTGCGTCGCCGCATGATGCCGAGCGCCTGGGCATTGGGATGATCTATCAAGAATTCAATCTCGTTCCGCAGCTCAACGCACTACAGAACATCCTCCTCGGAAACGAGCCGGTGCGCGGCGGGATGCTAGACGAGCGTGCGGCCGCCCAGCGCGCGAGCGCGGTACTGCGTGACCTCGGCATTGAACTGCCTCTCGATCGGCCGGCGAGTCGTCTCTCGGTTGCGCAACAGCAACTGATCGAGATCGCCAAAGCTCTTTCGAAACACGCACGCATTATCGTCATGGACGAGCCGACCGCGGCCCTCACCGATCGTGAGATCGACGCCCTCTTCGCTCTGATAGCGCGCCTGAAGGCGGCCGGCGCGGGCATCATCTACATCTCGCATCGCATGGAGGAGCTCCCTAAAATCGCCGACCGCATCACGGTGTTGCGCGATGGGTCGGTGGTTGAAACGCGCGAAGCCACCCAGTTCCCGCCGAGCGATGTTATTCGCGCGATGGTCGGACGGCCGCTGGATGCGCACTTTCCGGCGCTCGATCCGGTCAGACCTGATGCCCCGGTCGTGCTCGACGTCCGCGATCTTTCGCGGCGCCCGGCGATCGCGAATATCGACTTCTCCGTGCGCGCGGGTGAGATTGTCGGCCTTGCCGGACTCATTGGCGCCGGTCGCACCGAGATCGTTCGAGCGATTGCCGGCGCGGATATCCCCGACACGGGCACCGTTACGATCGACGCCAAGACCGTACGCATTCGCGCGCCGCATGACGGCATCGCGGCGGGGATCGCGTTTATTACCGAAGATCGCAAGGGCCAGGGCCTCGTGCTCGGGATGAGCGTGCGCGAAAATATCACGCTCGCGCATCTGGCGCAATTTGTCAATCGCGAACACCTCATCTCGCGTTCGCGCGAGGAGGAGAGCGCACGCAAGATGATCGGCGAGCTGCACGTGCGCACGCCCAGCCCCGAGCAGCTCGTGCGCAATCTCTCGGGCGGCAATCAGCAAAAGGTCGTGCTTGCGAAATGGCTGCTGGGCCAAGCGCGTGTCTTTTTGTTCGATGAGCCCACGCGCGGCATCGACGTCGGCGCAAAATCCGAAATCTACACGCTCATGAAGACCCTCCTCGAGAACGGAGCCGCCATCGTTATGGTATCCAGCGAATTGCCCGAGGTGCTTGGGATGTCGCATCGCATCCTCGTGGTTCGCGACGGGGGCATCGTTCGCGAATTCACACGCGAGGGCGCCACGCCCGAAGCGGTGATTGCGGCCGCAACCGGAGCCGCCGCATGAGCGCGATTCTGAAGAATCTTTGGCTGCGCAACACCGTCCTGGTAATCGTCGTCGCGATCTTCATGACGATCGTGAATATGGCGGCCAAGGGCCAATTCTTGAATCCACGCAACTTGGTCACGGTCCTCGAGCAGATTTCCTACAACTGCATCCTCGGCGTCGGGCAGACATTCGTCATCATCACGGCGGGCATCGATCTCTCGATCGGTTCGCTCGTCGCGCTGACGGGCGTCGTGATGGCGCAGGTCGCAAACCACTTGCCGTTCGATGGCGCACCGCTCGTGCTGATCACGCTACTCGCGGGCCTGGCCGTCGGCGCAGCCGCGGGCTGGATCAACGCGCTGCCGGTCGTCAAGCTCAATTTGCCGCCCTTTATTACAACCTTCGCAATGCTCGAAGTGACGCTCGGCCTTTCGTATATCTTCTCGGGTGGACAACCGGTGGCGGTCAACAACGCCATCTTTTCTTCGATCGGTACCGGCTCGATTTTCGGCCTGCCCGTTCCGGTGATCTGGATGGTGGTCGTCGTAGCGATCGCGTCAGTCTTGCTCACGCGCACGCGCTTCGGACGCTACGTCGTCGCGCTCGGCGGGAATGAAGAAGCTGCCCGGCTTGCGGGCATCGCGACCGCGCGCGTCAAGACGATGGTCTACGTGATCAGCGGCATGTGTGCCGCAATCGTCGGCTTTCTCTACATGGCGCGCTTTTCGTCGGGGTCGCCCGATACCGGCACGCACGACGAACTGCTCGAAGCCATCGCGGCCGTCGTCGTCGGCGGCACGAGCCTGATGGGCGGCCAAGGGTCGATCCTCGGCACGTTCTTCGGCGCGCTGCTCATCGGCCTACTCTACAACGCGATGAACCTGATCCACGTCGATTCGTACTTGCAAAAAGTCGTCCTCGGCGTCGTTATCTTGTTGGCCGTCGTGCTCGATGAACTGCGCAAGCGGTACTTGGCTAAGGCGTAACTTCATTTTGCTGCGGCGCTAGTAATGAATATGGAGTGTAATTCGGGGCTGACGGTAATGGGTCCATTGCTCCTAGTTTTCGGTGGATTTGCGCTCTATCTTGGCATTATGGTGTGGATCCGTCCGCAGTCACAATTCGTTCAAGACCAAGTCTTTGATCGCTACAAACCTGAAGCCGTAGCGAGCCCCGTGAGTCGCTTCTTCGGCCTCACGAAGGAAAGCGCCGGGTCAAGGGATCTCGGAGTGTGGCGGGTCTTAGGGCCTCTGAACGGCACGATCTTCGTGGTGGTCGGGACATGGATCACCATCGCGCAAATCCAGTGCGGCTTTCATCTCCCGGATCTTCGTCCCCTAATCGGACCGGTCGAGGTGACGTATTGGGCGCCGTCGGTTCCGTTCATTGCTTTCGCAATGGCTATCGCTGTCTGGAGAAGCTATAGATCGGGAATCGGCTGGTGCATCGCAGATACGACACTTGTTGCAGCTTTTGCCTTCGCTGCCGCGGAGGCCGCTGCATATCACATCGGAATCCAAGCCAATCGGTGGTTCGCGCTCGCGATCGTACCCTTGGTTGCCACCGGACTCCTGTACTGGCTGCGCACAAGGCTGCACAAAGCGTAGATTTTTGTTAAGGCGTAATCCAGCGCTGTTTGAGGGCCTCGAGCGTGCCGTTTTTCGTCAGCGTGTCGAGCGCAGCGTTTACCGCCTCACACAGTTGCGTATTGTCCTTGGCAAAGGCGATGCCGAGTTTTTCGTGGGTGGGAATTTCAAGCGGTACGTAAAGCTTCGGGCAGTTCTTGACGAGCTCGGTGATGACCGGGTGCAGCTTGATGATGCAGCCGATGCGGTTGGCTTCGAGATCGCCAAGGGCATCCAAAATTCCGTCGTACGGATAGAACCGGATCGACGCGAGAATGCCTTCCGAAATGAGCATGCGTGCGGGAATCTCGGACGTGTTGCCCTGCTGAATGCCCGCAATAAGACCTTTCAAATCGCTTACAGAGTGCACGCGCGGGTGCGCGGCGCGATTGACGGCGACGCCTTGCCCGAACTCCAGATACGGCTGCGAGAACAGCACGATCCGCGCGCGGTCCGGCGTGATCGTCGTGCCCGAGATTACCGCATCGTATTCGCGACGTGCAAGGCCGTCGAAGATGCCGTTGAAGTTGCTGCCGGTGTATGCGACCGTGCGCAGACGCACGTTGAGCGTCTTACATATGTGTCGCATCAATTCGATGTCGAAACCGCTACGATAGTCGCCGGCACTGACGTCGAAGGGCGGATCGGGATAGGCCGACGCAACGGGGAGCACTCCAGGCTTGAGCAATGATAGCAACGAACGGCGCCTCCCGCGATGATACGAGCGATCAGGCTCTATACGGGCAGTGACGGTGCATCTCATTTCATCGACCCTTCGACAAGCTCAGGGTGACAGAATAAGACGAGCGCGGTGTCAGGGAATTTCGAACTTTTCCGGCCCTCGCAGGACGCGAGTTTCAAAACTTGTTTAGCCGGAAAAGTCGCAAAACAGAAAACCCGCACGAGGCGGGTTTTCGAGTGTCCTTCGAGGCGAGCTACGCTCGCACCTCAGGATGACAGACTAGAACGGAAAGTCGTTCTGCGTCAGATTTGCATTCAAGTTGTAGTCGGTGAACGATTGATCGAGCACGACTTGTTCGCCGGCATAGAAGACTTCGCGTACCGGCCAGTGCGTCGCTTGCGAGAGCCAGATCTTCTGTTCGCTCACGCCGCCGTTGCTCGCCGGGTCCGCGACCTTGAGATCGAGCATGTCGGTATTGGCGCCGTTGATCGGGCCACCGGCGTTTTGCGTGAGCTCGCCTTTGATATTGGCATAGCGGGCAATGATGTTCTGCGGCAGGCCGTCGGGAATCGTGTAACCGCGCAGCGAGACCGCGCGACCATCGTGAAGATCGACTTTTAGATGAATGCCCGAGAGGAAGCCGCCTTGGTGGCCGCTGACTTGATCGCCGCCGGCCCAGACGCCGCCTGAACCCTTCCCTGCGCCCGACTCGATTAGCGTCTTGGCGAAGTGCGGTTTCATGAAGGAGTAATCGTACACGCGGTCTTGCACGTCGGTGCCTTTGACCTCGTGTGAGTGCAGTTTGTACGTGTACGAGGTTACTTGCGCGAACGATGCGTTGAACGCATCGATAGCGGGCGCGCTCTGCGCTGCGCGAACAGTGTGCGGCGCGGCGAGCGCGACGAACGCGGCCGAGACGAGGGCGAGTGCGAGATACCGTTTGTGCATGGGTCCTCCGATTATGAGTTGGGCGTGCCTGCTTGGCCGGGTTCTTCGTAAAGTAACGTACCGTGTTTGCCTTCGACGCCGATGAGCACGTCGCACTTGGCGTCGGCCGCAATCTCTTCGATCGTGCGGCCGAGCGGTGCGCCGGTGTATTTCCCCTCTCGGAACGAACCGAGAATGATGAGGTTTGCCCTTTCGCGCTTGGCGAGGTCGAGTACCGCTTGTTTGGTCGATCGAGATTTGATGATCTCGGTGCGCAGCGACACACCGCTAGCGACCGCGATTGATTCGGCTGCACCCAGCGCATCGAGCGCCGCGCGCTCCTCGAGCGCCATCTCCGCGTCGGGCGGAAGCGAGTAGGGCACTTCGATCACATAGATCGCGAGCAGTTCCGAGCGTTCGCCACGCGCGAGCTTGGCGGCCAACGCCATCATGTGGCTGGAAAGAATATCGGGAGAGAACACGACCACGATCGAGCCGACCATCCGTACCAGTTCCGTTGTCGCCTCTCGGGCGAGCTTCTGGATGAACGACGCCGGCGGGTGCAGCATCCACCAGATTGTCGAGCTGATCGCGAACACGATCAGGACCGCAATCAAGGCGCCGGCTATTGTGGCATGGACCTCGCCGTTCTCGTAAATCATGCGCGCCCGCTTCGGCCGTAGAGCGCGCGCAGCCGAATCGTTCCAAGCGCAATCATCGCGAGACCCAAGATGAGGCCGGTAAAGCTCGACGCGATCGGAAAACGGGCCATCTGCGCGACGACGATCGCACCGATGACGATCATCGCAACCGAAAGGACCGTGCGGATGATGCGCATGCGATTAGCTCTTCGTTTCCGCGCGACGCGCGTCGCTCGCGCGAACGTTTGCGACGTACTCGTCCATCAGCTCGAGTTCGCCCGCCCGGCGCAAGATTTCGATTTGCTCGGTGCGCCAGTCGCGCTTGCGCGACCGGAACAGCGGGAGACGTTTGCGTGCGCGATAGATGAAGTACAGGATGATCCCGAAGACGATCCAGGATGGGCCGGCGATCCGCCCGATCGGATGCGTGATCAACGTAAAGACGAGGATCGCGAATATGCCGATGAATCCGATGACGGCGACGACGGGAAACTCCACGCGTTCCCCGCGGAACCTCATTGGAATATTGATCGGAATCTTGAATTTACGCGGGCTTAGCGGATCGACCAACCGCAATGCGACAACCGCGACGAAGACGAACGAGTAACTGGTCGCCGCACCGAAGGCGTAGAGGTCCCCTAGGAAATCGATGCCACTCTCACCGTTGAAGTGTTGCGCGTAGAGTGTCGCCATAGCCGGACTGAGCGACGGCAGTGCGGCGAAGATCACTTCGATGAGGGCAACGGCGGTGAAGACGACGAGTGAGATCATCGGCGTGCGATAACGTGCGTGGACGCGCTGGAAGATCGAGGGGAGAAGACCCCCGGAGGCCATCGCGTAGGCGATGCGCGAGCTGCCGAAAACGCCCGAGTTCGAGGAGATCAAGAGCAGAATCGCCCCAAGCACCGGCACGTAGAAGGCCGCAATCGCGCCCCAATAGGGAACCTCGCGCGCGATCAATGCAACAGCCTTGCCGTTATTATCGTGGTTCCCGAGCCATTGCCAGAGCATCTGAGGATGCCCGTGCGCATCGAGGGGAATCGGGTGCCAGGTGTGCATGCCCAACGCCAAATTCGCATACGAGAGCGCAAAGATCAGAATGGTCAGAATCAGCGCCGTCGAGGTGCGCGGAATGATGGAGGCGGGCCGCTGCGTCTCTTCGGCCGCCTGCGAGATCGATTCGAGCCCAACGAACGACACGATGGCAAGCGAAATGCCCTTCATAAACTCGAACGGCGTCGGCCAACTGCTCTGCATCGTATGGACGAGCAAATTGGGACTAAAGGCGAACAGGAATCCGAGCGAAAGAATCGCCGTCTCACTCACCACGTCAAGGGCACTCACAAATCCATTGAACGCGGTCGATTCGCGCACGCCGATGATGTTGAGTATGCACAGTCCCAGGATGAGCGCGACGACCAGGCTGAAGTGCGACCACGCATGCGCGGACGAGCTAACTTGCGGCAGCAGCTCGCTCAAGTAGTCAACGCAGCTCCACGAAAACAGCGCGATGTCGATCGTGAAGTCGAGCAGCACGGCCCAGCCGGCGATGAAACCGAAGATATCGCCCAGGCCGCGCAAAACGAAGTATTGGCCGCCGCCGGCAACCGGATAGGTAGCGGCAAGTTCGGTATAGGCGAGGCCGATGCAGACGTAGACGATGCCTGCGAACAGGAAGGCGACGTTCGAGGCGCCGGCGGCTGCGCCGAGCACCAACCCCAAGCCGACGAAAATATCGGCGCCGACGTCGGAATATCCCCACGAGAACGAACCCCAGGGCGTGACGGAACGCCGAAGTTCCGGTTTTCGGTCGCTACTCATGCTGCGATTTAGAAGATAATCCCGATTGCGGTGCGTTCGAGCGCGTTGATCATATATTCCGTGTGCGCGTATTGTTCGTGCAAGCCGAACTCATGAAAGATTCGCAACGCTTCGTTGAGCCGGTTCACCCCGTCGCGCAGCTCGTTCCGGTCGCGCCGGCCGTCGGTCGCCTTTTGCAGCACCATCGTGGCGTACTTAAGCGCCGTCTTGGCGTACTCCACCTCGTTATTGATCGCCGAGAGCTCGTGCATGGCCGAAAGGTACGCATCGCTGGCTTCGTCGTAGTCGCGCCGTCGCGTCGCGATCATGCCCTTGAGCACGTTCTCGAGTGCGTCGCTGCGATTACGCGAGCTCGCGAGCGCGCGGTCGAGCGCCTGGCGCAGGGTTGGATCCGTCGTGGTGCCGCCCGACGAAGGCGAAAAGGTCTTCATCGGCTTGGTCTCGGGGACCGCAGCCGCGTGCGTGTGCGTTGCCGGGCCGAGCAACCCTTGAATGTCGGCCATGAACTCGCTCGCGTTCTGAAAGCGCCGCCCGGGGTCTTTCTCGATCGCGCGCATGATCACGATTTCGAGCGCCTCGGGTATGTTGCGATTGATCTCGCGCGGCGGCGTAGGCAGGTCGTGCACGTGCGAATACATTGTTGCGACGATGTCATCGCGGTCGTTGCGAAACGGCAGCGTGCCGGTGAATATTTCGTACATCACGATGCCGACAGAATAAAGATCGCTGCGCACATCGGCGGGTTTGCTCAGGAAGCGTTCCGGCGCGAGATAGGAGATCGTTCCAACGATTTGCCCAGTGCGCGTCGTTTGCGTCACTTCGCTGGCGCGGCGCGCCAACCCAAAATCGGTCAGTTTGGTGTGCTTGCCTTCTTCGACAGTCATGATGTTCGACGGCTTGATATCGCGATGGATGATGCCTTGCGAATTCGCGTACTCGAGCGCTTCGAGAACTTCATAAATATAGCCGAGCGCCTGCTTATAACCGAGTTCGCCGCCCTCGAGCGCGGAAAGCGTTTTACCACGCACCAGTTCCATGATGATGTACGAAATGCCGGAATCTTCCCCGGCATCATACACGGCGACGATCCGTGGGTGGTTCAGCCGCGCCATCGCGCGTGCTTCCATCAAGAGGCGTGCGTTGGTCTCGTCGGAACGTTCGACGAGCACCTTGACCGCGACGTCTCGACGCAGCGTCTTGTCGAGGCCCCGGTAGGTGTCGGCGGTCCCGCCGCGTCCGAGCAACTCGGCGATTTCATAGCGCCCGCCGAGAGTCCGTCCTTGGAGTGAATCCACTAAGCCGTTGTGTCCATGCAGTTAGAAAGCGTTTCGATGCACGGCTATGCGATTACCGTCTATGGTCACGATATCGAAGCGGATGGGCGCACCCGGGGCGACGATCTGGGCATAGTCTAATGCGATCATCCGTAGTTTTCGGCGTTTTGGCCCGTCGACTGCACTGAGCGCCGAGCCAAAGCTGCGCCCGTCTCGTCGTTTGACCTCCACGATGACCAAAGTCGAGCCGTCAACGCAGACAAGGTCTATCTCGCCGCCCGGCACGCGTACGTTGCGCGCGACGACACGATACCCGGCACGCACGAGGAACCGGGCTGCCAGGTCCTCACCACGCCGCCCCTTCCCACTCGAGCTGGAAGTTGTCACCTTCCTCCACTGCGTCGGGGTCATTGCCGAACAAGAGTTCGAGCTGGGCGTCTTTCACCCGGGCGAAGGCGGCTCGGTGGTGGACGCACGGCCCGTGCAGGCGGAGCGCCGCGATGTGGGCCGGCGTGGCATAGCCCTTGTGCTCGGCAAACCCGTAGCGCGGGTCTTCGCGGTCGAGCTGCTCTAGCAGCGCGTCGCGATGGACCTTGGCCAGGATCGAAGCGGCGGAGATCACCGCGCAGAGCGCGTCACCCTTGATCAGCGGTTCCTGCGGACCCGGGTACGATCGGATGCGAACCGCATCAGTGTAAAGATACTGCGGTGGCTCGCAGCCGAGCGCGGCGATCGCGCGCTCCATCGCGAGCACGCTCGCCCAGTAGATGTTGAGACGATCGATTTCGGCGACACTTGCGACGCCGATGCCATAACCGACGACGCAAGTCATTATTTCCTGCGCAAGCTCGCGCCGTCGCGGCGGCGACACGACTTTGGAATCGTTGAGACCCCGCAACATCAATGGTTCGCTGGCAACGACGCAGCCGGCAACCACCGGACCCGCGAGTGGGCCGCGCCCGACTTCGTCAACGCCGCCGATGAATTGAAAACCGCGTTCGCGCGCTGCTCGTTCGAAACGATGCAGCCGCACGAGCCGTCGCCGTTCGCGCTCGTATGCGTTCTTGACCTTACGCTGCTTGTTCGTCACCGTCGCCGGGAGCTTCGAGACTGATGCGGCCAAAGACTCCGTCGTTAAAGGCCTTGATGTAGCCTTGCGCGGCGTTGTGCTCGTCGACCTCGCCGCCGCGCCGGACGAAGCCGCGCGCGGCGGCGAAGGTCGCCAGATCGGGCACCTTGGTACGGCCGCCCGAGCGTTCGAGCAGCCAACGGTGGAATTCGACCGAGACTTCATATGGATCGTAGCGCTCGCGCGGTACTGCGCCGATCAACGCCAGCTTCCACTGCGCCTGAGCGGTCGCAATCTTCGGGACCAAGATTCCCGGCGTATCCATCAGCTCGATCGTCGGCGCAAGCCGAAACCATTGCAATTGACGCGTCACACCGGCGCGGTCTTCGGTTTTGGCGGCGCCGCGTTTGAGCAGGCCGTTGATGATCGACGACTTTCCCGAGTTCGGCACGCCGACGACGATCACGCGCGAGATGCCGCTGCGCCCCTTCGCGCGGGCGGTAAGGGCGGCGAGGATACGCGAGACACTTTGCTGCGCCCGCGCCTCGACCGCAATCGCTTCGCGTCCGCGCGAGGCGAACTGCTCGACCCATGCTTTGGTCGTTGCCGGCTCCGCGAGATCGTCACGACTAAGCGCGACGAAGCGCGCGCGGTCGCCGATCAACCGGTCGAGCATCGGATTTGCATCGCTACGTACGGCGCGCGCGTCGATGACCTCGATCACGATGTCGATCAGTTTTAGATATTCGGCGATCCGACGCATCGCGCGGACCATGTGACCCGGGTACCATTGCACGACGTTATCGAGG
>Ga0302183_10000580_pt1 | contig 17141 bp, 14 predicted proteins | sample I_Palsa_N3_2_FD_200232 | JGI IMG/M metagenome (GOLD analysis project Ga0302183, IMG submission 200232) | Peat permafrost microbial communities from Stordalen Mire near Abisko, Sweden - I_Palsa_N3_2 | ecosystem: Environmental > Terrestrial > Soil > Palsa > Peat permafrost | place: Sweden...
AAGGCCACAGGGGGCAGGTCAACGTTCTTGTGCGTTTTCCTTACGTTGTTCAGGTCCACCCAAGTCGGAAAGCCGTGCTGGTATTGCCAGATCAGGTTCGGCAGGCAAATCGCGAACGCGATCGCCACTCCGGCCCAGAACCATTTATTCCTGTAGAAGCGCCGGTCGCGCGTGGCCAGCAGACCGGCGGCGAGGCTCAGCAAGAAGAACGCCGTCGAATGCTTGTTTTCCAGTCCCAGCCCCAGCAGCACTCCGCACCACACCAGTAACTTCGGTTGGTCACGATTTATCGCCAGCAGAAGAAAATAAATACACCCCATCCAGAAGAGTGGTTCAAACGCGTTCATCGAAAAGCGCCCGTCGTTGACGAGTATGACCGGCGCGAGCAGCACGCACACGCACGATAGGAACACCGCGAATCGCTTGCCGCCAAGTTCGCGCGCGATCAAGCCCGTCAGCACAATCTCCGTGCCCTGCGCGAATGCCGGCAACAGCCGCAACGCGTGCAGCGAATCACCGAAGAGCGCGCGGCTCGCGTGCATCAGCAGCGCCGCGAGCGGCGCAAAGTCCACGTAGCCCCACGCTAGGTGGTCGCCGGTGGCCACATAATAAAGTTCGTCGCGGAAATACCCGTAGCGCCCGTTCGTCGCCATCTGTAGCGCCACAGCCACCGCCGCCAGCACCCACGCAATCGCCATCGCGCCGGAAAACAACGGTTCCGCGCTGCCGGCAATCTCCTGCGGGCGCTGAGCCGCGTTTCTGTTTGGAAAGTCGGGTTCGTGTGCGGAAGAGATTTCTACCATCGCGGCCCGCAGCTTAGCCTATTCCGAGCAACTTCGCTTCAGCTTCTCATTCCGAGCCAACAGCATCGCTTCTTCACCTGCATAGCCGCTTTTCACACGCCCCTCAATTCTCGAAGCTCGCCCGCAATTTTTCACCGTTCGATTGCATTCGCTTGCTTCTCGCCCGCGATTCTGGCTAAATTGGAGTTTTGATTTACGAGGTTGGAAGTTACTTGCTGATAGGCCGGCAAGAGCGATTTCTAATCGCAACAAGATGGATTAGAAACGGCTCTAAGTCATTGAAAACACAGGACGCGAGTCCGGTCTAATCGCAACAAAATAGGGGGGGTCTGTACAACATGTCTTTCGGCGCTTTTGTCGCTGCGGCTTCGGAGAACCTCCGCGCATGATGCAGGATTGGGCCACCTCGGCCATCGAAACGGCCAAGCGCCGCGGCGCCACCTATGCCGACGCCCGCGTGATGGATATCCGCCAGCGCGAAATCTCCACCAAGAACAACGAAGTTGGCACGCTCGCTGAATCCGAATCGCTCGGCATCGGCATTCGCGTGATTGCGGACGGCGCCTGGGGCTTCGCTTCCACCGACCGGCTGACGCGCGAAGGCGTGCAGGCCTGCGCCGCGCAGGCCGTGAACATCGCCAAAGCCTCCGCGCTCGCCAAGCGCGAGAATGTCGCTCTGGCTCCCGAAAATGCGCACGTGGACACCTGGCAAAATCCTTTCCTCAAAGATCCCTTCCGCATTCCGGTCGAGCGCCAGATTGATTTGCTGCTTGCGGCCAACAAGGAAATGCTGCGCGTGAAGGGCGTCACGCTGGCCGAAGGCGGCCTCTCCTTTCGCCGCATCGACCAGCTTTTCGTTTCCAGCATCGGCTCCGTGATTCACCAGGTGAAAATGCAATCGGGCGGCGGAATCGTGGCCACCTCGTTCGCCAACAGCGAAATTCAGAAGCGCTCTTACCCCAATAGTTTTGGCGGCCAGCATTCCTTGCAGGGCTATGAGCTGATCGAATCGCTGGATCTTGTCGGCAACGCGCCGCGCATCGCCGAAGAAGCCGTCGCTCTGCATTCCGCCGCGCAATGTCCCGAAGGCTCCGGCACGATTATTCTGGGCGGCTCGCAACTCGGCTTGCAGATTCACGAATCCATCGGCCATCCCATCGAGCTCGACCGCGTTCTGGGCCAGGAAGCAAACTTCGCGGGCATGAGTTTTCTCACCGTGGACAAACTGCGCAAACTCAAATACGGCTCGGACATTGTGAACGTCGTCGCCGATGCGCGGCTGGAGCACGGCCCCGGCCTTGGCACTTTCGCTTACGATGACGAGGGCGTTCCGGCGCAGTGCACGCCCATCATCACCAGCGGGCTTTTCACCGGCTACTTGAGCAATCGCGAAACCGCGGCGGCCATCGGCGAAACGCGGTCGAATGGAACCATGCGCACGGAAAGCTGGAACCGGCTGCCGATTATCCGCATGACCAACATCAGCATCAATCCCGGCACCTGGAAGTATGACGACCTGATCGCCGACACCGACGACGCCATTCTGATGGAAACGAATCGGTCCTGGTCCATCGACGACCGCCGCTACCAGTTCCAGTTCTCCACCGAAATCGGCTGGGAGATCAAGGGCGGCAAGAAAGGCCGCATGATCAAGAACCCCAGCTACAGCGGCATCACCACGGAATTCTGGAACAGCTGCGACGCCATTTGTTCGCGCGACTACTGGACCCTCTGGGGCACGCCCAACTGCGGCAAGGGCCAGCCGATGCAGACCATGGGCACGGGCCACGGCGCTTCGCCTTCGCGATTCCGCAACGTCAAGATCGGAGTGGCCTTCGCCAAGTGACCATGAAGCGCACCAAGACAAAATCGTCGCCGCGCCGCGCTGCCCGCAATTCCGGCGAACCCGGCCACGGCGCGCAGTTCACCGTGGCCGAACTCGAACGCATAGCCGAGCGCCTGATTGCCTACAGCGAAGCCGACGAAACCGAAATCGAAATTGATTCGACCACCGACGCGCTGACCCGCTTCGCCAACAACACCATTCACCAGAATGTTGCAGAGCGTACTATCTCGATTTCCGTGCGCGCCGTGGTGGACGGCCGCACCGCGCGCGCCTTGACCAACAAGACGGACGAAGAGTCGCTTCGCCGCGTCGCCGCCGCGGCTGCCACGCTCGCGCGCCATCAGCCCGAAAATCCCGACCTTCTTCCCATGCTGGGGCCGCAAAAGTATCGCAAGTCGGCGCGCTTCTTTGCCTCCACCGCCGCGGAAAATCCGCAGGATCGCGCCCGCGCGGTCACGCGCGTCTGCAAAATGGCGGAAAAGCGAAAGCAAACGGCGGCGGGAATTTTTTCGAGCGGCTCGATGCAAGCGACGCTGGCCAATTCAAAGGGATTGTTCGCCCGCCACCAGCAGACGCGCGCGGAATTTTCCGTCACCATTCTCGAAGAGAATTCATCCGGCTGGGCGAAATCGAATTCGCCGGACATCGGCGAGATTGATCCCGATGCGCTCGCGGAATCGGCCAGCCGCAAGTGCGCGGACTCGCGCAAGCCGCGCGAACTCGAGCCCGGGCACTACACCGCGATTCTCGAGCCTCCCGCCGTGCTCGATCTGGTCGGCTTCCTTTTCTACGATTTTGCCGGCACGGCCGTGCTCGACAAGCGCTCCTGCCTCACCGGGCGCATGGGCAAAAAGATTTTCGGCGAGAACATCACGCTGTGGGACGACGTCTATCATCCGCTGCAGCTTGGCGCTCCGTACGACGGTGAAGGCTTGCCGCGGCAAAAAGTATTGCTGGTGGACCGCGGCGTGCCGAAGAATCTGGTTTATTCGCGCGCCACCGCGAAGAAAATGAAAACCAAGCCCACCGGCCACGGTTTTACATTGCCGAATGAATACGGCGAAGCGCCCATGAATCTTGTTTTCTCCGGCGGCGATAAATCCGTGGACGATATGGTGCGCTCCACCGAGCGCGGAATTCTGGTCACGCGCCTGTGGTACATCCGCGAAGTCGATCCCTACGAAAAGATCCTCACCGGCATGACCCGCGACGGCACGTTTCTGGTCGAAAATGGCCGCGTGGCAGGCGGCATCCGGAATTTCCGCTTCAATCAGAGCATGATCGAAATGCTTTCGAACGTCGAGATGCTGGGCGCGGCGGTGCGCGCGGCCGGTGAAGAGTCGTTCGAGATGGTCGTGCCGGCGATGAAGGTCCGCAACTTCCACTTCAGCGAAGTCACCAAGTTCTAGCGCGCGAAAAATCCGCGGATTCAAAAGCGCGAACTCGGCGTGTGCGGAATTTATTTGGCGTGTTACTTCGTGAATTGCAGGCTGGAGATGGAACGCGCGATCACATTCTCCTGGATTTGCACCAGGTCGGTGTCCGCGAGCGTCATGCCGAAAATGGTGTAAACGCGCGTGCCGCGCGGGATGTAAACCACGATGCCGGACCAGTCGCGCTTGTCCACGCTTCCGCGGAAACGGCGCTCGAGGACGGAAAGGCCGGAAACGGTGATGCGTTTTTCGCCGAGCGGCCGGAAATTATCCATGATGTCGCGCAGGCGCTGCTCGGTGGAATCGACGTCGCTCGCGAGCGATTTCCCCGCGGGCTCCTGCCCAATGAGCAAGTAAGTATTATGGTCATCGGTGCCCATCGCCGTGATGGAGCCCGGCAAAATCGTTCGCGCGCCCGCGATTAAATTCCAGTCCGGCGGCTTGTACATTTGGAAGCCGTAGGTTTCGTTGGTGTAGGTGTTGCCGCTGACTTCCTCGCGCATCGGTTCAGGCGCCGCGGGTTTGGCAGGCGCTGCGACTGCGGCCGGAGGCGCTGCGGCCGGAGAAGTTGGCGCGACGTCCTTCGCGACACTTGTTGCGGCGGGCGGGTTTGCAACCGCGGTGCTGCTCGGCGCGGCGGGCGTTGCGCCGGTCTTGCTCGCCGGATCCGGCGCTGGCGCGACTGGTTTTGAAACAGATGGCGCGTTTGCGCCGGCTGATTTCTTCGGCGAGTCCGCGGCCTTTGGCGCATCGGACATCGTGATCGAAACGACTTGATCCTTCTGCACTTCCGCGAAGCCGTAGCTTGTTTTTACCTTGAAGGAATTTTCTTCGAATCCAACGATGGTGCCGACGATTTTCGTTCCGTCTTTCAGCTTCAGCTCGTCGGCGCGGGCCGAGGGAGCAGCGAGAAGCCACGCGCAGAACGCGAGAGCGGCAACGGACGAGAACTTCGCGTAGACCGAAAGACTGAAAGGGAAGCGCATCACAACTTCGAGTATCGCGCCGTAGTGCGCGGCGAGCAAGCCGGAGCAGCGCGATGTTGCTTCGTTAGTCAGCGTTTGCGGCGATTTTTCGGCTTGGGCCTGGCCGCGCGCTTGGGCTTGGCGCGTAAGTCGCGGAGCTCGCGCTCGATACGTGTGAATTCCGCTTCGAGCGCGCGGAATTCGGTTCGCGCTTCTTCCAGGTCTCCCGCGCGTCCCATGGTCTGGAGTTTCTGCGCGGCGGCGACCGCTTCGGAAGCGCCAAAAATCGCGAGCGAGCCTTTGAGCGCATGCGCGGCGGTGGCAAGTTTTTGCGCGTCCTTGCGCGCGACAGCGCGGCGGATCTGCGCAAGAGTTTTTGGCGCATCGGTGAGGAAGATTTTGATGAGCGATTGCTGAAGCTTTTTGTTGTGTCCAGTGGTGTGGCGCAACTGAGCCGCAATGCTCTCTGAATCCGATCCCGAATGTTCTCCGACTTGCGGAGAAGCCTGCGTTTCCCCCGCCTCCTGCCCGGATGCATGCGACAGAGTTCCTTGCACGAGCGACTCGAGCGTCGCGTACAGCTTTTCCATCTGAATCGGCTTGCCGAGAAATCCATCCATGCCCGCTTCGAGGCCCCGGCGCTCGTCTTCCACCGTGGAGTTTCCAGTGAGCCCGATGATGATGATGTGGTTTCCGGTGGAAATTTCCTTTTGGCGAATCAGGCGCGTGGCTTCCAGGCCGTTCATGCGCGGCATCTCTTCGTCCATGAGCACGGCGTCGAAGGGTTCGCGTTCGAGCGCGGCGAGAACGTGGATCCCGTCATGCGCGCTGGAAGCGGAGTGCCCGCGGCGTTCGAGCAGCTCCATGACCAGCTCGCGATTGAGCTCGATGTCTTCAGCGACGAGGACGCGCAGGCGTTTGAATGGTTTGCTGCTGCGAGAGGCTTCGGGCGTAGGCGTCGTGCTTTTAGCGCGCGCTTCTTCGGCGGGACTTTCCGCAGATTTGGCCGCGCGCGGCAGGCGAAACCAAAAACGGGAGCCGCCGACGGGGCGCGTTTCCGCGCCAATCGTTCCGCCCCAGCGCTCAACGGTGATCTTGCAAAAATAAAGGCCGAGGCCGGCCTTACCGGAATGGCTTTTGCCTTTTGCAAAAAGCGCGAAGAGCCCGCTCGCGGGCTGGTCGGCGGGGAGGCCGGGGCCTTCATCGTCCACGAAGGCCAGAACGAACGCGCCGTCGTTTTCGACGCCAATGGTTACCGTGGTTCCTTTGGGACTGTGACGGAGAGCATTCTCGAGGAGATTGCCGAAAATTCTGTCGAGCCGCGCGGCATCGCCCACCACGCGCCAATCGAGTGCGGGATTGAGCCGGGGATCGAGGCGGAGATGAATGCCTTTTTCGGCAGCGGAGGCGGAGAATTCTTCGAGCGCCTGCTGCGCGCAGGCCGCGAGATTGGGCGCCGGGGCGTCACTCGCGGCAGCGGATTGCTGCGCGGCGAGGTCGCCGGAAAAGGCGGAGAGGATGCCGCGAATCATGGATTCCTGGCGCTGCGATTCGCGCAAACCATCGCGCGCGAATTTCTTGAGCGCGGGCGGCAGGCGTTCGAGAAGCAACAAGTTGAAGCATCCGCTCATGGCGCTGAGGGGCTGCGAGAGATCGTGAATGATGCAGTGCAGCAGGATTTCCTTTTTTTGAATTTCGGTGAGGAGTTTTTCGTGCGCGAGCAGGGAATCGCGCGCGGTCTGAAACCAGCGCTGCTGCTCGGCGAAAGTGCTCGAAAGGTTGCGCAGAATGAGGATGTTTTTCCCGTCGAGCGAGAGGGCGAAGGCTTCGAGCGGAATTTCGCGTCCACTTGCGGCGCTTTCGATCCAATTGCCGGAACCGGCGGAGCCTGCGCCCCGCCAGGACTCCTCGGCGTCCACCAGGAAGTTTTCAAGAAACGCGGAGCGCTCCGCCAGACGCACGTGCTTTCCGTTGCGCGCTTCCGGGCCCCAGATTTCGTCGCACCAGGACGGGCACTCGCCAATGGCGACAAACTCGCCGCCGCCCAAATATTCGAAGAGGGCGTAGCCTTGTTCTGCGAGAAACGATTCGATTATGGAATTCGCGGACATTCACACCGCCAGCATGGCCCGCGCCAATTGCGTAAACGCGGACTCGACGGCGTCGCCGGTCTTGGCGCTGGTGCGCACCACGCTCCAGCCCTGTTCTGCTAATTTCGCCTCGCCCGCGGAATCGATTTCCCAGCGTTCGGCGAGATCGCTTTTGTTGAGAACGAGAACGGAAGGGAGCTTGCCGAACTCCTGCACCACGCGCTCATTCAGAGCCAGGGCGTCTTCGAGCGTCTGGCGGCGCGTGCCGTCAGCAACGAGCAGGTATCCGTGCATACTGCGGAGATAGGACATGCGAATTTTCTGGTACACGTCCTCGCCGTGGATGTCCCACAGAACGAGGGCGACGTCTTCGTCGTTCGCGCGAAGCACTTTCTTGTCTATTTTAACGCCGATGGAAGTGAGGTAGGCCTCGGAAAAAATGCTTTTGACGAAGCGGCTGACGAGCGAGGTCTTGCCGACGGAGAACGAGCCGAGCATGCAGACTTTCTTCTGAATCATCCGTAGCCCCGGTCAATTGTACGGCGTGGAAGGGGAGAATACGACCTTGAGAGTGACGCTGCGATTGAGACGGCGCCCTTCTTCGGAATCTTCCGTGCGCAAAGGTTGCGAGGCGCCCACGCCGCGCGGCCGCAAGGTTGCCTGCGAAACGCCGCCGCGAAGAAGGGCGGCGCGAATCCTGGCCGCGCGCTCGGCGCTGAGAGCGAGGTTCGAGGCTTCGATCCCGGTCGAATCCGTGTGGCCAATGAGTTCGAGGGAAACTTGTTCGTTCAGAGTCCCAGCTTGAGCCAGCAGGCCGTGGATATTCTTTTCGGCTTCCGCGAGCTTGATCTCCTGGCCGGGCTCGAGTTCCGCGCGGCCAAGAGGGAAGAGCAAAACTTGGGATTCGATCAGGCGCTTGAGCGGCTCCATCTGCACCCAATCCGAATTTTGAAGATGCGAGATATCCACGCCGTGGACTCCGGCAATCCAGGGGCCGCGCTCTTCGATTCGCGCGATCCATTTGGGCTCCGCGGATCCTTCGGCTATCAGCTGGCCGTCTCTTTCCGTGAGCTTGACGCTCGCGGGAGGATGCAGCATGACCTGTGCGCGTTTCAGCACGATGGCATCATCGAGAGAATAAAACGGCGCGAGATCGAACTCGGCGTTCTGGGGATCGATTCCTTCCTTCGCAAGCAACTTGGCAGGATCTTCGGCCAGAGGATCCTTGAATCCCTGAATGTGATAGCGGCCATTTTGTTTGGCGTAGGAGAGCACGACGATGCCGGGCTGGCCGCGCACGGCATGAAGGAAACGGGACCATTCGAAAAGGAGATAGGAAGAGTAGCCAAGCCAACCGATGGCCAGCAAGGCAATGACAGACACCGCGACGATGGCGGCGACCGGCTTCTTTCGGGCCTCCTGCTTATCTTTTAATTGAGCGGTGAGCAGGCGGCCCAGGCGATCGTCCACGGTGAGAAAGGGTCCGGCGTCGCCTTCGAAATTTTCGAGCGCCGCGGCGTATTGCTGCTGAATTTCCTCGAGCGCCTCTTTCATGGACAGACGGTAATCGGAGGGCGCATGGCCGCGAATGACGGCGGCGATTACGGCGTCGGGACTTTGTTCCACGAAAACTTCCAGGCCGCCGACGTTGAGGCTATCGAGAGTTTCGTCGCTGCGGGCGTCGAACGAATCGGCCACGAACTGCTGGATGGCGGAGAGCATGCCGGCGACCATGGAAGGGTCCTGGGTGGAGACGGACTGCGCGACGACGTGGCCCAGAACGAGCCCGGTCTTGCGATGGATCAGGAAAACCTGTTCGACGCGATAGAGCAGGCTGTGCATCAAGACGATTTCGCCGAAAGATTTTCCGGTGCGCAGGGCTTCGAGGCGCCACTGGAGGCCGCGGATCGAAAGGCTGTGTTCGAGGGCCTGGTTAAAGGATTCGAGCATCGCGCGCAGAGCTTCGGTGATTGATTTGCGGATGGCCGGGCCCATCACGGGGAAGAGCGCGTCGGCGAGAACGTGGGGATCCTTGCGCACGGATTCGCGCAGAGTTTCCTGAATGGTGGGAGCGAGCGCTTCGGACAGGGCGCGATCGCCTCCGTGTTCGCGGCGCTTCTGGATGGCTTCGGCGACGACGGAGCCCACGTCTTCGGCGCGTTGTTCGCGATCTTCGAGGCGCTCTTGGATTTCGGCGATTTCTTTTTGCTCGGGACCGACGATCAGGTGGCGCAGCTCTTCCAGGGCGTGCTTATCGTCCGGCGGATTTTCCTGGGGCTGAGGCTGCCCCAGGGGGGCGCGGCGTTGGGCTTGCTCGGGCATGTTGGGAGGGTGGAGGTCTCGCCCGGCGGGTCGATCGGTGCTTCCCGACGAGGACATGTGGCTCCGCTTCGCCCGCTTCCTACTCCTCGGGCAACTCGAATTTATTTTTCAGGCGCAGCGAAAATTCGTTGAACAAATCGGCGAGGCCGGCGCGATCGGTCTTTTCGTCGCGCAGGACGTCCACTTCGCGATTGAGCGCGGCGGTGGTGTCGCGGCGCAATTTATCGATCTCGGCGGAAACGGACTTGGAATGTTCGAGCAGCTTGGCGCGAAGCTCGCTTTGGCCGTCGGACATTTGCTCTTCGAGCGAGGAGAGCTTTTTCTCGATGACTTTGGCGCCGTCTTTGATTTCGCGCGAGATATCCTTGAGTCCCTCGGCGCGCTCGGATTTTTCGGCCTTCAGGCGCGTGCTCAGCGAGTCCACTTCCTGACGCACGAAACTGCTGAGGGTGTCGAGGCGCTTGGTCATGTCCTCGCGCAGAGTGTCGAGCGCCTTGGTGATGGTGTCTTCCAGGCGCGCGAAGCGTTTCTCGTAATCGCGCATCTGCGAGCCGAACAATATGTCGCGGATCTTGTCAACATTTGCGCCTTCAGGGACTTCCTTGTTGGACGCGTTGGGAACTTTCGCCGGGGATGCCATTTTCCGACTTCTCCTTTTCACACGCTTTATGCCCTGCCGGGGGGACCTTCGCCTGTCACTTCGGGGCATCCGCGGAGTCTACGACGAAAGGGCGCGCGGGGCAATGATGGCGTTGGGTGGGACTAGGGTACGAATGGGCTAGGACGGCTAGGCATGCGTCGGGAGTGCGCAGGTTGTCCAAGACACCATGCGCGAATATGGCAAGACAAAGGCGCCGACCTAGAGGTCGCCGCTACGAAACCTGCGCGTGAACGGATCGCGCACGCATCATGTCCGCGTGAGGGCATTGCTAGCGGTCGAGAAAGGCGCGGAGGCGGGCGTAGCCGGCGCGGCTGACCGGAAGCTGGACGCCGGTGCTTAGGACGGCTACGTGGCTGTCCTTGGCGTAGGGCTCGACTTTGGTGACGCGCTCGAGGTTCACGATATACGAGCGATGGATGCGGAGGAAGCGCGAGGGATCGAGCGCGGATTCGAGGCTCGAGATGGTTTGCTGCTTCAGGTGTTTTTTGCCCTCGGCGCAGAGGGCGACGTAATCGTCCTGGGCTTCGGCGTAGTCAAGCTTCGCGACCGGAATGATGAAAACGCGCGGGCCATCGCGGACCGGAATGCGGTCGAGATATTGCGCGGGAGGGCGCGCTGCGGCAGCGAGTTCGGTGGGTGGCATTGCTGCGTGAGGCTCCTTGCCGCGCAGGCGTTCCTTGGCGCGATTGAGCGCGGCCTCGAAGCGGTCGGCGCCGAAGGGCTTCAGGAGGTAGTCCACGGCGTGGACTTCGAAGGCTTTGATGGCATAGCTGTCAAACGCGGTGACGAAGATGACGTGAAGATCGTTGCCGATGAGCTCGAGGACTTCGAAGCCATCGAGTTTGGGCATCTGGATATCGAGGAAGAGCAAGTCGGGCTTGAGTTCGGTGACGGCCTTTACGGCCTCGAAACCATTGGCGCACTCGGCGATGAGTTCGATTTCCGGATGCGTCGCGAGAAATTCGCGGAGGACCTGGCGGGCGAGCTCTTCGTCGTCAACAATGACGGCGCGGATTTTCTTTGCGGTGATTGCAGCGTCGGGACTCACGTGGTTATGGCGACCCTCTCTGCCGGGAGCGATATGGCCACCCGGTAATTGTCTCCCTCGGCGCTTACGGCGAAACGAGCGCGATTTCCATAGCGCGCTTGCAGGCGCTGGCGAACGTTTACGAGGCCCACGCCACTTTTCCTGCGGGGCGGCGCATCGGGATCGAAACTATTTTCGACGATGATGGAAAGATCGCCATCCTGGCACTGAACGTTCAGGCGAATCCAGCCGCCTTCGACGAGGTTGGCAATGCCATGCACCACGGCATTTTCGACCAGGGGCTGAAGCAGGAGCGGAGGCACGGGAACGTCCAGAGCGTCTTTATCGATATTTTCTTCCATTTGGATGCGCGCGCCGAAGCGGACTTTTTCCACGGCGAGGAAGGCGTGGATCAGGGAGAGTTCCTCTTCCAGCGGAATGGCCGTTTTTTCGCCGAGGCCCAGCGTGCGGCGGAGAAAGTCACCGAGAAGGACGCACATCTCGCGGGCCTTGGCCGCGTCGGAAGTGGTGAGGGCGCTGATGGAATTGAGACTGTTGAAGAGGAAGTGCGGATTCACCTGCGCTTTCAGGGCTTTGAGTTCGGCGTCGCGCGCGAGGACGCTGGCCTTCATCACGCGAGCTTCGGCGTCGCGCGAAGCGTCCACGGCGATGATGATGTAGTAGAACGTGACGGAAAGAAGATAGAGCAGCAGGCCGGAGCCGAAGATGAGCGGGGTGTCCGGACGCAGCCGGACGCTCAAGGCCGGAGATGTTCCGAGCCGCTCCATCACGCGAGCCATGCCCACGGCTACGACGGCCCAGACGATGCTGGCGATGAGCGCGGCGGTGACGTGGGTGGAGAGCAGGCGGCCCAGGCCGTACTTTTCGACCGGGTAGCCGCGGCAGGAATACCAGGCGGACAAGCACACGAAGGCGTACACCAGGCACATGGGGATCGATAGGATAACCGCTTCGCGGACGGTAATGTGGCCGGGAATGGCGAGGAGGTAAGCGAGCAATCCGGCGACGGGAATCCAGGCAAGGAGGTAAAGGCCGAGGCGCCGAAGGTTGGTGAAGATAGGATGCATGCGCGATTAGTTTTTTACGACCACGCCACCCATGATGGAGGCGCCTTTCACGATTAAGTGTTTTTGCGGCGTGGTTGGCGCGGAGGGAGCTTGATCGGTTTCATCCACGTATCCGCCCATGAGGCCGATGCCCTCCATAGATACGCGCCAGGCGGCGGGGACCTTGATCTCGCCGCCGCCCATGACGGATATAGCGACAATCGTTGCGGTGTCGCCTTCGATGTCGGCGTTGCGCAGGTCAATCGCAAAGCCGCCCATCAAGGCCAGGATTCTTCCTCCTCTGAAACTCTTGCTGGTGGTGCGCTTCTTAAAGCCGCTGAAAACGGCGATGTGGTCGAACTCCGAATCGCCGCCGGGCGAATCCGTGCTGCTGGACCTGGAGCGCAGGAAGTCGGTCCAGGGGCCGCCCAGAAATTTAATGGGTCCCTGAATGCCGATGGAGCGGAAAATCATCAAGGCACCGATGGCGATGATGATCAAGGGCCAGATGACGGACAAACTGAAGCGGATGTAGCCGAGGTTGTCGAGTATCAGAAGCACGCCCACGGCCAGCAAAATGACGCCCCAGACGCGGCGGCTTGGGCAGTCGAAGAGATTGACCAGACCGAATGCGATGAAAATTACGGGCCAAAAATACTGGAAGATTCTGTCCGCCGAAACCACGCCCTGCTGGTCGAGGAGCAGCACCACGCCGGAGGCGAGAATCAGCGCGCCGATTACCAGGCTCCAGCTGAAGCGTCTGAAGTTATTCATGGTCGTGATCTTTGGCCCGCGCGCGCGCGAATCTACGTGACCTGTTTTCGCGTGCAGCCAGCATAATCGCCAATCCGAAGCCTACCAGAACCAGCGGCCAGAATCGGAACAGGTCCAGAAAACCGGGAGCGTTCAGCCGCAGCGAGAGGATATTCCAAATGCCCGTGGCGAGGACGGAAAAGAGCCAGATGTTGTCAGGCCGCACATGGCCGTAGCCGAATTCGGCCATCTGGAAGACGACGCCCAGAAGGATCAGCAAGCCCGCCAGGGCCACGATAACCGCTGCTCCGGAGAACGATTCCGCCGTGTCTTGCCGCTCTGCATTTGTCATGCTCTTTTCTCCCGCCGGAACTTTGTCGCCGTTCATGGTGCGAGATTAAAGGGAATGGCGGAGTTCGTCGCGCGGTTTTCGGCGAATGGCGGGTGGTTACCGGCGAACAGCGGCAAGGCGGCGGGAATGCTTGCCTGGGAATGGGCGCTACCGGTGGGCGGAAGCGATTTAGGAGGAAAGCACCATGCCGAGCCAGAAGGCGGCGATCAGCAGAACGGTGAGCGCCAGCAGGACGCGCAGGCGCTTCTTGCGCACGGCAAAGATGATCACGGCCATGGCGCAGAGCAGGAAGCCGAGCTCGGGCCAGAAGAATCCGGAGCTGAACCCTTCGCTAGTCCATCCGCCGGCGGCGCCCTCGAGCCAGAAGGAAGCGAACGAAGTGGCAGCGGTGAGCACGGCGACCACAGCACCCGCGAGAGCCATGCCTTTAGCCCACTGGGGCAGCACCCAATCTTTGCGTGCGTCGCGCCAGTCCAGCCACGTCTGCGCGACGACGATACCAACGATTACCAAAACGAACAGCGCCACGGTTCCCCTCCCCAAGCGCGAACCGTTCCGCGAGAGGAGCCTTCGTGCCTGTGCCAACCTGCGTGGACAAGCGCCAAAGCCCTTTCGCTAGCCTGGAACGGCCCGAGGGCCGCTGCCGTCGAATCAACCTCAGTCCCGGGCCGCATTTGCCTGATGCGGCTTTGCTTCGACAGACCCTGTTGCTTCGTACCGCTTTAAAGCGACTGCACCCCACAAAAATTGATGTCGCACTGCGACGAAGACTTGCACGAACATCGTCGCGGCAAGAGCGCTGCGCCCCGGAGCGACACATTACTGCGGGCAATCGCCTGACCAAAGGATGGCCGCAAAGTGTCCGAACGCTCGAAGCGGTATCTTATAGCAGCAAATAAAGATAGTTGTCTATACGGAGTTGGGTGAGCCCGGGGGCGGGAATTTTGGCAGTGGAGCTCGCCTGCGGGACAACGCATTGTAGCGTTTGGGAAACAATTTGCACTATTGCCACTGGGGTAACTCGGGTTATCGGGCGCGCCGGCATGGAGTTCCGACTGATGGAGCCGGAGGCCGCGGCAGGTTATTACTTGCATCACGCGCGGCTGAGCCGCGGGTGGCTCGGCGCGAGTAATCTGCTACGATAGCGGCGGTCATGCGAAAACCTTGGGTCATCGCACACCGCGGAGCTTCCGGTTACGCGCCGGAGAATACGCTGGCGGCTTTCGAGCGCGCGGTGCAGCTGGGCGCGACGTTTATCGAGACCGATCTTCATTTGACGCGCGATGCGCGGTTCGTTGCGATACACGACGCCACACTCGAACGCACCACCAACGGAAAAGGGTCGGTGCACGATTTCACGCTGGCGGAGCTCCGGCGGCTCGATGCGGGAATGTGGTACGACCGCGAGTACATGGGACAGCGCATCCCGACGCTGGACGAAGTGCTGGAATTCGCGCGCAAGCATGACGTGATTTTCTATCTGGAAGTGAAGTACGACGCGGCCTTGGGCATGCACCATTCGCTCGCCGCGGCGCTGCAGAAAGCCGAGAATGCGGCGCGAACCATCGTCATCTCGTTCGATCAAACTACCCTTGCGGCGCTGCGGCGCATTGACGCCACCACCATGATGGGGCTGCTCGCGGACCAGCCAAATGCGGACCATGTGAAAGCCGGGCTGGAATTGGGCGTGAGGCAGCTGTGCCCGAAGTCCACTCTGGTAACGAAGGAACTTGTGGAGCGTGCACACGGCGCGGATTTGCAGGTGGCGACCTGGACGGTGGATGATCTCGAACAAATGCGCGCGATGATTGCCGCGGGGGTTGACGGCGTGATGACGAACTTTCCGGACAGGCTCGGCGCTGTGATTGAGGATGCGCAGCCGAAGTAGCGCGGAAGGAGCCTGGCGGCCTCCCTACGATAACTCCGCGAACAGGGAAGCGAACTGAGCGAGCGTGAGTTGCTCGGCGCGTGCGTCGGCCCGGACCCCACAAGCAGCAAGTGCCTGCAGAATGCGTTGGCCGTCTGCCAGCGCGCGCAAATTATTTCGCAACGTTTTGCGTTTCTGTCCGAAGCATTCCTGCACGAACTCCAAGAAGCGTTTTTCATCGGTGATGCCGAGAGCAGCGCGTTCGCCGGGCAGAGACATCTGCACCAGAGCGGAATTGACACGAGGCGGCGGACGAAAGGCTCCGGGCGGAATTTTCAGAGCGATCCGCGGCTTGGCATAGAACTGGCACAGCGCAGATAGATAGCCGTGCTCGCTGCGGCCGGGCGGGGCGACGATTCGCTCGGCGACTTCGAGCTGAATGACGATGTGGATGGACGCGATTCGGCCGGCGCAATCGAACAAGCGGCGCAGGATGGGCGAAGTGATGTAGTACGGCAAATTGCCGTAAACGCGAAATCCGCCAGCGGCGAGTTTTTCGAGATCGACGGTGAGGACGTCTTGCGGCACGACCTCGACGCCCGGCCAATCGCCGGGATGCGCGGCGATTTTTTGTTGCAGGTCCTGGGCCAGTCGCGCGTCGGCTTCGATGGCGATGATGCGGCGGCTTTGCCCGGCGAGAAGTTGCGTCATTTCGCCGTGGCCGGCGCCGATTTCAATCCACGTTTCGTTTGCGGCGGGGGAGAGAGTTTTCAGGATGCGCCCGCGCCATCCGGAATCACCGAGAAAATGTTGTCCCATGCGCTGGCGGGCCATGATGCCGGCGAGTGTAGCAATCAGGCGAGGCGAGCGGCGAATAAATCATCCGGGAAATCGAGTGGCGGGTTCGCGCTCTATGCGCATTGGCTCCTTGACGACGGGCAACCGTTCCGCTACCGTTTTTTATTCGGCCGAGGCGCGATGAAAATTCTATTTGTGGCTCCGGAAGGGCTGCCGTACTCGAAGACGGGCGGGCTGGCGGACGTGGTGGAAGCGCTGCCCAAGGCGCTGGTGGAAATGGGGCATGCCGTGGCCGTCCTGCTGCCGCGCTACCGGGGCAACAAGATAACGTCCACTCTGGTTTCGAGCGTGACGGTCGCGCTCGGCAATAGCCTGCGCTTTCCCTCCATTGCAGAGGGGAAATCCGTCGCGGGCGTGCGCTACTTTTTTGTGGACGATCCCGCCTACTTCGACCGCGAGCATCTTTACGGCGACAAATCGGGAGATTACCCGGACAATGCCGAGCGATTCAGCGAGTTTTCGCGCGTGGCCATTGAGTTTGCGAAGCGCGTATTGCTGCCTGACGTGATTCATTGCCACGACTGGCAAACGGCGCTGGTTCCGATGCTGCTGCGGACGCAGCATGCGGACGATCCAGCGGTGAGGTCGCTTCCGGTGGTGTTCACGATTCACAACATCGGCTATCAGGGGCTGTTTAAGCAGGCCGCGCTGCGCAGGATCGGACTGCCCGAAAGTTTGTTCGCGATCGACGCGCTCGAATTCTACGGCGAAGTGAACTTTCTGAAGGGCGGGCTGCTCTTCGCCGATTACCTGACCACGGTGAGCCAGCGCTACGCGAAGGAGATTCAGACGCCGGAATACGGCTCGGGGCTCGAAGGCGTGATCGCGCAGCGCGCGGACCGGCTGGTGGGGATTTTGAATGGGGTGGACTACTCCATTTGGAGCCCCGAATCAGACACGAAAATCGCGCAGAATTATTCGGCACACAATCTGGAAGGGAAAAAAGTTTGCAAGAAGGATTTGCTTGGTATATTCCGTCTGCCGGCGGAAAAATCAGAAGACCTGCGGCGTCCGGTGATAGGGATCGTTTCGCGGTTCGTGGATCAGAAGGGCTTCGATTTGATCGCGCAGGCGGCCATCGAGCTGATGCATGAAAA
>Ga0302183_10000588_pt1 | contig 17048 bp, 17 predicted proteins | sample I_Palsa_N3_2_FD_200232 | JGI IMG/M metagenome (GOLD analysis project Ga0302183, IMG submission 200232) | Peat permafrost microbial communities from Stordalen Mire near Abisko, Sweden - I_Palsa_N3_2 | ecosystem: Environmental > Terrestrial > Soil > Palsa > Peat permafrost | place: Sweden...
AGCGCGCAAGCGGCACAACCCTGGGCGCCTCGCTGCGGCTCGTCAAGCGCATCCCGATCGGGGGCGGCCTGGGAGGCGGCAGTTCGGACGCGGCAACGACGCTTCTGGTGTTAAATCGCCTCTGGGGGTGCGATCTTCCCCCGGCAAAGCTCGCCGAGCTTGCGGGGGGCCTCGGTGCGGATGTACCGGTTTTCCTTCACGGTTCATCGGCTTGGGCGGAAGGGACGGGCGAGGAGCTGACAAGTGTGGAGCTGCCGGAGCGCTGGTATGTCGTCGTTCGTCCGGGGGTCTCTGTCGGCACCGCCGAAGTATTCCAGGCCCCTGAATTGACACGAAATTCCCCGCTCATCACAATACGCGGCTTTTTCGAATCGGGCGGCCACAACGATTGCGAGCCGGTGGTGAGCGCGCGCTACCCGGAGGTTCGCGCGGCGCTCGAGTGGCTCTCGCAAGCGGCGCCTGCGCATCTGACGGGGACGGGATCTTGCGTCTTCGCAGCGTTCACGAGCGCGGCAGAAGCCGCGGGCGTTGCGGCGCGCGTGCCGGATCGCTGGACGGGATTCGTCGCACGGGGGTTGAATACCTCTCCCGTGCATGAGCGACTTTGCTGGGGTGTCGCCAAGTGGTAAGGCAGCGGGTTTTGATCCCGCCATACGGAGGTTCGAATCCTTCCACCCCAGCCATTTGTTGTAAGGCGCGCGGCGCGCCATCGGAGAGATGAGGCGGTGACGACGAGCGACACACTCGCAATCTTTGCGGGCAATGCCAACCCGGGTTTGGCGCACGACATCGCTCGTTATTTGACGACGCCGTTGGGGCGCGCCTTTGTGGGTCGCTTCAGCGACGGCGAGGTGAACATCGAGCTCATGGAGAATGTGCGCGAGCGCGACGTCTTCATCGTGCAGCCGACCTGCCCGCCCGCGAACGACAGTCTCATGGAGCTTCTCGTCATGGTGGATGCCTGCCGCCGCGCCTCCGCCGCGCGCATCACCGCGGTCGTGCCATACTTCGGCTACGGGCGGCAGGATCGCCGGCCACGGGCCACGCGTTCGGCGATCACGGCCAAGCTCGTCGCCAACATGATATCGAGCGCCGGCGTCAATCGGCTGCTGACGATCGATCTGCATGCCGACCAGATCCAGGGGTTTTTCGACATCCCGGTGGACAATGTCTACGCCTCCCCGGTGCTTCTGGGCGATGCGTGGAAGCAGGGCCATAAAAACGTCGTCATTGTTTCTCCGGACGTTGGCGGCGTCGTGCGCGCGCGCGCCTTTGCCAAGCGTCTGGATGATGCGGAGCTTGCCATCATCGACAAGCGGCGCACGCGGCCGAACGAGTCGAAGGTCATGAACATCATCGGCGAGGTCACCGGCAAGACTTGCGTGCTCGTCGATGACATGGTGGACACCGCCGGCACGCTGTGCCGCGCGGCGCAGGCATTGAAGGATGAGGGCGCGACAAAAGTCATCGCCTATATCACGCATCCGGTGCTCTCGGGCGGGGCGGTTGCGAGGATCGTTGAATCGGCGCTCGATGAGTTGGTGGTCACGGATACGATCCCGCTGTCGGAAGCCGCCAAACGGTGCGGGCGCATCCGCCAGCTTTCCGTGGCGGCGCTTCTCGCCGAAACGATCCGCCGCATCCGCGATGAGGAATCGGTGAGTTCACTGTACGTGGACTGATTTTAAGGTGGCGCTGCCTTGGTCGCGGGGCGGCGTCTTGTTGGTAACTGTTGTTGGAGAAAATCATGCGTGTTTCATTCACCTTCGGCGCGGACCCCCGCGAGATGCAAGGCAAAGGTGCGAGCCGCCGCCTGCGTCACACGGGCAAGGTTCCGGCCATTCTTTACGGCGGCCCATTAGGCCCGCAGGCAATCGTTCTTGATCAACAGAATCTGTTGACCATGATCGAAAGCGAAAAATTCTACTCTTCGATCGTGCGCGTCAATATCGGCGGCCAAACCCAGGAAGCCATCATCAAGGACGTGCAGATGCATCCGGCGAGACATTCGGTGGTGCACGTCGATCTGCAGCGCGTGGTCGAGAACGAGAAGATCCGCCTGCGCCTGCCCATTCATTTCAAGGGTGAGGCGGCATCTCCGGGCGTCAAGTCTCAGGGCGGTATCGTTTCGCACATGCGTGCGGACGTCGAAGTGACCTGCCTGCCGAAGGACTTGCCGGAGTTTCTGGAACTCGATCTGTCCGGCATGAACTTGAACGACACGCTGTTCCTGTCCGACATTCCCCTGCCCGAGGGCGTGCTCATTCCGGAACTCGGACATGGGCGCAATGCCCCCGTCGTCTCGATCCATAGCCCGCGAGCGGCAGAGCCCGAGCCCGTTGCTGCGGAAGCGGCCGCTGCGGCCACTGCTGTGCCGGGTGCCGAGGGCGCACCCGCCGCTGCTGCCGGCGCGGCACCCGCCGCTGCCGAGGGCAAAGCCGAGGGCAAGAAGGAGGACAAAAAGGAAGCTGCGCCCGCCAAGAAGGAGGGCGGCAAGAAATAACGCTGCGGCTCTGCCATGCCGGGCCTTTCGCTCAAGCTCATTATTGGCCTCGGCAACCCCGGCGAGGAGTACGCGCGCACGCGTCACAACGCGGGCTTCGGGTTTGTCGAGGAGCTGGCGCGCCGCCACGGCGGCGCGTTTAGCCTTGAGCCCCGCCATCATGGCGAACTGGCACGCATCAGGGTTGGTGCCGCTGACCTGTGGCTGCTGAAGCCGATGGGTTTCATGAACCGCAGCGGCGCTGCTGCGCAGAGCGTTGCCGCCTTTTACAAGGCGCAGCCAGCCGAGATCCTCGTCGCTTATGACGATCTTGATCTGCCGCCCGGCGTTGCGCGCCTGAGAGAAGGTGGCGGCGCGGGCGGTCACAACGGCATGCGCGATGTGATCGCCCAGCTGGGTGTGGATTTCTGGCGTCTACGATTGGGGATCGGGCATCCGGGCAATCGCGACAAAGTCTTAGGCTATGTGCTGAGCCGCCCGACAATTGAGGAAGATATTTTGATTCGCCAAAGCATAGACGCCGCTGCCGATATCATGCCGATACTTCTTGCAGAGGGGCCACAGCAGGCAATGCACCGTCTGCACACGAGCCGCGAGAGCGTCTGATGGCCATCAAGTGCGGCATCGTCGGCTTGCCCAATGTGGGTAAGTCCACGCTCTTCAACGCGCTCACGCGTGCGCAGATCGCCGCAGAGAACTATCCGTTCTGCACGATCGACCCGAATGTCGGCGTCGTGCCTGTTCCGGATCCGCGCCTGGCCGAACTGGCAGCGATTGCAAAGCCCGAGAAGATCCTGCCGACGACTGTGGAATTTGTTGATATCGCTGGACTCGTAGCGGGCGCATCGCAGGGGGAGGGTCTCGGAAATCAGTTCCTTTCACACATCCGTGAGGTGGATGCGATCGCGCACGTCGTACGCGCCTTTGACAGCGCTGATATCGTGCATGTGACCGGACGCATCGATCCACTCTCTGACATCGACACGATTGATACCGAGCTTGCGCTTGCCGATCTCGCGACTCTCGAGAAAGGTCTTGATCGTGCAGCGAAGGCTGCGAAAAGCGGTGAGAAGGACGTCCTGCGCAAGAAGACGCTTTTTGAGCGCGTCAAACACGAACTTAATGCGGGCCGCCCGGTACGGGCAATGCCGCTCACCGAAGCGGAGCGTCGCGATCTGCGCGACCTGCATCTGCTGACGGCGAAGCCCGTCATGTACGTGGCCAACGTCGCGGAAAACGGCTTCAGCAATAATCCCTATTTGAGTGCTATTGAAGAGCGCGCGCGCGCCGAAGGCACCGTTGCTGTGGCAGTCTGTGCCGCCATCGAGGCGGAAATCGCACAGCTCGAGGAGGCTGACCGCACTGAGTTCTTGGCAGAGCTTGGCCTGGCTGAACCGGGGCTAAACCGGGTGATCCGCGCCGCTTACAGCTTGCTAGGGCTGCAGACTTATTTCACGGCCGGTCCCAAAGAAGTGCGTGCCTGGACAGTACGCGCAGGCGCCACCGCTCCGCAGGCGGCAGGGGTCATCCATACCGATTTCGAACACGGCTTCATCCGCGCCGAGGTAATCGCGTTCTCGGACTACATCGCCGGACGGGGGGAGGCAGGCGCCCGTGATGCCGGCAAGCTGCGTCTGGAAGGCAAGGAATACGTCGTCCGCGAGGGCGATGTCATGCATTTTCGATTCAACGTGTAGTTCGGTCTTGCCCCGTCAGTGTCCTTGACACCCTTGAGGACACGCCCGGACAATCCGGCCCCCCAGCGTGGAAAGGTAGCTCAGCTGGTTAGAGCACGGCACTCATAATGCCGGGGTCGAGGGTTCGAGTCCCTCCCTTTCCACCACAATCTACGGGCACTCGGGCGACGTCAGCCCATTTCCTGTTTGATTGTTCGGGCTTTGGGTCTTCGTCAGTGGCCGGTTCGCATTGGCTAAACCCCAGCCGCAGGCGATTCCGATTTCAAGTATCTCTGCCACTCGGAATATGCGTCCGCACCTTGCGTCGCGGAGATCTGCGTCAGAAGAGCGTTTCCGAAGTCGCGAAACTCGGGACCGAATTGTCCGGCCGACAGCTTCCATGCGGTGCGCATCCCAGTTGATGCCATCCAGAAGCGGGCGCCTGCAACATAGCTATCGTATGCGCGTCGATCGAGCTGCCCGGCCTTGTACTGCAAGAGTGAATCTTCTCCGCTTAGAAACAGTGCTCGGCACATCATCATCCATTGAGTGAGTTCCTCGCGCGTGAGTGTCGGATCTCCCGCCGCGCCTTTTTGAAAAACACGCGCCAGTTCGGGGCTAGCAATAGCCAGCGCGGCATTAGATGCGCGGTCCGCACGCCCCTGTTGCATGATCGCGCGCTGACTGCGTTCTGCGCTGCGCACCTGCAGCCCAAGATAAATCAGTGAGCCCACTACAGCGACCGATGCCACGGACTGACTGAGGTAGAAGATCTGTTCAAGTGTCATGCTAGATTCCTGACGGGGGTTGTTGCAGGGATTGACGCGATTTCTTTCTGCCGCGCTTGACCACTCCAAGGATTGTCGACGTTCATCCTACTATCGCGTTGCAGAGTCTGCGACGGTTGGCATCACTGATAGAGACCTTGCGGCGCGCGGACGGAATTTCCCATATGAGCCCCCGAGAAGCGCGTCGGGCTCACTCGTCGTCGAAGCCGAGCGCGAATGAAGTCGCTGCGCCAGCTTCTTTCATCTTCTGCATCGTTAATCGGGCAATCCGATTGCCGATATTGCTTTTGGGCACGGTCTGGAGATTGTCAAAATTTGCCGCGCAGGTGGTTGGCAACCCGTCGGTCTTTGTCAGGACCACCTCAGTGGGGATACCACGGATCGTAGAGGTGATCGGTGCTACGGTGACCGAGTGCAGCACGGCGATCGCCGAATCGCGTGTGAGGATAAGCACCGGACGCTTCTTGTCCGGTGGCTTGAACGTGTACCAGCAAATGTCCCCCCGATTCACGATGTACCCCAGTCCTGTTCGCTAAGCCAGATATCGAACTCACCGGGCGCAACTGGCTTGTTGGCGTAGCCGTCAGCGTGTCGGACCTCGTCTCCGTGAATACGCTGTCGCCGGATCTCCGCTTCGAGCGCATCGCGAATGAACGCCGACCGGGTAGTCTTTCGGGCTCGGGTTATTTTATCGACGAGCTTGAGAAGACGCTCGTCGATGGTCATCTGAATTGTCTTCACGGACTGTGGATTCCAATGTGGGCCCCGATACACATCGTACACCACATTAGGCTACGGGCCCATTCTTGACCCTAATTCCTGCGGGAGTTTTGCGGGGACCGGTCGTGCTCGGTTGTGCTTCGTGGTGCCAAACTGCAACGGGCATCCCATGGCAAGTTGTTGAATTTGCAGATTAGCTTGAGCCAACGACCGGGCTCATAATGCCGGGGTCGAGGGTTCGAGTCCCTCCCTTTCCACCATAAAATCAATTATATACATGATGCATAATGTTGAGCGCTTCCGGCGTAAGCGCAAGGTAAGTGCTAGTGATTGGAAGCCGCGCTAGGGCTCTCAGTGTCGTGCTGGTCGATCGATCATAGGATGAGGATTGACTTAGTCGATGACACTATTTCCACTCCGTCAAACTTACGATGCGGCCCTTCGAATGTGCTACGTGGAGGTAGCGCTCGTCCGCGGTCACGAGTACGCAGTCCGGAGTTTCCAGCGCCACTCCATGATAGTAGGTGTCAAACAGGTGCTGCTTGAGCCCTATCGCAAGCTCTACTCCCCGTCGCAACACCTCAAGGTCGTCGGTGGTGGGCAATTCTAGGGCGGTCAACATCGCCACGTCATCGGCCGCTGTTGCAGGACTATCGCGCGCAAGTACAGCGCCGACTTCGACAAGCCAGTGAATGGGCTGCAAGACGCTCTGATCACCGTTTGTCACCAAGTTCATTAGCTCCGTAGCCCTGTCTGTACCGGCTTCGCGTTCCGGGTCTTGCAGGAGCCACTTGATCACCACGCTTGCGTCTATAACAGCAATCACGATCTGCCCGAATTCCGAGATATCCGGATCTGCGCGTCGGACAACGATGGCCGCTCCGTTCGCCTCTGCGTCAGCGTACGAAATATATCAACGCGCCGCTTGCGCAGCTTTGCGTCGGCGACCGCCTTCCGCATCAGGTCCGCAATTACCGCACTTTTGTTTTGTCCTCCGAAGGTTTTGTCGAATTCGGCTTTGACGTCATCGGGGACGCTGAAATTGACCGTGGCCATATATTCGGGAATTCGTTGTTGAAAATTTCAACAACCTCCATGGTATCGAGATTTCGATGGCCGTCACACCTCAGTAAACGGGCAAAAACACCGGTAATTCTGGCGTCATTATAAGTACATGATTCCATTGATGTTAATGTGAGCCGGCGGCTCATAATGCCGGGGTCGAGGGTTCGAGTCCTTCCCTTTCCACTAATCGAATCGCTGGTTCGATGCCGCCCCTGGCCTGCATTTGAGTTGATAAAGAACCCCAAAATAGGTATGATAGAACCCAATATGGGAATAAAGGCGCAACCGACTGCTTCGAATCAACGCGCATCCGCGGGCTTGGCTAACGCGCTATTTAGGAAGGTTCAGCGGCGCGTGCTGAGCGTTCTATTTGGCAATCCAGCCCGCAGCTTCTATGCGAACGAAATCATCGCGCTTGCGCGTTCGGGCACGGGTGCCGTGCAGCGCGAACTGGCCAAACTGGCTGCCGTTGGCTTGGTTACGGTGCGGCGTCAGGGGAATCAGAAGCATTATCAAGCTAACGACGCTTCCCCAGTCTTCGAGGAGCTTCATGGCCTTGTGCTCAAAACGTTCGGTCTCGCTGATATCGTGCGTACCGCATTGTCGCCGCTGGCTCCACGGATTAGGGCTGCGTTTGTCTATGGCTCGGTCGCAAAAGCACAGGATACGTCAAGCAGCGACATCGATTTGATGATCGTCAGTGACAGCGTGAGTTACGGTGATGTTTTCTCCGCCTTGGAGAAGGCCTCCATTGATCTCGGCCGCACGGTGAATCCCACCGTCTATACGTCACGGGAGTTCGACCGGCGGATTCACGACAGAAAGGCTTTTGTAACGCGAGTAATGAAGCAACCCAAGCTCTGGTTGATTGGAGATGAACATGGCCTCACCGCTTGAGAATTTGAGCGGGCCGGGCAAGGTGCTCGCTGCGGAGCCAGCTGATGCAGAGGAGTTTGCGGGGCTAAAACGATCCGGGCTAGTGCGGCTGAAGGATGCAGACTGGCGACTGACACGCCACATGCAAGAAGAACTAGCGGCTGCCGGAGTGCACCTCAGCGCCGTGGAGCACTGTCCGCATCTGCCCGATGCGAAGATCGAAGGCTACCGTCTGGATTGCTCTTGTCGCAAGCCTAAGCCGGGCATGCTCGAACGAGCTGCCATTGCGCTCAACATCGACCTGGCGGCCTCGATTTTGGTGGGAGACCGTGCTTCTGATATCCAGGCGGGGCGAAGCGCCGGCGTGGGCCGCTGCTGGCTCGTGCGCAGTGGTCAACCCTTGTGTTTGTCGGCGATCGAGCTATCCGACGGAGTCTACGAGAATCTCAGTATCTGCGCGCAGCGGGCACTAAAGGAGCCTGCACCGCAATCGCCTGGCATGGCGCAGCCGGCAGTGCGGTGAAGGCGAAAAGCTAGCCGGGAAATCGTTCGGACTCGCAGCCCCAGGTCAGCCCACACTGAAGATCAAAGAACGCTAATTCCAGGTCCTGTCGAAGGGATATTAACATTCCATAAGATGGAAATGGTATTTCCATTTTATGGAATTCAGATATGCACTATCGCTCCATGATCGTGTGCTTATCGCGGTGATTGAGGCAGGGACCAAATAAGTTGGCTGCAGCTTTGCCAGAGTGCTCGAGACACCGATGCGTGCCGAGGTCGTGCCGCGCGATCGGTGGGAATCGGTCTGGCGGCAGAGTAAGCTCGGTTTCATACACAGATGCGTTAACGCACGAGGTCTTACGCCATGAAAATCTATCAGTCTTTGTTACTCACGATCGGCGCATTCGCGCTTGCAGGAACGGCGTTCGCTCAAGTGCCGTCCTCGAACGACACGAGCACGACCGACAACAGCTTCAACACAGGAATGGGGACCCGCGCGCTCGGCGGCCCTGCCGCCACGAACGGCGGCGAGTACAACACCGCCGCCGGGTACAGCGCGCTCACAACCAACACGAGCGGCGGCAACAACACCGCCTCCGGGTACGAGGCGCTCTTTTCCAACACGACGGGCGGCAGCAACACCGCCTCCGGGTCGAACGCGCTCCAAAGCAACACGACCGGCAACGACAACACCGCTTCAGGGTACGAGGCGCTCTATCTCAACACTGGCAACAACAACGCCGCCTCCGGGTCGAGGGCGCTCCGAAGCAACACGACCGGCAACGACAACACCGCCTCAGGGTACGAGGCGCTCTATTCCAACACGACGTCCTATCAGAACACTGCCACAGGGTCAGGCGCGCTTTATTCCAACGTCTCGGGTAATTACAACACCGCCGCCGGGTACCAAGCGCTTTACTCCAACGCCAGCGGTGCCAGCAACACGGCTTCCGGCGTCGGCGCGCTCTATTCGAACATTTCCGGCTTTGGGAACGCCGCCTACGGCGTCGCCGCTCTCTATTCGAACACGACCGGCAGCTACAACACCGCCTCCGGGCTGGGCGCGCTCAATCTCACCACGACAGGCAACAACAACACCGCCTCCGGATACAACGCGCTCTCTTCCAACCAGACCGGCTCCGATAACACCACCTCAGGATACCAAGCGCTCTTATCCAACAAGAATGGCAGCCAAAACACCGCCTACGGAGAAAACGCGCTGTATACCGCCACCGCCAGTTTCAACACGGCCGTCGGATACGAATCGCTCTATAAGAACAAGAGCGGCCGGTACAACGTCGCCTTGGGATGGAAGGCTGGCTTTGCCCTGACGACGGGCGACAACAATATTGACATCGACAGTCAGGGCGAGGCAGGTGAAAGCGATACGATCAGGATCGGCACACAAGGCACGCAAACGCAGACGTTTATTGCTGGTATCTACGAAAACCCCGGTGTCTGCTGCGATTACGTGGTGGTTGACGCGAACGGGCAGCTCGGGACCGCGAGTCCTCCCCCCGGCGCAAACGTCAAGACGGCTTATATGACGAGGGTTCTAAAGCAAGTGCAGCGGCAAGCGGCAGAAATTCGCGACTTAAAGAAACAGCAGCTGGCGTTTCAAGCGGAGCAAGTTCGGATGCAGCAACAGATGGCGGAGCTGACGACCTTGAACGAAGCGACCCAAGTCGCTCTACAGAAGCTTCAGGCGAAAGATGAGTTCCTCGAGCGGGCCCGGGCAGCCCAAAATCGCTGGCCACTCCGAGTGCAAATCGATCTTTGGCCTTGTAACACACCGAGGGAACGGTACAATCAAGGGAGTTTGTGCCGCGAGCGGGGGCCGCCGTCAACCGTTCTTGGCCCGTGCTGCGGCGAAAGTAATCAGGGAGGATCGTGGGTGCGGATTCCCCTGATACTGGGCATCTCAGGCCTGCTGTTCGTTCGAACAGCGGGCGCCGTTTCTTTTCCAGATTTCGTCCAATGCATGGGCGCAAGTGGCCACGATCCGGTTTGCAAGCTCGATGCCGGCATTTATCCCGTGAGCGAGACAATCGCCCTTGGCAGGTCCAACATAACCATCGAAGGGACCATGCTCGGCTCCCTGCTTGAAACCACGTTGCAACGCGCCCCAGGCTTCGACGGCGCTTTGATCAGCGACGTGAATGCGATTGGGACGACCTTGAAGTCCATCACAATCCGCGATCTGACCTTCGACGGGAATCGAGCCCAGAACGCAGAGCATTATTACTCGTACAATCCAGACGTCTCAATCTTCGTTGTCAAGAATTTGCTTGTCGAGAATTGCTCTTTCATTAATTCTCCCAATATCGGGCTTGGCCTTTACGGGGCTGGAGCGGGAGACGTGGTTGTCGACGAGTGTTACTTCGGCAATCCGGTGGTCTACGGAATGTGGTCGGACGCCACAGGAGACAACAGCGGCATTACTTATCAGGAATGCGCCTCCAAGAAGTTCGTGAGCAATGTGACGGTGAAGCGATCGGTGTTCGAGAATGCAGGCGAGCCCGCGCTTCTGGGTGAAATGACCAATGTGACGATCTCAGAAAACGTGTTTACGAACAACCATTCCAACACGATCCCCTTCGGCGATAACGGCGGCCAGATCGATTTGACGGTCTGCACTAAGAACGCCCTCATCTGGAAGAACACATTCCAGGATGGCTCGGCAAGCTCGAATGGCACCACTGCTGACGGGATCGAGTTACATGGCACTTATATTTCTGTGATCGACAACACCGTGAAGAATAACTCGGGTGGCGGCATCAACATGGATGGAGTGCAGCATATCCTGATTTCGAATTTGGACCCCAGGACAGGCAGCTTCGGAAATGGGCATTCGGGCATTGAAATTGCCCACTCAAGCTCCACGTTCAGGGCAACCGAATGGATCACTGTTGATTCCGCAATCGCGACCGGGAACGCTCAATATGGCATCTGGAGCGACACCAGCAACACGACTCCGACCGAACCTGTAAACCACTTGACAATAGAAAACACTTGCCTGAGCGATAACACGTTGGGTCCAACCTATTTTGAGAACCTCGGGCCCGATGTCACGATGAAGAACAACAAGGTATCGGGGTGCGGGCAGAAGTGATCGTGGGTTTGTCCGCGCTTGTCTTTTCCGCCCGTCCGCGAACACCAGAAGCACGAGGCCAGCAAGGATCGTTCTGGTGCAAATTAGAAATAGCATTGATGTTTTGTTCATCGACATCGGAGCTATGCGGCGTGATCGCGAAGGCGAGGCAGGGCTTTGATATCTGCGCCGCTTTTCCGTTCTGCCACACGTAACTCGAACAGCCTCTGAAGGTTCAACCAGAACTCGGCGGACGGGTACCTACATCAATACACCCGTTTTCGCTTTCCGTCCCTAGTGGAATCTACTGACCGAGGAACAATTGCTGGTGCTCTGGTGGGTCGCTGAGCGTCATCTCGTCGACGAAGCTGCGTATTCGTCGTGACGGCGCGGCCATCCGGGATAACCTGCCTCGTTGCGGCCCTCCGGTGTCAGGTCTAGGTAATGATGCGTGCCCAGCAGCATGTCGAGTCCACGGGCATACGTGGAGTATGTGAGTAAGACATCGCCGCGTTCATCCTTCAAGAAAACGCTCAGACCTGGAAGCTCCTCGCTTATGTATCGACCGTCTGTCGTGATCGTTCCGAAGTTGTAGTCGATCCGGCCCTGGTCCATTTGCTCCTTCGTGAACGAGACGTGGAAGTCGTAGTTGAAATCGCTACCGAAGGCCGACACCCATTCGAAGCGCCAGCCCATGCGCGACTTGTACGTGAGAATCTTGGCGAGCGCCGCGCGGGAGACAGCTACGATTGTCACGTTGTGATGGGGGAGGTGCTGGGCCGGTCCCTCGATGTGCTCGGCCTGAAAGGAGCAACCGGGACACGCGGCATTCCATTCGGGGCCGTACATCAGATGATGGACGACGAGCTGGCCGCGGCCATTGAAGAGGTCTTTGAGCGTCTTGCGGCCCTCCTCGGTTTCGAACGTATAGGTCTTGTCGATCTTCAGCCAGGGAAGCCCTCGTCGCTCGGAGGCGAGCCTGTCCCCCTCGCGCATGTGCGCCTTTTCCTTCTTGAGCAACGCCTTGCGTGCGGTGAGCCATTCGTCTCGCGAAACGATCTTGCTCGGCTTCATGGCGCCTCCTCACATTTACGAATATTACAACGGTTGGCGCGAGCGTGACGCATTACGTACTCGCCGATTTTGCTCGCGCCGGTCCCGGCCCCAGGACTACGGTGGCGGCGGCACTGAGGGCGCGGGAGACTTGCGGGGATCGGTCTTGCTCAGTTGTGCTTCAGGTTTGATGCAGCGCGCCGCCCATGGCCTGGACATTCGCGCCAACTCGGTGGGCGCGATGGGCAGGTTCAGCCTTATCAAACGGAGCGGGGCGCTGACAGGTTCGTTGCTCAACAGGCGGCTTGTTTCCCTGGCGCCTGCGCGGCGTTAAATGCGGCGCGGAGCGTCCTTGGCGAATTGCCGATCAAGTGGCGATCGGTGTGTGGAATAGGCCGTAACAGTGTATCTGCCAGGAAACCGCCGCAGACCGGCGGTTTGCGTTAAAGCGTTTCCACCCCGGCTGGTATCGTGCAAGGTGATCGCTGAACTCTGCATGGCGGGAGCTCTTCATATCCAAGTCGAAATTCACGGCTGCCCGGAAGCGCGCTCAAGTTGGATGCGTGAACTTACGAACGCCGAGAAAGCACCCATTAAATGAGCAGGCGCAGCTTACGATCCTCTGATATCGGACCAGGATGTACTACTGAGCGTCCATCCGAGATGTTCCTGTTCAAACCTGAGCTGTAAATAAATTGCACGGCGCAAACAGAGGCACTAACAGCCAGTTTTGATATCACAGTGGAAGCCCTCGATTGTCGACCGCAACCAATCCCGGTCCCGGTCCTGCTGCTGCAGCATCAATGCGAACGAATCAATACCCATACATTTCTCGGTGGTAAGCCGCGTTCCGACTTTAGCTTCGGTCTTGCAAAAGACATAGTTGCCGCTCATGGTCTTCAGGGCGTAGCCATCCCGGCGTGCCTCCTTGATAATCTCAGGTTTGGGACGCGCGTTATTCGTCTGCTGACCCTGTGATCCCGCACTGGGAGCAGTCGTAGCCAAATTTGTGGTGGCGTCGGGTGCCGTCGGAGGGGAGGCCGGATTCAACGGTTGCGTGGTCACACCGGGCGAGGCCTGTTGCGCATACGCAGTAGCCGCGCTCCCTAGCACGCCGATTAGCGCAATAGCAACGCATTTCATTGAGGTATTAATGGTGGGTCTCCTCGGCAATTTGCAGACTTTCAGTGGCTCCAAGGTTCGCAGTTGCGCTCCTAGTCCGGTTCCGGGCAGACGACCATGGTGTTTAACCCACGCCCCGGCTGCGCACTAAGACAGTTTATACTCGGAGTTATACCTCGAGGCCAAAATCTGATGGCCCTCTCAAGCAAATCGCGAGAATTTTCTTCAATAAATCAACAGTCGGCGTGACGACCTAAACCTGCGACCCCTACGTCGCGAAGTCTCCAGCTCGCTTCGGTGCTCCCGAAACCCGTGATCCGACTCGACTGCGGCGCGGGGCTTTTGCGGGAAGCGGTTAGGCTCAATTGTGCTTGGTAGTACCAATAGCAACGGACAATTCCTAGCTACCACGATCGCTGGTGTTGTGTAAAAGGGAAAATTGTCGAGCCGGGGCGACCGCTATTCGCGACAAGCTGTGTGAAGATTCCCCCGCTAACTTCCTACAATAATCTCCTACAACCAAGGCGGGGTGACCTATGCGCGCAACCTACAACCCAGGACGGGTCGCCGGGCTCTGGTACCTGCTTCTGATTGCTATCGGTCCGCTATTCTTAATATATATCCCCGGCAAACTGTTCGTGCACGGGAACGCGGCTGCCACGGTCAATAATATCGCCGCTCACGAGTGGTTGTTCCGCATCGGAATCATTGACGAGCTCTTCGGCGGTGTCATTCTGATTTTCCTCGTGCTGTCCCTCTACCAGTTGTTCAAGAAGGTCGATCGGTATCTTGCTGTGCTGGTAGTGGTGTTTGGGGGGCTAATGCCAGCCGTTATCTACTTTGTAGACGTCGTGAACGACGCAGGTGTTTTGACTATCGTGCGCGAAGGCGCCGGCTTCCTGTCCGTGTTCGATGGACCTCAACGGGACGCGCTGGCTGTATTGTTCCTCCGTTTGCACGATTACCAGATTACCGCCTCGATGCTGCTTGCGGGAATTTGGCTTTTCCCGCTGGCGATTCTTGTGTACCGGTCGGGCTTCCTGCCGCGTTTCCTAGGCATTTGGCTCGCTATCGCCGGCTTCGGCTATGTGATCTTATTCTGTACCGGGATTCTGCTACCGGATTACCAAGGAAAAGTGTATCTCTTCTGTCAACCCGCCTTCTTCGGGGAGTTGGCGTTTATGTTGTGGCTGATCATCAAGGGCGCTAGGCCGGCACCTTAGGCAGATTCGTTCACGACAGCTGAACTTGCGCCTATTGCCCGGCTGCTTGAGACGATGATCGTCGGCCAAGAACGTCACGGGAAACGCGATACCAATAATGCTCTGAAACCTCGCCTCACCCGATCGGAGCCCTTTCGAATAATAGAAACCCATCTGCCGGAGCTGGAGGCCCCGTAGATCCCGTGCCCCGGACGTGCCAATATTCGAAGGACACGCTCGATAATACCAAGCTGTTGATAGATATCCTCTGAACAGAGCGTCCCACCGATTTAGATCGCCCAATTAGGCGGCGCTTACTCATCCACTGGAGAGAACCATGAAAAAAAATGTCCCGACCGAGCAATTGTCAACCGAGGCGATCGATCACGCTCGGCGTCGTATTTTTGGGACCGCTGCCATGACGATTGCGGCGGCACAGTTCGGTGTGATCGCTTCCGCGGCTGCCCAAACGAACAAGCCTACATCGTCCAAGGTATCTGCGATAAAGGCGAGCACGAACACCTCATTCAAGTCGCTCAAGCAGATCAAAGCTGGACCTCTGAATGTCGGATACGCCGAAGACGGGCCGGCCGACGGCCCCCCCGTCCTGCTGCTGCACGGCTGGCCTTACGACATAAACAGCTTTGTGGACGTCGCGCCACTGCTGGCGTCCAAGGGCTACCGCGTTGTCGTCCCGTACCTTCGGGGCTATGGCACCACGCGCTTTCTTTCAAATGCAACAATGCGGAATGGTCAGCAGTCGGTAGTCGCTCTCGACATCATCGCTTTGATGGATGCTCTGAAGATCCAGAAGGCGACAATCGCCGGTTTTGATTGGGGAGCGCGGACGGCTGACATCATCGCAGTCCTTTGGCCTGAGCGCTGCAAGGCCATCGTGCCCGTTGGCGGCTATCTGATTGGAAGTCCTGCAGCCAACAAGATGCCATTGCCGCCAAAGGCTGAATTCGCGTGGTGGTACCAGTATTACTTCGCTACGGAGAATGGTCTGGCCGGCTACGGGAAATACACGCACGACTTCGCGAAGCTCATTTGGCAGCTGGCTTCGCCAAAATGGAACTTCGATGACCCTACATTCGATCGGTCCGCAGCATCCTTCACTAACCCGGACCATGTCGCCATCACAATCCACAATTATCGCTGGCGGATCGGAGTGGCTGTCGGTGAATCGAAGTATGACGATTTGGAAAAGCGGCTTGCCGCGGTTCCTGACATTTCGGTGCCCACGATCACCCTTGAAGGTGATGCGAATGGGGCGCCGCACGCGCCTCCCGCAGCGTATCGCAAGAAGTTTTCGGGCAAATATAACCACCGCGATATCACGGGTGGCGTCGGTCACAATCTGCCGCAAGAGGCTCCGCAGGCCTTTGCTCAGGCTGTGGTGGATGTTCACAGTTTGAGCTAGCTGAAGTCGTCTCTGCGGATTGCTCCACAGGGCACTTCGTTTGAAGACGGTCTGAGCCGTATCTCCATCGTCGCTTTTAAAGTCGAGGAAACCTTATGTCCTGGGCGGTGGAGATACGGCGGTGGACGTCATGTAGATGCGTTGGACTGAAACACCAAGGCTGCGCACCTCTCGGGGTGGTATCGGAATCCATCGATTGACAGCAATGGCCCTGGCAAGCCTCCACGTTCCGTGCGATGTCACGAATCTAATTACTGGACTAATGTCCTGGCCGGAGACGCCGCTTCAGCTGGCTTCCCTAACCGGTCTATCGCCGCGTGTCCGGGGTGTAGGCTCGAGACGTTCCCTACGTCTAGTTTCAATTCCTTGTGTCAAGGTGACGGCGAGTAATGGGTGAAGACGAAGTCCTGAGCTTTGGCAGGCACGTGACAGGGAAAGCAGCGCATCGTCGACAGGTTTGCCGTCTTTAAATTGGGCGAAGCCCCAGCCACCCGTTGCGGCGTATTTTCTTGAGTCCTTGACCATGAACTGAAGGTTTATTGGAGGCCCGGCAACGAAAGATTGGTCGCGGCCAAAGACCTTGTTATTTTCCGCAGACGGAACGTAACTCCAAGCCAATCGGGCAATAATAGTGCCGTCCGGAAACGGCTGCTTTTCTTCCCTATAGGCCTTGATAGCCACATCGTTGCCGAGAATTGCGCGTAAATCGTTGTTGCTGCCAGCCTCATGGGCTACAGAGATCAACCTCCAGTCGCGGTATCCCGGGGGAATCTTGACTCCGAAGAGCGGGACAGCCTCTCCACCGGCGTCTCCAAATGCGTGGGTCATGTAGGCGAGCCCGCCGGCCAGCGCCACAACAGCACCCAACAGGTAAGCGTTCCGTCTCATACGGTGTCCTCCTTCCAATATGCTTGTGAAATGTGCGTCGTGTTTTGTGCCATAGCGGCAAGGGGATACAAAACGATGGCAGCACCAGGTAGCAAAGTCGTGCCTTCGCCGCTTACATAGTTCGCTTCTGGTTCCTG
>Ga0302183_10000600_pt1 | contig 16915 bp, 14 predicted proteins | sample I_Palsa_N3_2_FD_200232 | JGI IMG/M metagenome (GOLD analysis project Ga0302183, IMG submission 200232) | Peat permafrost microbial communities from Stordalen Mire near Abisko, Sweden - I_Palsa_N3_2 | ecosystem: Environmental > Terrestrial > Soil > Palsa > Peat permafrost | place: Sweden...
GGTACCCCCCCTTCCCATCCCGAACAGGACCGTGAAACGACTCCACGCCGATGATAGTGCGGATTACCCGTGTGAAAGTAGGTAATCGTCAGGCTCCCTAGCAGCACCAGAAACCCCACCCCACAAAAGGTGGGGTTTCTGCGTTTACGGAAACGCCATCAACAGCGACGTCCAACATCTGGGCTCCCAAACGTCCCTTCAGACGTATCGATAAAGAGCCAGGATTGGCGAACAGGCAAGTTAACGCTTCTGTAAGCTTTTCGAATATTGAATCACGATTATCTTTCTGTTTGTAATGAATAACTAGCCCTCTGCCACCTCCGCTTCCAGCTTCATCCATCAATTCAAACCGCTTCCGCTGCGCACCAAAACAGATCGTTTTTCACCAAAACGTTCGGAATTTGTGCAAACGCACATTGCATCTCATGCGCGCAACACCTAAGTCTGCAATAGAGTCTACCGACTACTGCACTAATCACTTAACAGTTGTTTGCGGCGCTGCAAAAAATTTAATTTCAGGTTATGCTCGTTAACCCTTGATGCCTGTGCGTCATTCGGACACGTTGACCTGGCCCCCGAATCGAGTGTTGCGCCTGTCAAATGAAGTTGAAATGTAATGTAAATTTCAATACTTTCAATTTGGCGGTTTTGATCCGGACGTTTTCCTGCTTTTAGCCTCTAAAGAATAAATGCAATCCGCACCGCTTCTAAGCCTTCTGATCTGGGTCCCCATTGTGGCGGGCATCATCGTTCTGCGAGTGGGTTCGGGGTCGCCCGGCCGTGCTCGTTGGCTCGCGCTCATTGGTGCGCTCGCGGGCCTCGTGCCTGCGATCCCGCTGGTCGCAGGCTTCACGAACGGGGTGCCGTCCATGCAGTTCGTGGAGAACGTGAAGTGGCTGCCGTCGTTCGACATTGCATGGCACCTGGGCGTAGACGGGATCTCGTTGTGGCTGATCGTGCTGACCGCACTGACGACGGTCGTGATCGTGGTGGCGGGCTGGCAATCCATCACAGTACGCAGCGCGCAGTACTTCGGCTCGTTCCTCTTGTTGTCGGGTTTCATGCAGGGCGTGTTCAGCTCGCTAGACGGCATGCTGTTCTTCATCTTCTTTGAAGCGACGCTGATCCCGCTGTACCTCCTGATCGGTACGTGGGGCAACAAGAACCGCTCGTACGCCGCGGTCAAGTTCTTCTTCTTCTCGCTGATCGGCTCGCTGATGATGCTGATCTCGATGCTCTATCTATTCGCGCAGACTCACAGCTTCGACCTCGAAGTCTGGCGCAACGCGCATCTGGACTTCGTGCCGCAAGCGCTGATTTTCCTCGGCTTCCTCGCCGCCTTCTCGGTGAAGGTGCCCATGTGGCCGGTGCACACCTGGCTACCTGACGTCCACCTCGACGGCCCGACCGGCGCCGCCGTGATGCTCGGCATGCTGAAGATCGGCGGTTATGGTCTGCTGCGCTTCGCGTTGCCCATCGCCCCGCAAGCCAGCCATTTCTTCGCACCGGCAATGATCACGCTATCGCTGGTCGCCGTGATCTACTCGAGCCTGCTCGCGCTCGTGCAAACCGATATCCGCAAATTGCTCGCCTATTCGTCGATCGCCCACATGGGTCTCGTCACGCTGGGCCTGTTCATCTTCAATCCGCTCGGCCAGGAAGGCGCGATCATGCAAATGATCTCGTACGGCGTGGTGTCCGGCGCCATGCTGCTGTGCACGGGCATGCTGTACGACCGCACGCAAAGCGGTTCGATCGACGCCTACGGTGGCGTCGCCAACACCATGCCGAAGTTCGCTGTCTTCGTGATGCTGTTCTCGATGGCCAACGTCGGCTTGCCGGGCACGGCGGGCTTCGTCGGCGAGTTCATGGTTTTGATGGGCGCGATCGGCTTCAACTTCTGGATCGGCGCAATCGCTGCGCTGACGGTGATCCTGAGCGCCGCCTACACGCTGTGGATGTACAAGCGCGTGATCTTCGGCGCGATCGCCAACGCACGCGTCGCGAAGCTGACCGACCTCGGCAAGCGCGAGTTCGTCCTGCTCGGCGCAATGGCGGTGCTGGTGCTCGCGATCGGCATCTATCCGAAGCCGTTCACGGATGCGATCAACCCGACGTCGACCAACCTGCTCGCGCAGACCAATCGTCCGGTACAACCGGTCGAGTCCGCTGCTGTCGAGAGCGCTGAGCATTTGCAAGCACGTGCTGCGGTAAACGCAACACACGCGCCGGGCTGATTGCATTGATTGTGTAGCCGCGTCGTGCCGCTAAAACGATACGACGCGCTACCTCAAGCGTGTGCGACCTCGCAGATGTGCGGTCATTACATGCTCGCGGTCCATAGCTAAAGCAGTCGTTTTATCTTTTGATGTACGGCAAGCACCGATCATGTGCGCAGGATTGTGCGGCAACGTGTCACACACTTCGCGCTCGCAACAGATCGTTGCAAAAATCGCTGTTTATGTCGGGATAACGGGGCTTTACTATGCGACCGCTTACTAATGGAGAGCGGTCGGATGTTGTTCGTTAAAGTCGTAAAGAGCAGGCAATCGATATGAAAGAAAAAACTCTACGGGGGGCGATGAGCACAGTCGCCATTGGCCTGGTTGCACTGCTCTCGGGCTGTAGCAATCTCGATCTGTTGAATTCCAAAGGCAGCGTCGGAATCGCGGAGCGTAACCTGATCGCTACATCGACATGGGCGATGCTCATCGTCGTGATTCCGGTCATTGGCATGACGCTGCTGTTCGCGTGGCGCTATCGCGCGACCAACAAGAACGCCGAATACCGTCCCAACTGGTCGCATTCGACGGGCATCGAGATTGCGATCTGGACCATTCCCACGTTGATCATTCTGTTCCTCGGTGTGCTCACCTGGAAGAGCACGCACGAGCTCGATCCGTACCGTCCGCTTGAATCGAGCGTGAAGCCGATCAACGTCGAAGTGGTCGCACTCGACTGGAAGTGGCTCTTCATCTACCCCGATCTCGGCATTGCGTCGGTCAACCAGCTCGCGCTCCCCGTGGGCACGCCGGTCAACTTCAATATCACGTCGGACTCGGTGATGAACTCGTTCTTCATCCCGCAACTCGGCGGCCAGATCTACGCGATGGCAGGCATGCAGACGAAGCTGCACCTGATCGCGGATGAACCGGGCGACTACGCGGGTGAATCGGCGAACTTCAGCGGCAAGGGCTTCTCGGACATGAAGTTCCGTGCGATCGCATCTTCCCCTGAAGAGTTCAACGCATGGGTCGCGAAGGTGCGCTCGTCGTCGGACCGCCTCGACATGAACCGCTACAACGTCGTGTCGCAGCCGGGCGAGAAAGCTCCGGTCGCCTACTTCTCATCGGTCGATCCAAAGCTCTTTCACAACATCATTGCCCGCTATAACAACGGCAACGTCATGGATATGAGAGACGATAGCAACTGCAAGGCCAAGGGGTAACGCATGTTCGGTAAATTAACCCTCGACTCGATTCCGTACCACGAGCCGATCATCATGTTCGCCGCGGCCCTGATGGGCATCGGCGCGGTTACGGTGCTCGGCGCCGTGACATATTTCGGCAAGTGGCGCTACCTGTGGACCGAGTGGCTCACTTCGGTCGACCACAAGAAACTCGGCGTGATGTACATCGTCGTGGCGATGGTCATGCTGCTGCGCGGCTTCGCCGACGCGATCATGATGCGCACGCAACTGGCGATCGCGTATCACAACCCCGGCTATCTGCCGCCGCATCACTACGACCAGATCTTCTCCGCGCACGGCGTCATCATGATTTTCTTCATGGCGATGGTGTTCATGGTGGGTCTGATGAACCTGATCGTGCCGCTGCAGATTGGCGCACGCGACGTGGCCTACCCGTTCCTGAACTCGCTGTCGTTCTGGATGACGGCGGTCAGCGCGATCCTGATCAACGTCTCGCTCGTGATCGGCGAATTTGCGCAAACTGGCTGGCTGGCTTATCCGCCGCTGTCGGAGCTGCAATTCAGCCCGGGCGTCGGCGTCGACTATTACATCTGGAGCTTGCAGCTCTCGGGTATCGGCACCTTGCTCACGGGTATCAACTTCTTCGTCACGATCGTCAAAATGCGCGCGCCTGGCATGACGTTCATGAAGATGCCGGTGTTCACGTGGACCGCGCTGTGCACGAACGTGCTGATCATGGCTGCGTTCCCGATTCTGACGGTTACCCTGGCGCTGCTCGGTCTCGACCGTTATCTCGGCATGCACTTCTTCACGAATGAAGGCGGCGGCAACGCCATGCTGTATCTGAACCTGATCTGGGCGTGGGGCCATCCGGAGGTGTACATCCTGATCCTGCCCGCGTTCGGCATTTTCTCGGAAGTCATCGCGACGTACGCGAAGAAGCCGCTGTTCGGCTACAAGACCATGGTCTACGCGACCTGCGCCATCATGGTGCTGTCGTTCCTCGTGTGGCTGCACCACTTCTTTACAATGGGTTCGGGCGCCGACGTGAATGCCTTCTTCGGCATCGCGACCATGATCATTGCGATTCCGACCGGCGTGAAGGTTTTCAACTGGCTGTTCACGATCTACAAGGGCCGCCTCGAGTTCTCGACGCCTGTATTGTGGACGCTCGGCTTCATGGTCACCTTCACGATCGGCGGTATGACCGGCGTGATGATGGCGATCCCGGGTGCGGACTTTGTGCTGCACAACAGCCTGTTCCTGATTGCCCACTTCCACAACGTGATCATCGGTGGCGTGCTATTCGGTTATCTGGCTGGTTTCAACTACTGGTTCCCGAAGGCGTTCGGTTTCAAGCTGAACCAAAAGCTCGGCAAGGCCTCGTTCTGGTTCTGGCAAATCGGTTTCTGGATCGCCTTCCTGCCGCTGTACGTGCTGGGCTTCATGGGTATGACGCGCCGTCTGAACCACTACGACAACCCGCAATGGCATCCGTGGCTGCTGCTGGCTGAAGTGGGTGCTGTGCTGATCGCGATTGGCATTGGGCTGCAACTGCTGCAGATCTTCGTCAGCATTCGCGACCGCAACCTGCCGGAGAACCGCGACGTTTCGGGCGATCCTTGGGATGGCCGTACGCTGGAATGGTCGACCACGTCGCCGCCGCCGGTCTACAACTTCGCCATTGTGCCGACGGTGCATGAGCTGGATGCGTTCACCGACATGAAGCAACGCGCGAAGACTGAGAAGACCAAGCCGGTGTACCGCGACATTCACATGCCGTCGAACACGAGCGCAGGTTTCTTCATTGCCGTGTTCAGTCTGGTGCTCGGCTTCGCAGCGATCTGGCACATCTGGTGGCTGGCAATCATTGGCCTTGTCGGGGCGATCGGCACGGTTATCGGGCGTAGCTTCAGTAACGACAACGGCTACTACATCCCTGCCAGCACGGTCCAGGCGATCGAAGAAAGTCGTAGTGGCGCTGGCGAAGCGCTTGAACTGGCAGAGGTGGATTAATGTTGACGAAGACTACTCTGACGCATGAGGTCCACGACGCGGACCACGTGCCGTCGCAATCGGTGTTCGGTTTCTGGCTGTATCTGATGACCGACTGCATCATCTTTGCCTCGCTGTTCGCCGTGTTCGCGGTGATGAGCCACCAGTTCGCCGGTGGCCCGAGCGGCAAGGATCTGTTTGAAATTCCCGGCGTTGGACTGGAAACAGCCGCGCTGCTGCTGAGCTCGATCACTTACGGTTTCGCGATGATCGGGGCACACCAGGGCAAGAAGGGGATGTTGCTCGGGTGGCTTGCGGTGACGTTCCTGCTCGGCGCATCGTTCCTCGTGCTCGAACTGCGTGAGTTCTCGCACCTGATCGCGATGGGCGCAGGTCCGGACCGTAGCGCGTTCTGGTCGTCGTTCTTCACGCTGGTCGGCACACACGGTTTGCACGTGACGTGTGGCCTGCTGTGGATGATCGTTCTGAGCGTGCAGGTGATCCGCAGTCCGGAACTGACCGAGCGCGAATTGACGCGCCTGACGTGCCTGAGTCTCTTCTGGCACTTTCTGGACATCGTCTGGATCGGTGTCTTTACCTTTGTCTACCTTACGAGTGTGATTTAAATGGACCACGCCCATACCGCTCACTCGGGTGAAAGCCACGGCAGTTTCGGCAGCTATACGGCCGGCTTCATCCTGTCCGTCCTGCTGACCGCTGCGGCATTCGGCATCATCATGACCGGCTCGTTGACCGGCCATAGCGCGGTGCTGGCGATCGCTGGACTGGCGTTTGTGCAGATCATCGTGCACCTGGTGTTCTTCCTGCATATGAACACTTCGTCGGCACAGCGGTGGAACGTCATGGCGTTCGGCTTTACCGTGCTGACCGCCGTCATTCTGATCGTCGGCTCGTTGTGGATCATGCATAACGTCAGCATGAACATGATGTCGCGCTAAGCGCATACAGCACGTTGTACAGATAGAACGGCCCCTCCTGGAGGGGCCGTTCTGCATTCGATCACCTTCGACGCGAAGCCTTGGGCGCCGGCGCGGTTGTCTCGCGAATCACCAGCTCCGAGAGCGGCACCTTGTAGGCATCGCGTTTGGCTTTGACGCCTTCGATACGATCGATCGTCAGCGCGACCGCAATCGATGCGATCGCGGCGGTCGGAAAGCCCACCGTGGTCAGTGCGGGGCGGAACTGATGCGCGAGGTGGATGTTGGTCAATCCGATCACCGACAGATCCTGCGGCACGCGTTTGCCGATGTCCGTCGCGGCCTGGATTGCGCCGATCGCCATCAGGTCGTTGGTGGCAAACAACGCGGTTAGTTTGGGCTGCTTACCTAGCAGCGCGCGGGCCGCCTCGTAGCCGGCCTCGATCGAGTCCTTGCACGAGCGAACCTGCACCGCGTCAGCGGCGATGCCTCGCGCGGCCAATGCGTCGACAAAACCGTAGAGCCGCGTCGATTGCGGGCCACCGGAACCTTCCCCTAACAGCGCCCCGATCTTCCGATGACCCAGTTCGTGAAGATGTGCAGCGGCAAGCCCGCCTGCGTGGATGTGATCCACAGTGACGCAAGGCAACGTACGGCTTGCCTGAATGTTCTCCCACATGCACAGCACGAGTGGCGAGCCACGCTGAGCGATCTCAGCGAGTTCGCCGGCGCTGACATCGGTGTTCATCACGATCACGCCAGCGGCGAGTGTGCCGGCGATCTTGTCGAGATACGCGCGAGCGATGGCTGGGTTGTCGTCCGTGTTGCACACCAGCAAAAAATAGCCACGCCGTCGCGCCGCGGTTTCGGCTTCCAGCACGAACTCCGGATAAAACGGGTTCGAGATATTCGACAACATCAACGCAAGCGTGGACGTGCGTCCCTCGGCCAACGCGCGCGCCGTGAGGTTGGGGCGGTAACCGAGTTCTCGCACGGCCGCCATGACGCGTTCGACGGTGCTCGGCTTCACTTTCTGAGGATTTCGTAACACGTTCGATACCGTGGCCGCCGTCACCTGTGCGCGCTGCGCGACTTCGGCCAGCGTCACCATGTCTGGTGCACCGCGTCCAGGGTTAACGAGCGTCGAACGACGACAAATGTCTGCGTTTCTGGCATTTCACCCATATATTGAGACGTTTTGGTAAGGGTTGCGTGTCGGGAATAGCTCGGCTACTTTCACGATTAGCCACAGAAGGAAGACATGTTAATTCAAGCGGCAGTTTTTCCACCGGAAAATTTAAGCGCTTAAATTTTGTGAGTGTTTCACGAACTATTTCACGAACGTCAACGAAGAAAATGACGAAAGCGGCGATGCAGTAGCTGTGATACGTCACCTTTTGCTTCACTGGCCGGTTTGCTATGAAGCGGCGACTGACGCGAGGCGGCTGCCACCATAAATTGAATATTGGAGACGAGCATGAAATTCAGAGCTGGGAAGGTTTTACTGGCCGGCATCGCGTGCCTTGTGATGGCGACCGCGCCCTACGTGGAAGCCGCCACGCTGCGGGTGACGGTATCGGCGCGCGGCAATCAGCGCGCGGTATGGCAAGACGCGTTCGATCAGTTCAAGAAGGCCAATCCCGATGTCGACCTGAAAGTGACCTACGTAGGCGAGGAGGCCTACAAGGTGCAGATGTCCGGCTGGCTCGCAACAGATCCGCCCGATGTGCTGAGCTGGCACAACGGCGAGCGCATGGCCTATTTCGCCAAACGCGGTCTGCTCGACGACCTGACCGCCGACTGGCAGAAAGACGGCTGGAACCAGACCTACGCCGCAGTCAAGCCGCCTTCAACGTACGCGGGCAAGCAGTATGCCGCGCCGCTCGGCTACGATTCGTATGGGTTCTTCTATCGCAAGGACCTGTTCCAGAAGGCAGGCATTGCTGGCGAACCAAAGACATGGGATGAGTTTCTCGCCGACTGCAAGAAACTGAAGGATGCAGGAATCGCACCGATCGCCGTGCCGGCGAAGGACTCGTGGACGCTTGCAGCATGGTTCGACTACCTGGACCTGCGCATCAACGGCTACGCATTTCACGAGCAACTAATGGCCGGTGAAATCCCCTACACCGACGCGCGCGTGCGCAAGGTCTACGCAACATGGAAGACGCTGATCGACGACAAGTACTTTGTCGACAACGCGCTTTCGTACGACGTGGATTCGGTTAGTCCGCTGCTCGTCAACGGTCAGGCAGCCATGATGTTAATGGGCACGTTCTTCTCCGCGGGTCTGCCCGAAGCGACGCGCGACAAGATGGGCTACTTCCGTTTCCCGGTGATCGACGCGTCCGTGCCGATGGCTGAAGACGGTCCGGTCAACATCCTGATGATCCCGGCGAAGGCGGCCAACAAGAAGGACGCGCACCGGCTGCTCGCTTTCATCGCGCAGCCGCAGATCAACGGCGAACTCGCGAAGGGCTGGGGCCAGTTGCCGTCGAACAATCAGGCGCCGGAACCACAGGATCCGATCTCGAAGATTGGCTTCCAGATTCTGTCGAGCACGCCGGGCGGTGTCGCGCAGTTCTACGACCGTGACATGACCAAGGAAATGGCCGACGAAGGCATGAAGGGGATGCAGCAGTTCTACAGCGACCCGAGCCAGATCGACGCGATCCTGAATCACCTCGAACAGTTCCGCCAACGGATCTACAAGAAGTAAGCTGTGGAATGTCTGGGTTGTGGTGGCTAAAGCATCACGCCGCAGCTCAGACAACCCGCATCCGTACGAGGAACCTGAACGTGTCGACCACTATGTCAGACAAAGCGGCCTCAATCGGCCGCGCACGCCGGCGCCAGCGGGCGCCGGCGCCGCTCAGCCGCCGGCGCAATCGCACCGCGTTGCTATTTCTGCTGCCAGGCGGCCTGCTGTTCGCGCTATATGTGATTTACCCGGTGATCAGCAGCATCTTGCTGAGCTTCTACAACTGGGACGGCATGACGGCCAGGGCCTTCGTCGGACTCGACAATTACCGCGAGCTGTTCCACTCCGACACGTTCTACACAGCGCTGAAGAACAACGTCATCTGGCTCGTGCTGTTTTTGCTCGCGCCGCCGTTTGGTCTCGTGTTCGCGCTGTATCTGAATCAGAGCGTGCGCGGTATCCGGCTCATCAAGTCGTTGTTCTTTGCACCGTTCGTGCTGCCGGGCGTGGTGGTCGGGCTGGTGTTCGGATGGTTCTACGATCCGACCTTCGGCTTGCTTAAGCTGATCGTGGGACACGGCATACCGGTGCTTGGCGATCCGCGTTACGTTACCTACGGAATCATTTTCGCCGCGCTCTGGCCACAGATTCCGTTCTGCATGATTCTCTATCTGACCGGGCTCACCGGCATCAACAGCGAAATCATCGAAGCGGCCCGCATGGAAGGGGCCCAGGGCTTTGCGCTGCTTTGGTATGTGATCTTGCCGCAACTTCGGCCTGCCACCTTCATGGCGTTTGTGCTGACTGTGATCGGCGCGCTACGCAGCTTCGATCTGATCTCGGTGATGAGCGGAGGCGGCCCATTCGACAGTTCGACTGTGCTGGCCTATTTCATGTACGACCAGGCGATCAAGTATTACCGCGAAGGGTACTCCGCTGCGATTGCGGTGGTGCTGTTCGTGATCATGCTGATCTTTATCGTTTGGCAGTTGCGGCGGCTCGTGCGCAGCGAAACCTGAGGAATCGACATGTATCCGATGCCCGTTTCCCGCTGGCGGCCGGGTAGCCGTCTGCTCTACAAAATTTCTCTGCCCGTCGCATTGCTGCTATGGCTATTGCCCTTGCTCGCTGTACTGGTGACGTCGGTGCGCTCCAGTGACGAACTTTCTGCGGGCAATTACTGGGGTTGGCCCGAGCATTTTGCATTGATCGAAAACTATGGCACAGCGCTCACGCAAACGCCGATGCTGCATTACTTCCTGAACAGCGTGTTGATCACCGTGCCTTCGGTGCTGGTGTCGATTTTCCTGGCATCGATGGCAGGGCACGCGCTCGCGAATTACCGCTTTCGCGGCAATCTGGTAGTGCTCGCGATTTTTGTTGCGGGCAATTTCGTGCCGGTGCAGATCCTGATGATTCCGGTGCGGCAATTGACGCTGGATTTCGGCCTGTACAACACGGTGTTGGGGCTGGTGCTGTTTCACACCGCGTTTCAGACGGGATTCTGCACGCTGTTCCTGCGTAACTTCATTCGCGCGTTGCCGTACGAGCTCATCGAAGCGGCGCGCGTTGAAGGCGCGAGCGAATGGTCGATCTACTTACGCATCGTGCTGCCGCTCATACGGCCCGCACTCGCGGCGCTCGGCATTCTCGTCTTTACTTTTGTGTGGAACGACTATTTCTGGGCGCTGTGCCTGACGCAGGGCGATGACGCGGCGCCAATTACTGTAGGCGTCGCCGCGCTGAGAGGCCAGTGGACGACCTCATGGAATCTGGTTTCCGCGGGTTCGGTGCTGGCCGCATTGCCTTCGGTCGTGATGTTCTTTGCCATGCAGAAGCATTTCGTGACCGGTCTCACGTTCGGCGCCACCAAGGGATAGCTTGGCGAGTGGGCTTCGATGGCTCGCCACAGTCTTGCGACTTGTCACCACCCAGAACACAAACCTCACTACGTCTAGCGAGAGCACCATGCATTTAGGAGTTTGCTATTACCCCGAGCAATGGCCCCAGCATCAATGGGAAAGCGATGCGCGCCGGATGGCGGAACTGGGCATCAGCCGTGTGCGGATTGCCGAATTTGCATGGAGCAAGATGGAGCCCGAACTGGGCCACTACGAATGGGCGTGGCTGGATACCGCGATCGAAACGCTGGCGAAACACGGCCTGAAAGTCGTTCTCGGTACACCCACGGCGACGCCGCCCAGGTGGCTGGTGGAACTGCATCCCGAGATCCTGCCGGTCAATAAGGACGGCGTCACCCTGAAGTTCGGCTCGCGGCGGCACTACGATATTTCGAGCGAGGTGTATCGCGAGCATTGCGGGCGCATCGTCAAGCAGATGGTGCAGCGTTACGGCAATCATCCCGCGGTGATCGCCTGGCAGACGGATAACGAATTGGCTTGCCACGATACTTCGCCGACTTATACGGAAGAGGCTCGCGTGCGCTTCGGCAAATGGCTTGCAGCGCGCTACGGCGAAGTGGAAAGGCTGAACACGGCATGGGGCAATGTGTTCTGGAGCATGGAGTACCGCAGCTTCGACGAGATCGGTTTGCCGAACCTCACGCCCACCGATGCGAATCCGAGCCACTGGCTCGACTTCAGGCGTTTCATGTCGAGCGAGGTGGCGAGCTTTCACGGCCTGCAGGGCGACCTGATTCGCGAGCATGCGCCGGGACGCGACCTGCTGCACAACTTCATGGGCTTTTTCACAATTTTCGACCACTACGAGTTCGCCGAAAGCGGCCTCGATGTCGCCGCGTGGGATAGTTATCCGCTGCCGCGCACTGAAGTGCTGTGGTTCGACGACGCCGAGAAACACCGCTGGGCACGCACCGGTCATCCCGACATTCCAGCCTTCAATCACGATCTGTACCGCGGCGTCGGCAAAGGACGCATGTGGGTGATGGAGCAGCAGGTCGGTCCGGTCAACTGGGCGCCGTATAACCCGGTGCCGAAAGCGGGGATGGCACGTCTCTGGACGTGGGAGGCGTTCGCGCACGGCGCCGAACTGGTGTCGTATTTCCGCTGGCGCCAGGCGCCCTTTGCGCAGGAGCAGATGCATTCGGGCATCAACGCACCGGACGACAAACTCACTGCCGGCGGCCACGAAATTGCCCGCGTGGGGCGTGAACTGGCGGCCTTCGACGAGGCCGCGGTGGCTTCAGTCGCAGCGGCGACCGCCGAAACGAAGCGAGCGCCCGTAGCGTTGCTGTTCGACTACCCGGCAGACTGGATCGTGCAGATCCAGCGCCACGGGGCCGATTTCGATTACCAGCGGCTCGTGTTCGAGTGGTACTCGTGTCTGCGCGAGATGGGCGTAGATGTGGACATGTTGCCCGCCACCGCCGATCTGAGCGGATACCGGCTGGTCGTCGCGCCCTCGTTGCCAGTGGTGCCGCATGCGCTGATCGCGCAGATCCAGGCCGGCCGCAGCCACTGGCTATTCGGCCCGCGAACGGGTTCAAAGACCGCGGACTACGCAATCCCTGCAACGTTACCGCCTGGCCCGCTACAGGCGGTTCTGGACGTGCGAGTGGCGCAAAGCGAGTCGCTGCGTCCGACGCTGCGGCCACTGGCAAGCTTCGATGGCGTGCAAGGGCAGGGCAGAAGCTGGCGCGACCATGTCGAGCCAGGTCCTGGGGTAGACGTGCTTGCCTCGTTCGATGACGGCTGGCCGGCGCTCGTGCAATCCGGCCGGGTCCGCATGACGACGGCCTGTTTCGACCCAGCGCTGCAGCGGGCGCTGCTCGAACGAAGCGTGCGCGACGCCGGCATCGAGGTCGTCGAATTGCCGGAGGGCGGCCGTTTGCGTCGCCTTGGCAACGTGCGCTTTGCCTTCAACTACGGCGAAAATGCATGGCGGGTGCCCGCTCCGGAGGACGCGCACTTCGTGCTGGGCAGCCGCGAAATCCGGCCCTGCGACGTGGCGGCGTGGATCGAAACGCACTGACGTCGCGTGCCGATGTGCTAACGCGTTCCAGCAAGCTTTGGCATACTGCCGGTTCACCCGTGCGTCGTACCGGCTACTGTTTTGGGATAACGGTGCACGTGCCATTGCCGATAGCCAACTGCGTGCGCTGAGCGGATTCCGCGCGACGACGCATGCAGTCAGCATTACTTCGCGTCATCGATGAACTACTCCCGGCTCCTCAGCCTCACGCGCATCCCGTCCTTCATGTCACTGGCGGGCGCGACCTTGATGCTCGGGGTCGCCATGTCGTTTACCGCTCCGTATCTCTCGCTGTTCGGCGTTGAGCGGGCCGGCATGACCCCGCTCAAGCTCGGGCTGTTCATGACGCTGATCGCGGCGAGCGGGGTGGCGGCGAGCGGTTGGGCCGGCAAATGGTCCGATCGACACGGTCATCATCGCACGCTGCTGCTCGCGGCGCTGGGCGCGGCGGCGCTTGGCTTTCTGCTGCTGTGCTTCGTGCGCGACTATCGGGCTCTCCTGATAATTGGGATCGCGTTCCTCGGCGCAGGCGGCTCGGCGTTGTCGCTGGTGTTCTCGTTCGGACGCGCCGCGTTGCCGGTGACGAACGAATCCGAGCGGACCTTTGCCACCGCGACGCTGCGCACGGTGTTGTCGGTCGCATGGGTGTTCGGGCCCTCGGTGGGGGCGCTGGTGCTGGCCGCCATCGGCTTCTACGGGCTTTTCCTGTTCGCGGCGGCGTGCTTTGCCGGCTGCGGCGCGATCATCTGGCGCATGCACGAGGCGCCAGACGGTGAACTGCACAGCGTGGAGGACCACGTCCCCGGCGATCCGGCATCGTCGCTGGAGGTCACCACGGTCGAACCGGAGACGCCGGTCAAGCCCGATCTCATCCATCCTGTGGCGCCGCCGCGCATGATCTGGCGCACGGTGCTGGCACTGACGCTGATCGGTCTGGCCGCCAACGCTACGATGATCGTGTTGCCGCTCTATGTCACCCACGGACTGCACGGCACCCGCATCGACGTGTCGATCATGCTCGGCCTGGGCGCTTTCCTCGAAATTCCGATGATGCTGGCGCTCGGCGCCCGTGGCTCGAGCCTGAACAAGCTGCGCTGGCTGGCCGCATGTGCCGGCGTGCATATGCTGTACTTCATCTGCGTGGCGGCGGCCGGTTCCATCTCGTTCCTGATTCCGATGCAGGCGCTCAACGCCTTCGTGGTGGCCGTGACGTCGTGCCTCGGCATGACCTATGTGCAGGATCTGATGCCGCGCTCGCCTGGCCAGGCGACGGCGCTGTTCTTCAATTCGGCTCGCGTCGGCTCGATCCTCTCGGGTGTGCTGTCGGGGCTGCTGGTGGCCGGGGTAGGGTACCGGGGCACCTTCCTGTTCTGCGGTTGCCTGGCATTAGGCGCACTGATCCTGTTCGCCGATCCTCCGTGGCGGCTTATGTTCCGCTACGTTCAGGACAGGTGGCCTGGTCGTCGGGCGGAGTGATGGCCGCGCACAACTGGGTCGATCTACGCCAGCACGCCAGCACCGGAATCGAAACACTGCGCGCGCATTTCGAAGGCCATGCCTACGATCCGCACTGGCATGACGCCTATCTGCTTGGCTTTACCGAGCAGGGCGTTCAACAGTTCGATTGCCGCCGCGCGCGTCTGCATAGCACGCCGGGTCACGTGTTCATGCTGGAGCCAGGCGATATCCACGACGGCCATGCTCCGGCGCAGGGCGGCTTCACTTACTCGATGCTGTACCTCAGGCCCGATTGGCTCGCACGCGAACTGCGGGCGTGGTCCGATGAGGCGCCCGTTACCGGACAGCCGCAGTTTCCCGCCACGTTGATCGACGACATTGCTTTCGCCAAGGCGATTGCGACGCTATTTCGCGTGTTGCGGGGCGAAGGGCAGCCGCGTCTTGTGACGCAAACGGCGATCGACAGCTTGCTCGAAAATCTCGGCCGTCACCTCGACTGGCGCTTTCATCGTGAGCGTGATCCCCGCTTGCCCGAAGTCGCACAACGCGCGCGCGATTATCTGCACGCACATCTGCACGACGATATTGGACTTGATGAGCTGGCGATGGCCTGTGACGTTGACCGGTTTCGTCTCACGCGTGCTTTCAAGGCCAGTTTCGGGCTTGCTCCGCATGCGTATCTGATTCAGTTGCGGTTGGCTACAGCGCGTCAGTGGCTCGCCCGTGGCGTCGCGCCGGCCGAGGTTGCCCATGCGCTGTGTTTTGCCGATCAGAGCCACCTCGGGCGCTGGTTCCGGCGTGCTTACGGGCTGACGCCTGCTCACTACGGCAAGCGCTGCACAAACGTTCCAGACTGAGCGCCAAACCACGATTAACCTTGCCCAGAAGGGTCCGGCGGGCGTTGCCCGCACGAGGATGAGTCAAGGTGAAATCGCAAAGGAATGGAACGGATGGAGTTCGATACAAAAGTTGTGCTGGTGGTTCGTGAGGATCTGGCGTCGTGGCAGAAGCTCAACGTCACGGCGTTTCTGGCAACGGGGATTGCCGCGGCGGCACCCGAAGCGATCGGCAAACCCTACGAGGACGCGAACGGCAGGCACTATGCCGCGTTGCTCGGGCAGCCTGTGATGATCTATGGCGGTGATGCAGCGGGAGTGTTGCGGGCGTATCAACAGGGCCAGCAAAGAGAATTGACCATCGCGGTCTACGTGAAGGCAATGTTTTCTACCGGAAATGATGACGATAACCGCGCCGCGTTCCGCGCTGAGTCTGTGGACGAACCCGACCTTGTGGGAATCGCACTGCGTGGACCGAGGAAGATGGTCGATAAGGCCGTGAAGGGGCTATCGTTGCATCCGTGATGTGTGTGCCACTGTGTTGCGCCGCTTAAGGGCAGTGGGTTAGTTGCGGGTTCGTGCGCGGTGCGTGCGGCCGCCGCCACCTCCACCGTCAACGCCACCGCCGCTCAAGCTTTCCCTGCGAGATCCGCGAAACTGACCGCCTTCGCTTCGCAAGCGATCGTCAGCGCCGCGTCGTAGCTCGTGAAAAACACCACGTGGTCCTGCCCCAACTGCCTGAACAACTCGACGAGCACACCACGCGCAGGGGCGTCGAGGCCGCCGCTCGGCTCATCCGCGATGACGACGGCCGGCAGTCCTATCGAAGCCGCTGTCAGGAAGATTTTCTTGCGCGTGCCGAACGACATTTGCTCGAAGCGCTTCTCGAGATGCGGGGTGAGGGCGAATCGGTCGGCGAGTTCGAGCACGCGGTTGTCGAGTGCGGTCTGTCGCTCGCTGGCTATCCGTTCGAGAAAGTCGCGCCCGATCTCCATCGAACCCGGGAGACAGTCATCCGGCACGTATGCAAGCGCTGCTTTCGCGGCGAGCGGAGCGCTTCGCAGCGAATGGCCGCCGACCCAGACCTCGCCCGCGTCCGCTTCGATCTCGCCGGCAAGGATACCCAGCAGAGTCGATTTCCCGCTCCCGCTCTCATCGTTCAGTGCGACGCAACCGGCATCGATACTGCAATGCAGTCCCTGAAAAATGGTGTGTTCACCGTAACGTTTGCAAAGGTTCTCGAATCGAAGCATTGATAATCCGGGTTCTCAGACAAAGAAGATTCGCGATGCGGCGGCGAGCCAACGCGCGGGTGCAAGTATAAATTGCGCTTGCGTTCCTGGTTGGCATCGCCGACTACTCTCGCGTTTCTTCTTTAGCCTTTGCGGAACGCCGGTGCGCCCCACGGTGCTCCTGTCGAGCCACCGTCGACAACGATCTCCGCCGCCGTAATTCCAGACGCATCGTCCGAAGCCAGGAACAGCGCAGCTGAGGCGACTTCTTCAGGCGTGGCGAAGCGACCCATCGGAATGAGCGGGGAGATTGCCTTTTCGGTCTCATCGACGGTTGCCCCGGCTCGTGCGCCGCGCGTCCAGATCGGCGTGCG
>Ga0302183_10000608_pt1 | contig 16822 bp, 12 predicted proteins | sample I_Palsa_N3_2_FD_200232 | JGI IMG/M metagenome (GOLD analysis project Ga0302183, IMG submission 200232) | Peat permafrost microbial communities from Stordalen Mire near Abisko, Sweden - I_Palsa_N3_2 | ecosystem: Environmental > Terrestrial > Soil > Palsa > Peat permafrost | place: Sweden...
TGCGTGTCTATAATGCCTTCCACCGCGGTCTCATCCACGCCGTCCTTTACAGTGAACGCGGCAAAGGGCGTGCCAGCCATGATCGATTGGCCGACCACCACGTGCCGCCAAGCCACCGGCATGCCGTCGGCGCCAATTCCAATTTCCACGCGATGCGCATGCATCGGACGATAGTAACCGCCGCGCACGTCGTCTTCGCGCGGCCAAACCAGCTTCACCGGAGTTCCCGTGAAATGTTTCGCGATTGCGGCAGCCTCGCGTTGCACGTGCGAGTCCGGCACCGCTCTTCTGCCGAACCCTCCGCCGGCCATCTCCGTGTGAAATGTGACCTGCTCTGGTTTCAGCCCCAGGACCTGCGCGATGGCCGCCCCGTCAAAAGTCTGGAACTGCGAACCAGCCCACACTTCCGCGTGGTCGCCGTCAAACCGGATGGTCGTATTGAGCGGTTCCATCGGCGTGTGCGCCAGATAGGGAAACTCGTACTCGGCCAGAATCCGATTCGACGCGGATACGCCATCGATGGCTTTGTCATCGCCGCGGGCCACGGCCACGTTGCCGGGAGTTTCGGCGAGCGTCTTGTATTTTTCCCTCAACTGCGAACTATCCGCCCGCTCCACTCCGGAAAAGTCCCAATCAATCCGCAGCCGATCGCGCGCCTGTTTCGCGGTCCAGAATTTGTCGGCAATGACGGCTACTCCACGGCCCTTGCCTCCCACGGGAATCTCGAAGACATCCACGACTCCCGGAACGCTTCGCGCCGCCTTATCGTCGAACGATTTCGGCGATGCGCCGAATACGGGCGGACGCGCCACCACCGCAATCTTCATCCCGGGCAGATCCAGGTCCAGCCCGAATTTCATCGAGCCGTCGCATTTCGGCGAACTATCGAGGCGCCGCGTGCCCTTCCCGATCAACCGAAACTCGGCGGCCGTCTTGAGCGTCACCGTTTCGGGCACGGGCAGGTGGGACGCCGCATCCGCCAACTCCGCGTATTTTGCCGACTGCCCGCCCGGGCCGTGGACCACGCTCGATTCCGTGCGGCATTGTTCCGGCGCGACGTTCCATTTTTGCGCCGCGGCGGCAACCAGCATGGCACGCGTCCGAGCGCCCAATTCCCGATACTGCTGAAACGAGTGCGCGATCGAGCCCGAGCCGCCGACCATCTGTATCCCGTACACCGGATCGCGATAAACGTCCGCGGCGGGCGCGAGTTCCGCCACCACTTGCGACCAGTCCGCATCCATTTCGTCCGCCAGAATCATGGGCAGCGACGTTTGCACTCCCTGCCCAAATTCCAGGCGATTCACCTGAATAATAATTTTGCCGTCCGGCTTGATGTGCACGAAGGCATCCGGCGGATAAACCTTTGCTTTGGTCGCCGCGCCTTCCTGGGCCGCCAAAGGAAGATCGAGATACAAGGACACCAGCAATCCGCCCGCCGCGGTTGCCGACACGCGCAGAAAACCTCGACGGCTCAGGTGCAGGTCATTCGCAATTTGCGTGGCAGCTGCCATTTCGCTCCTCCGTTTAGCTCATTTGCTGCGCGGCGATTTTGATCGCCTCGCGAATGCGAACGTACGTTGCGCAGCGGCAGAGGTTTCCACCCATGGATTCTTCGATATTCGATTCCGTGGGCTTCGGCGCGCTCTTCAGCAGAGCCACCGCGCTCATGATTTGCCCGCTCTGGCAGTAGCCGCACTGCACCACGTCTTCAGAGACCCACGCTTTTTGCACCGCGCGTCCCACCGGATCTTCGCCGATTCCCTCGATGGTCACGATCGGCCGGTCGCCAACCAGCGACACCGGCACCACGCACGAACGCGTCGCTACGCCGCCGAGATGCACCGTGCACGCGCCGCACGCTGCGATGCCGCAGCCGTATTTCGTGCCGGTCATCTTCAAGTCCTCGCGCAACACCCAGAGCAGCGGGGTGCCAGGATCGACGGTCACTTCCTTCGCTTCACCGTTCACACGCAGCTTATAGGTCTCCATGGCGAGCCTCCGGCTTCAAGGATTTTTAGGACACGGCGTTCCCGCTTCCACCCAGGTCCGCGTGGCGGCGACAAATTCATCGTGGGTCAGCGGGGGCAATGAGCGCGCAGTCCCATCGCGGCGATGGCCCGGCTGAAAAGCCCATAGAACAAGCGGTTCTTCCTCGTGATGTTTCAGGATGCCCGCGCCGTCGAGATTGTGATTCTTTGCGCGATCGGTAAGAGATTGGCAGACCTGCGCGCTCGAGAGGATTCTGTCTTGGGGGTCCTGCCACTTCATGGACAAGGGCGCCAGGTGCCAGTTCGGCCCGCCCGGAACGCCGGTGCTTTCCGCGTTAGCGCTCTGGTGGCACGTCGCGCAGTTCAGCCCTGGCACGCCTTTGTCGCCCGGGCCGCGGACCACGTTGACCAAATGGCGGTGCCGGTCGTCGCCCTGTTGCGGGTAGTTTGTAGCCGTGTGGCAATTCACGCAGCGGGGATGCGTGAGCACGGAATATACCTGCTGCCATGCGGCCAGCCCGGCATCACGTGTGGCGGGCGTCGCCGCATCTTTCCCGGAGGCGCTCTGCCCCCAAGCGCGCGGCGGCATCGCCGGCCCAATCGCACAGGCAATCAGAACAACCAAGAATATTCGCGGCATTGCTTTGCGGGCGCACACCATCGGGTTCCTCCTCGGAGCGACCCGTCCGTCGAGCCAGACGCAAAGCAGTATCCCACGATTTTAATCTCCGCGGAATTCCATCTCTGTCCTTCTCTCGGCGGACGAGGAAGAGCCGCCCGAGTTCTGAAGCCACATTTCCTGCTGGAACTATTGCTGCAGGGTGGCGCTTACAACCGTGTCCGCGTCCGTCTCAATGGCTAGCATTTCCGTCCCGCCGTTCACAACCACGAAGCTGAAATTCAGGGCGGGCTTGTTCTTCGGTGTTATGGTGGCCGTCCCCGTGCAGTCCGGGGCGACTGAATAAGTACCGATGACGGGTTCCCCGGCGAAGGTGAAAAGCGTGCCATCCTCGCTACCGGCAACGTGTCCGCTGATCACTCCGGCTCCCGAAGTGTCCACACTCAATTTCAACTCACCGATCATAACCACCGGCCCTGTGACGGGCGCTCCTGCGAGGAACACGCCGGTTGCTTCAAACCCAAAACTACCTTCCACTCCGGCATTGGTGCAGGTCGGCGAGCCCTGCGCCACGCCGAATCCGTCCACGGTCACGCCCTGGTGCGGCCCCGACCCGGCGAAAAAACCTGTTGACGTAACCACAAAGGAGATGCCTCCGCCTATTGAGAACTTATTCTCGGCGGTGCAGTTCGAGGCAACTGCGTACGTTCCGGTGAAAGACTCGGGGGTAATCACGCCGTTATGGGATGAGATGTCCACTGTATTAAACGTGGCTGTCGTCGGGTCAAACGTGATCTGGGTCACGGTTGTGGTAGGCTGTCCGGCGCGGTCTGTGCCGCTGTGCAGAAACCCGTAGGTGCCACTCAGCGACGCCTCTGTACAAGGTCTAGAGACGGCGCTTTCACGCTTTGTGGAAGCGTTCTGCGCAAATGCGGTGGAAGCCGAACCAGTCAAAACAACGAGTAGCAGGATCCTTACGTATCTCATGTTGTCCTCCTCGTCTCCGTTTTTTGCTCGCGTTCGTCCTATCTGGCCCGGTGCCCGTCATACTTTTATTGATACAACTCCGCGGAAGCCAGACCGGCATAAATGCCGCCGCCCGCGACCAACACGCTCCCATTCGTGAGCAGCGTCGCGGTGTGTCCCGAGCGCCCGATCTCCATCCCGCCGGTAATGCTGAAAGAGCCGCTCGCCGGATCGTAGATCTCCGCGGTGGAATTGTCGTCGCCGCCTCCTGCTACCAGCACTTTTCCGCTTGGTAACAGCGTCGCTGTATGCAGGCTTCGCGCTACGGCCATTGATCCGCTAACCGAAAACGTTCCGGTGGAAGGATCGTAAACTTCCGCGGTTGCAGTCGGTTGCAAACCACCCGCGCCCGTGGAGGTTGTGCCGCCGGCAATCAGCACCCGGCCGTCGGCGAGAAGCGTTGCGGTATGTTGTTCGCGGCCCGTCGTCATTGCGCCGGTCGGAGTGAAGATGCCAGTGGCCGGGTCGTAGAGTTCCGCGCTTGCGACTGGGTCTGATGTGGATGTTAAGGCACCACCTACAACGAGCACTTTCCCGTTTTGCAGCAGCGTGGCGGTGTGCAGGAAACGCCCAACCGCCATGCTTCCCGTTGTCGTGAAAGTGCCGGCGCTGGGATCGTAAAGTTCTGCGCTGGCCAAGCCCGTTCCAGTTGGATCTGAATCGGCTCCGCCTGCAATCAGGACTTTGCCGCTTGCCAGCACAGTCGCTGTGTGATCCCCGCGGTTGGCCGTCATGCTGCCCGTTGCGCTGAATACACCAGTGGCGGAGTTGTAGAGTCCTGCCCCGTTGTCTGAGGTACTGCCGCCGTAGTCCCAAATAGAGTTTACAAAGCCCCCGGCTAGCAAAACATTTCCGTTTGGCAGTAATGTCGCGGTGTGGCCGAATATCCCTACGCCATCATCTTCGACGATCTCAGTAAACGTGCCCGAGCCAGGGTCGTACACTTCGATCGAGGTGAGGCCCACGTAACCGGTTGCTTCGGCGTATGAGCTGCTGTTTGAGCCGTACGCCACGAACACCTTGCCATTCGGCAGCAGCGTGGCAGTGTGCAGGCCCCGTGGCTCGTTGAGACTCCCGGTAGGTGTAAACCCACTTGTGGAGGCCGTCACCGTGACGGTAGCACTCGCGGTGACCGCCGTTTCTTCCGCACTGGCCGCGACGACGTGATAGAAGCCGCCGGCAGCCGGCGCGGTATAGAGTCCGGCGCTGTTTATCTGTCCTCCACCCATCTCCTGAACCGTGAGTTTTACAGCCGTATTGGTCAGCCCTGAAAGAGTTGCCGCGAACGTTTGTGTCCCATCAGGATGCACTGTTATCGCCGGAGGATTGATCGTTACTTGGGGCAGCGGAACAACAACTACGGCTACGCCAGTGGCAACTGAATCGGCCTGGCTCGTCGCCAGGATGTTAAAGGTGCCAGCCCCATTCGGTGGAGGCGTGTAGTTGCCCGCACTGTCGATCGTACCGCCAGCGCTTTCTTGCACGCTCCACGTGACCGCAGCGTTGCTCGTCCCGCTGACCTTGGCCGTAAACGCTTGCGTCGCATCCCGTAACACCGTGACGGAGTTGGGGCTCACCGTGACGATTACGAGCGGTTCAGTAGAGCCCGAGGGAGCTGATTTTCCGCCGCATCCCGAACCAGCCAATACGGCGGCCAGAACTAGTGCACTCACGTATCTCATGTTGTCTCCTTCGAGCGAATCTCGGTTTGTAACTGCTTAGGGGCCCACCGTTGGCTAAATCGTCTTCTACTAGCTAAATCGTAAACTGGCGGGCAAACACGACACGTTAGGCAAGAATCTTCTTGTAACTGCCAGGCGGAGTTGGCAAATCAGGAAGCACCCGTGCCGTCGCTACGGGTAGTTTCTCGGAAGGAAGACCGGGCAACTCGCTCAGCGAAAAGAACTTCCATGATGGTCTTGCAGTCAGCTGGCGCAAGGTCTGCGGTGGGCCTTGAACAATCGCACCAGCGCTGATTATCCCCTGCGTCGGGTCATGTGGAGGATTGACAAGTAGTGTTTTCGAACCTGACCGCTCGGCCGGGCGCCAATTCGCTGCCGAATCTCTTGATCACGCTGGCCAGGAGCCGAAAACACGACGGCCTTCTGGCCATTCAGGTGAAGTTGCGGAAGCCGGATGCAAAGAGCAGTTTCGCCCATGAATGTTCGCGCCGGCGCATCCTCATCGCCGCCAAATCCGAATACGCCAAGCTGAAATAACCCATTTTCCCCGGCATTCAGTGCGGGTTACCTCATTTATCCGCCGCATGAGTTCGACGCTGGAACTTTGCTCTCCCCGGGTGTAAATTCCTCTTACGCGTGGGATGGGATCTAGCTCGTCAATTGGTGAAACAACGAACATGCAAGCAGCAGGCAAGCTGGCAGAAGCAGATTTGAATGACGCGCGGGAAACCGCTCGCCCGAAAGCCCCCTGGTTTGCCTCCGCGGCTGCGGCCATTTTCAAATTTGCAGCGCGTTGCTTTGCATTGCTCACGGCTGTGGCCAGCATCGTAGCCGTATCGCTCGTGGCCGTGCTCTCCATGGGAGGCTACGCCGCGGTCAAAGTTCTCGAGAAAGTGCGCCCCTTACGCGAGACCTACGATTTCCTCTCTCAAGCTTACGACCGCTTTATCGATAGCCTCGGCCAAAAAGTCTTGCGCGATCCTCGGGACACTCCCGCCTTGCGCCTGATGGTCTCGCTCACTCTGACCGTGGTGCCGATTTTCGTGATCCAGCTCGTTTTGGGAAAGCCTCGAATCCTGCTCGCGGCCACCTTCTATCTTGCGCTCTACGGCCTTAACTTCCATCGCTTCGTGCGCATGTTCAGCGCCAAGCACCTGGAAGCCCACCGTCCGCAAGGCTATTTCTCGGATAGATACGATCCGGTCTTCGGTCGCTACGTCGAATTCTTCCTCGGCTATTTGTACGGCAACGTTCCGGAGCTGGATCGCACGGTTCACGTCCGTCTCCATCATAAAGAAAACGCCGGACCCGACGACACTGTGGCCTCCAGCGGCTACGATCGGACGAATCCACTCCACTTTCTTTGGTATCTTTCGGACAACATTTGGACCGCCCTCGGCTTCGCTCCCTACGCCTACTTCAAAGCCCGCGGCGACGACAAGAATCGCAGGCGAATGCTATGGGGCATGGCGCGTTACTACGTTTTTTTCGCCGCCGTTTTAATTTACGATTGGCGCATCGGAATCCTGTACGTCCTGGTTCCGCTTCTGGTCATGAACTCCATCATGGCCATCACCGCCTGGGTCCAGCACGCCTTCTATGACGCGGAACGTCCCGAGGATTATTTCGCGAACACTGTCACGGTCTACGACGAAGTGAACTTCATGAACGAGGGATACCACCTCTGCCATCACCACCGCAGCAGCCTGCACTGGACCGAAATGCCCGCCCACCTCGAGCGCATTCGCGACAAAATGCGCGAGTCCGGCTCGCTGGTCTTTCGCGACCTGGATTTCATGCAGCTCTTCGTGGAGCTGACGCTGCTTCGCCGCATGGACCTGCTGGCCGAAAGATTGGTCACCTGGGAGCCCATGACTCACGAAGAAAAGGTGGCATTGCTGGCGAAGAGAACCAAACCTGCCAGGGCCGTGGCCGCTTGACGCAGCCCGCAATTCTTCTCCCGTAAAAAAAATTTGAATTGAACCGATAACAAAAATCTCCGCCGCATTTATGACTTCTTAATGCTGCGCCTGCTAAGGTTCCGCCGCGCATTCGAACGGCGGGCTTCTCTGCCGTCGGATGCTCACCCTTATGGCCAAAATCCGATCCTTCCGCAGAACACAACTCATTTTTTCCGCTATGGCTTTGGCCCTTTGGCCAAGCTCTTCTTTCGCGCAAAGCGCTGCCGATGCTTCGTCGTCGGCGGCGACTTCCGCTACCAGCCCCGCCCAGCAAGCCGCGCGTGAAAATTTCTTCAAGCGCCTATGGAAAGCCTACGAAGACGATTGGAAGGGAACCGCGCAAAGCGGCCCGGAGCCCGCGCGTCGAGGCCTGCCCGCGCCGGTCACGAACCCTCCGTTTCCCTTCGCGGATTGGCCCTACGGCGGCTCTCCCGTCATCGGCACGCCCTGGACTCAATCCGGCCCACTGATGCAGGCGCTGTGGAGCGGCTCGCACGGAGATTGGTGGAAGAAAACGAAAATCCAGATTTACGGCTGGCTGAATTTCGGGTTCAACGCCAGCACCTCCGACAAATCTTTCCCCGGCAACAAGTACGGAAATTTTCCCACCGCCTACGATGAAGTTCCCAACGCCGTCGAGCCCGACCAGCAAGTCTTGTACATCGAGCGCCAGCCCGATACCGTGCAAACCGACCATTTCGACTGGGGCTTTCGCCTCACCAGCCTCTACGGCCTGGACTATCGTTTCACCACCGCCAAAGGCATCTTCAGCAACCAGCTGCTCGGAAAAAATCTAGAATACGGATACGACCCGGTGATGGCCTACGTGGATTTGTACTGGGGGCAAGTGGCGCAAGGCATGAACATTCGCATCGGGCGTTACGTTTCGCTGCCGGACATCGAAGCCCAGCTCGCGCCCGACAACTACACTTACAGCCATTCCATCCTTTACACTTTCGACGCGTACACCCAAACGGGAATCAACATCACGACCAGGTTGAGCGATCACTGGCTCATTCAAACGGGCCTATCCGCGGGCAATGACGTGGCGCCCTGGGTCGGCGAGCCCAACGCCAAACCCACCTTCAGCGGATGCGTCGGCTACACCTGGCTCGAGGGCCGCGACAATCATTACGCCTGCCTGAATTCCCTGAACTCCGGCAAGTACGCTTACAACAATCTGCAAAGCGTCTATTACACCTGGTACCACAAGATCAGCGCGAACTGGCACACCGACACGGAGTGGTGGTACATGTGGGAGGATCGCGTGCCCAACCTCAATAATCCCGCCGCCAAGCCGCTGCTCATCAATGGCGCAAACGGCGCTTTTTGCAACAACTCGACGGAACTAACCTGCTTCGCTCCCGAAACCGCGGTGGTGAACTATATCGAAAAAAAGTTTTCCACCAAGAATTACCTCACCATTCGCAACGAATTCTTCGACGATATCAAAGGCCAGCGCACCGGAACCAAGACGCGCTACTCCGAGCACCTGCTTGGCTGGGGACACTGGATCGGAACCACCGTCCTTCTCCGTCCGGAACTTCGTTTCGAACGCTCCTACGACCGCCCCGCTTACGATCTCGGCACCAAGAAAAATCAGCTTACCTTCGCCGGAGACGTCATCTACTTTTTCTGAGCAGGATGTTTGGACGAAGACTCTCGGGCCTTCACGACGGCGCCCCTCGACGGTGATTGCAACCAAATCCCAAACGGGGCGTGACTATCCGCCACACTCACATATAAGGCTCCTTGTAATAGAACGAACGGTCGTGCTATTATCTGCGCATGAAGAGACGCCTGCGATCGGCCCATTCCCCTCATCCGGCCGAGCGGCAATCCGCCACCTCGCGTCCTGTCGGGGTCCAGACGTCAACGAGGCGCCCGCGGGGCCTGAAGACCCGCCATGCAATCCTGAAGAAAGCCGTAAATATTGCCTCCATCGAAGGACTAGAAGGGCTCACGGTCGGAAAGCTTGCCTCCCTTCTGCGCATCAGCAAGAGTGGATTGTTCGCCCACTTTGGTTCCAAGGAAGAGCTTCAGAGCGCGGTAGTTGAGGAAGCCCGCCGGATTTTCATCGAGAAAGTGATTCGCCCCGCCTACGAAGTCCAGGGCCTCAAACGTTTGCGTTCTCTTTGCGAGCACTGGCTGAGCTACGCGGAAGAGAGAGTTTTCCCAGGGGGTTGTTTTTTTGCTGCGGCATCCCTGGAGTTCGACGATCGGCCCGGCCGCGTGCGCGACCAAATCATAGATTCAATGAAGAAGTGGCTGGGAGTCTTGGAGCAAGCGGTCCGCGACGCCCAATCTGCCGGCGAAATCAGGAAGGATGTGGATGCAGGCCATCTTGCATTCGAAATACAAGCCCTGGCCCTGGGGGCGAACTGGGCCTCGCGCCTGTTTCGGGATGAAGGCGTGTTCCGCTCGTCGCGCCGCGCCATTCTGGAGCGCATCGAGCACGCCACTGAAACGACGCAATCGAGGAAGTAATGCGATCTCGGCACTGCCAGCTCTTCTGCACCAGTGCGGCCCTCTTCTTTCTTCTCGCGGCGCACACGGCTGGCGCGCAGGCGCAACCCTCCGGATCTGAGATTCAACTTCAACGCTGCGACCGCTTGCCAGTCGCAATCCTGCAGGTCGACAAAGCCGATAAGCGCTTCCTCATCGATACCGCCGCCACGTCTATGCTCAATGCCAAGTCTTTTTCGAGTGACCGCGATAAAGAGGTCCACATCCAATCCTGGAATGAGACCACATCGTTAAAGGCGCGCGAGGTAGTCCTCTCGGAACTCAATCTCGGGAGTCACCACCTGCGGAATGTCAGGCTGCCGGCGATTGATCTGAGTGCGATCGCGAAAGCTTGCGGCGGCCCGATCGATGGGATTCTCGGTGTGGACCTTTTAGAGCAGCTTGGCGTGACCATTGATCTGAACCGCAGCGTCGTCCGCCTCGGCATACCCCCGCCGAATTCCTCCGAGCAGTCCGTCATCGCAGACATGGAGCGGGCGATGTATTCTTGCTCCGAGGCGTTCAATAACGCGGATGCGGAGAAGCTCGCTTCCTGTCTCGATCGCGATTTTGTCCTGAGTTCCCCGGAAGGTGAGTATCGTGGCAGGGACGAAGCCACGAATTATTTCCGGCAGCGGTATTTCAATAGCAGCCCGCACGCCCATCTATCCATGACCATGAACGATCAGCGTGCCGTCGGCGACGTGGTTTGGAGTTCATACGACTACACATTCGAGTCCCCATCTCTCCATTCCGCAGGACGCGGAATGATGATCTGCCGGAAATCGGACAGCCGCTGGTACATCCTCAGCATGCACGAATCGCCTACCGCTTCGAGCGCGGCCACGAAGCCGTAAACACTTAATCCGCCACACATCCGACTCGGAGTACGCTTCGCATGTGTTCCTGGTATTGCACTCCCGCGCAGATCACACTCCAGGCCACTGTCATCCCGAGCGGAGTCCCGCGCGATTTTTCTCCCACGCGCAGCGTGGGCGCGGGACGGAGTTCGAGGGATCTGCTTCTCATGTTCTCCGTTTTGTGTTTGCATGCCTTTAGGTTACGAAGGAGCCAGCCATGAGAAAAATAAAAAAGTTCGAGCCTTTGTCAGTCATGCGAATTGCAGCGATTTGCTACGGAGCGATCGGATTGCTGGAAGGCGCCTTGTTCAGCATCGTTTTTTCAATTATTCCGTTTGCCGGCTCGAACGACCAACACATGCCTCGAATCTTTGGGCTCTTCCCATTATCGCGCTAATCGAAAAATTCATCTGCTTGAACACAAGCGAGATACAGCTGGCCAGATTAGTAAATATCGTACAAAGGGCGCGATTGCAAACACGTAACTTACAGAAAATGAATCCTTCAGAATCGCAAGAAACGCACGTACCGTGATTCTTTAGGCCAACTGTAGGCCAAAACGCTAGGCGCGTATGAAGGCTTCGATTATGGCGACCGCTCCGTGTTTTACTCTGTGTTGACGGCAATGTAGCTTGGTTCTGCTAAACCGCGCTAGAAACGGACCAAGACCAATGGGTATTATGTTCGTATTTTACTTTATAGGATTGGGACTCGCCCTTGTCGCTACCATAGGGCTTCTCACTCTCGCTATTGTCCCTGCGTTTCGAGTCACGCGCGCCAATCTGATAGCCTTTATTATTGGTGGGATTGTCGGTATGTTCGCGCTTGCGAATCTTATCGAGCCATCTTTAGTAAATCGCGGACTTTATTCTAATATGGCGATCACCAAGCAAAATAATCTACACATCGCATTTGACAGCCTTTGGGCTTTCATCGGTGGGACAACCCTCGTGTCGCTCAAGACAGTTTGGCTAAAAATTAAGTCTCGACCCCGGTAAAAAAATCACTCCTCGGGCAGAATTCGCGAGACTCTGGTGCCTTGAAAAAAAAGGGCCCGAGCCTTTCGGCGTCCTTCTAAACTCAAAAATCTGTTTTGCCCCCGCAGCTCAGTAGATATCGTACTGCTCCCAATGCAGCGTGGGGTCGGCCTGGATGATGATGCTCTTCTTCGTCCAGCGCTCGAGCTCTTCGATGAGCGACGATTCGCGCGTTTTCAGCGCCTTCGAAATTTCCGGATGGACGCGCAGCGTGAGGCTTCCGGAATCGACTTCCGGCGCCATCTTCCGCGCTTCCGTCTGGATTTCGTAGCATAGCGTGGGAATGGATTTCACCATGCCCGAGCCGGTGCAATACGGGCAAGGCTGGCACAGCGTACGCTCGAGCGCCTGCTTCGTCCGCTTGCGCGTGATCGCCACCAGGCCGAATTCGTTGAAGCGCAGCACCTTCGAAGGCGCGCGGTCCGCCCGCAAAGCGTCTTCCAGCACCGCCATCACCTTTTCGCGATTGCGCCGCTCTTCCATGTCAATGAAGTCGATGATGATGATCCCGCCCAGATCGCGCAGGCGCATCTGCCGGACGATTTCCTTCACCGCTTCCAGGTTGGTGCGCACGATGGTGTCTTCCAGCCGGTTCGAGCCCTTGCCCACGAATTTCCCGGTGTTGACGTCGATGGCCACTAGTGCTTCCGTGTGATTGATGACGATGTACCCGCCCGACTTCAACCACACTTTCGGACGCAGCCCCTTGTCAATTTCCTGCTGGATGCCGAACTCTTCGAATACCGGCGTCTCCTTGGTATAGAGCTTTACGCGGTTCACCAGTTGCGGCTGGAACCGGCTCATGAAGTCCACCACCTTGGTGAACTCCTCTTCGGTGTCCACCCAGATGGCGCCGAAATCCGGCGTGATGTAATCGCGCAGAATGCGCTCCACCAGGTTCAGGTCGCGGTGCAGCAGCGACGGCGCCTTGCGCTGCTCCGAGCGCGTCCTGATTTCCGTCCAGGTGCGCGTTAGGAATTCCACGTCCGCGCGAACTTCTTCTGGCGTGGCGCTTGCGGCTGCCGTCCGCACGATGAAGCCGCCGCCCGCCGCACCCTTGGCGTCATTCACCAGGTGGCGGAGGCGCGAGCGGTCTTCTGCCGAAGCGATCTTGCGCGACACGCCGGTGTGATCGAGCGTGGGCATGTAAACGAGAAACCGTCCGGGCAGCGCGATGTGGCTCGTGATGCGCGCGCCTTTCTTGCCCAGCGGCTCTTTCGCAATCTGAACGATGATTTCCTGGCCCTGCTTCAGCATGTCCGCAATCAGCTGCGTACGGCGGGGCGGCTGCGGACGGTGATGGCCCTGGCTGTGCTGAGGGCGCCGGCCGCGGTCGTCGCGGCGTCCGCGATCTCGTTGGCCGCCGCGACGCGCGGGGTGCTGCATGCGCGAACGGAAATCGTTGCGTACACGCGCCTGGAAAGGCTGTCCCGCGGGCTGCGGATTTTCGCCGGAGATGGGCGTCACGTTGTCCGCGGATGCCTCTGCTTCGAGTTGCTGGGCGTGTTCCTCGGCATGCTCGCTCTCGCCGGGCGGCGCGATCATTCCTTCGGTTTCCGCGTCGGCTTCTTCCTCCTCGAGCTCGGCGTCTTCGCTCCCTGTTTCGTGCGACGTAAAGTCGCCCTCGGAATGATCCGAGTGGGCTGCGGAGTCTTCCGCCGCATCTTCACTCAGTTCACGACCCGCTTCATGACCGATCTCATGTGAAGTCTCGTGGTCCGCGTCCGCGGAAAACGCTCGATCCGTCACGATGCGCGCAGCTTCTTCGTCCTGCGCGTCGGCGATATGTTCGGCGAGCGCGCTCGCTTCATCCTCGCTCAGGTCAGGAGTCAGGCGTACGTCGATCGGAGCTTCCGTATCGCGCATTTCATAGCCCGACTGGGTGTCGCTTTCGGAATTCGAATTGTACGCACCGTGTGAATCACGCGAGTCGTGCGAATCGTCCGCTTCGTTCGAGGTGTGCGCTTTGCCCGAGGTGTGTGCTTCGTTCGAGTCGTGCGCATGGCTTGAGGGCTGCTCTTCGCTTTCCGTGTGCTCCAGGGGCACGAGCGGAGACAAGGGAGCGAAGCGAACCGCGTCGGGAACGGGAAGCGCGTCCGCTCGCTCGACTTCTTCCGGCGGCAGATGCTGGTGCGTCTTCCACTTCGAAAGCCTCTCGCCCGGCAGAGGCTCCAAACCCGAACCAAACGACGGGCGCGGCGGGAACGCCGCGGGCGTGGACGCCGGCGCAAAATTCTGTGCGGAATCGTGAACGGCAGGTTCGTGCGCTGCAGTTTCCGGCGCGGCGGTTTCGTGCGTTTGCGATTCCGGCGGCGCTAGAGTTTCCGCGGGCGCGGCGAAATCCGATACTTGCGTCGCCGGCGCAGAACCGGAAATAGTTCCGGGAGTCTTTTCTCTGAACTTCGCCAGAGACTCTCCCGGCAGCACAACGGAGATGTGCCCTTCGCCTGCCGGAGCATCGCTCGGGCCGCTCTCAAACGAGCGAGACGGCGCGTATTTCGACGAGGGAAGTTCGCGGCCGTAGCGGGCGTCGCCTCCGCGAGGAGGGCCTCCTCGGCGATTGTTGCGTCCACGTCCGCCGCGTCCGCGGAAATTGCGCCCGCCGCGGTCGCCGCCTCCTTGTCCGCCGTGCGGACGATTGTCGAAGCGAGGACGATCGTGCGTGGGAGCTCTGCTTGGTTCGCGCGCAATCACCGGCGGAGCGAGCGGAACGCTCGCCGCCGGCATCGGCTCCGAGATCATCGCTTCACTCATCGGCACCGGGCCCGCCTCCACGTCCGTGGGCTCTATGGCTGGAGCCGTGGCGCCCGTGGCGGCAAATACCTGCCCGCCCTGCGCCTCCATCTTCTGGACTTTGTCCTCGACGGTCGTGACGATGTGGTCGAACTCCTCAATATCTTCGAGGAAGTCGCTGACGTACAGGAAGGCGTCGCTATCGAGGCCGATCTCCACGAAAGCCGATTGCATGCCGGGCAGCACGCGTGTCACTCGGCCCTTGTAGATGCTTCCGACTAGCGCAAATTCTTTTTCGCGTTCGACGTAATACTCACAAAGCTGTCCTTCTTCCAAAATGGCGACCCGCGTCTCGTGGGGGTTCGCCGATATCACCATTTCCTTCGACATTTAAAGACTCCTGGTGCATCGGAGCGGCGGAGCGCGCAAATCCCGCGCGCGCAGTTCGGCCGGCGGAGCGGCGGGCGGCGGCAGAGGAGAGCCAAGACCCAGCGCTCGGGAGATCGATCAAATTGTGCGGATTGTCTTTCCTCACCCGATGCATTCCTAAATCAAAATTAAAATCCAAAAACGAGCCCCGAACTTTCGGAGCTGTTAGAACCGTGGCTTGCGGGCTCAATTGACGAAACGCCGCATGCGGACGTTCATCACCAGGCCCAAAGCCAAAAAGACAAAAGCCGTCGCGGAGCCTCCGTAGCTCATCAGCGGCAAGGGAATTCCGGTGACCGGCATGTAACCGATGACCATGGAAGCGTTGACCAGAACATGAAAACCCAAGATCGCGGTCACGCCCATCACGATAAACATTCCGGCACGATCTTTCGCTTTCTGCGCGTTATCCACCAGGCGCAGAATCAAACCCAAGTACAACAACAAAACCAGACAAACTCCGATGAAACCCTGCTCCTCGGCGAGCGCGGCCAGAATGAAGTCCGAATAGCGGACGGGCACAAAGCCCAATTGGTTCTGGCTGCCTTTGCCGAAACCTTTGCCCCAAAATCCCCCGGAGCCCACAGCAATCTCGGACTGCAAAACCTGATAGCCGGCGCTGCGCGGATTTTCCTCGGGGTGGAGGAACGTCTCGATGCGCTGCTGCTGGTACGGCTTCAAATGGTGGCGCATGTTCCAGCCGACCGGAATCAAAAGCGCGATCAAGACCAAACCGACGGCTGCATGCTTCCATTCGATGCCAGCAAGAAATGCGCCGACCGCGGCGACGGGAACGAGCACCATGGCCGTTCCGAGATCCGGCTGTATCAGAATCAATCCTACAGGAATACCGGTGAGGAGGGCAACCTTCACGAGGTCCCGGATGGACAGGTGATCGGTACGGACCTCGGCGAAGAAACGCGCCAACACGATGATGATGATCAGCTTCATGAACTCGGAGACCTGGAAATTGGGCCCGCCGCCGAGGGAAACCCAGCGCCTGGCCCCGAACTGCGATTTTCCGATGGCCAGAACGATCAGCAAAGTGGCCACGCCGAAGGCGTAGAGCGCGGGCGCCTGGTCCATCAAGGTGTGGTAATCGATGCGCGAAATAATGAACATGCCCACGACACCGAGACCGAGCCACATCAACTGCTTCCATTGCAATCCGGCCATGGCGCTGGCGTGGGTGGAAGAATAAATTTCCATGAGGCCCAAGCCGGTGATGGCGGCGACGATGGCAAGCAAAACCCAATCAAAGTCCTGCGTGTGCGGGCGGTCTTTCATGGACGGCGCGCTCCGACCGTGGCGACCAACGGCTGCGGGGGACCGGGTTGCGCGGGCGCAGTCAGGGAGGCTTGCTGCTGCGTGTGCGCTGTTTTCTTATCGTAAAAGGCTTTCACGATGTCGCGAACGACCGGCCCGGCCGCTTCTCCGCCGTGCTCCATGGTGTCCTGCACGATAGCGGCGATTACAATTTCGGGATTGCGGCGGGGAGCGAAGCCGACAAACCAGCCGTCCATTTTTTTGTTGCCCAGGCGATTGGCGGCGTCGTAGCTCATCAACTGCGCGGTGCCGGACTTGCCGCACAAGTCGATGTTCTGAAGCCTCAGATGGTATCCGGTGCCTCCGCCTTCGTTGACTACGCCGAAGAGCCCTTGTGTGACCTGTTCTACAGTGTTGTCAGAGAGCGGGAACTGAGCGGTCTTCGAAGTGGTGAGGTTCTTGAGCAAGTGCGGCTGGACGAGCGTTCCGCCACTAGCGACGGCGGCGGCCATGCGGGCGAGTTGAATCGGCGTGACGGTAATGGCGCCCTGGCCCACGGCCACCGAAATAGTTTCGCCGGCATACCATTTGTGGTGATAAACGCGCTCGACCCATTCTTCGGTGGGCATGAGTCCCGGCTCTTCGCTCGGCAAATCTATTCCCGTGCGCCTGCCGAGACCAAGGCCCATGGCGTAGTAGGAAATTTTGTCGAT
>Ga0302183_10000616_pt1 | contig 16697 bp, 15 predicted proteins | sample I_Palsa_N3_2_FD_200232 | JGI IMG/M metagenome (GOLD analysis project Ga0302183, IMG submission 200232) | Peat permafrost microbial communities from Stordalen Mire near Abisko, Sweden - I_Palsa_N3_2 | ecosystem: Environmental > Terrestrial > Soil > Palsa > Peat permafrost | place: Sweden...
AGGCGCAGGGCCGCTTCGATCAGCCGGCGCTTGCCGGGGGCGAGATCAAGATCGGGATCCGGAGTGGGTTCCATGGGCGATTGAAGGAAAACTCGCTTAACTCGCGAAATGCTCAAAACACGCCGTAGCGCGGCGCGGCGCCGGTACGCAGGCCAATGTCCGCACTGTAAACGATCTTGACGCGAGGTGCACAGTTGTCTACCCTGCGGCTTAAGGTGGTGTAGACAAGTGTAGACATGCGCTTCTATTTTTCACCTCCCGTTGGTATCAGACGAAGAATCAGACGCAGAGCTACATCGGCGCTTTCGAACACAAATAATCAGGGAGATACGCATGGCGAGCCTCGACACCGCTTCTCACACCCAGAGCGTGCCATTGCCGCCCCGCTCGCTCGCCGCACGCCTCGGTATCAGCAGCGTGCCGCGCGACGAACTGCGGCGGCGCTACACGCAGCGCGGCTCAAAGTTCGTCAGCATCATGGGCGCCGACGTTCACTATGTCGATGAAGGCAGCGGCGAGTTGCTGGTGATGATTCACGGCTTCGCCTCTTCGCTGCATACCTGGGACCGGGTCGCCGAAGACCTGGCGCGCAATTACCGCGTGATCCGTCTCGACCTGCCGCCATTCGGCGTGACGGGACCGCTGCGCTCCCCGTCCGGCGAGATCGAGACGATGAATCTGCCGATGTACCGGCGCTTCATCGATACGTTCATGCAGGCGCTTGGTCTCGATACCCGCCGCGTGACACTGATCGGCAACTCTCTCGGCGGTCTGATCTCGTGGGATTACACGGTGCGGCATCGCGATGCGGTCGAGCGGCTTGTGCTGATCGATGCGGCGGGTTTTCCGATGAAGCTGCCGATCTACATTGGGCTCTTCAACAGTGCACTGGTTCGGATGAGCGCACCGTGGTGGCTGCCCGAGCAGATTATCAAAAGCGCGGTGCGCAACGTCTATGGCGATCCGCGCAAGCTGGCGGCACCCGTGCTGCGGCGCTATATCGAGTTCTTTCACGGAGAAGGCACACGCGCGGCGATCGGCAAGATGGTGCCAACGCTCGATTTCGCCGACCTAGACACAAACGTGCTGAAAACGCTCGACGTACCGTCGCTAGTCTTGTGGGGTGCGAAGGACCGCTGGATTCCTCCCGCTCATGCTGCCGAATTTGCGCAGCGCATTCCCGGCGCGCAGGCAGTCATGTACGCGGGACTCGGCCATATCCCGATGGAGGAAGACCCGGCGCGGGTGCTGGACGATTTGCGAGCGTTCCTCGCGAAGCAAACCGTTCGTACCAGGCCGGTAACAGCGTGACAGGCGGTCGTCAGAACTTCGCCGTGCGCGCCGCGCGCCGGTAGGTAAAGGTGTGCCCGCAGAATCACGACGCACGCTTCACCGCCACGCGCTTCGACGCATGCTGTCACGCATTCTCCGCGGCATATCCCGCATAAACGCGCGTCGTATAGCCAAACTCGACCATGCCGTTGTGCGCCGTGCGATCGAACAAATCGCGCAACGCAACCAGCAGCGGCTCGTGATTTGGATGGCCCGCCTTGGGCGCATAGGACGACGACATCAGCCGGCCTTTGAGCCCATCGAAATCGAGCCGCTGCAGGTTCGGGAAGCTCCCCTTGTGCGAAAACGCATCGCCGAACCATGCGGCCATCGCCGCGTCGTCGGGGTAACGTTCAGCGACTTCCGTGTAGTCGACGCCGTACTCCCTGAGCAACCCCTCATAGCCCGCGAGGAACGGCGACCCATCGAGCAGGCGGCTGTTCCAGAACAACGCCACCCTGCCCTGCGGCTTAAGAATGCGGGCGAACTCGCGCCGTGTCGTGACGGGATCGAACCAGTGGAAGGCCTGGGCGGCGATCACCAGATCGACGCTGGCGTCGTCGAGCGTGGTCGCCTCCGCGGTGCCGGCGACGCTGCGAAAGTTATCGTAAGGCGCGAGCCACGCATTCGCGGCCTCGCGCATGGCCTGATTGGGTTCGACCGCGACCACCGGATGGCCCGCATCGAGAAAGAGCCGCGCGGAGATCCCCGTGCCCGCGCCGATATCGGCAACCTGCGCGCCGGGTGTGACACTGCAGGTTTCATGCAGGAAGCTCACCACCTCCTGCGGATAGCTGGGCCGGTACTTGACGTAGTCGGCGACGCGATCGGTGAAGCGCTGCGTGGAATCGGTCATGAGAGAAACCTGTGCCGGTGGGAAAGGAGTTCTAAGTTACCTGAGTTCGCGGTTGCGCGGATGACGGCGACGTGTGCGATGTGTGACTGCGATGTGTGTGATGTGTGCGGGAAGATGGGCCGTTACGTCAGGACGCTCTCGCGCAACGCCTGCCCCGGCTCCCGCTCGCGCTCGCGCGGCAGGCAAGCGCGCTCAGCCTCCGCCGCCGAGGAAGCGGAGCACATCCCAAAGAAACTTGCAGGCCAGCACAATCAGCTCCCACAACTGATAGAGCTGCTGCCAGCCGGCAAGGCACGCGAAGGCTTCAGACATAGTGGAGCAAGCAAAGGACGGTAGCTAGGTTCCAGGGTCGCAGGCTGGAACCGCTCAGCCTGCGGCGAGACCCACATCATAACGACCTCGGGATACCCCGTATCAAGTTGCGGGCCGTCGGGCCGTCATTATGGGGAGAAGCCGCGGCATCCGTGCTGGATGACCGCGCCGATCCGCGCCATCAAGGAGAGAGTCATGACGCGCTTTATTTTTGGCCGATCGAGCCGGGCGCCGTCGATTGTGGGCGACATTGCCGCGCAGGCAGGCAAACTCGGGATCGAGATCTGCGACGTCTCGGGCCACGTAGAAGAAGTCGCGGCACGGGTGCAACATCAGGCGCAGGTGTGTCGATCACTGCGCGACGCCGCGGCGCAGACGATGGCGGGCAATCGCCGGATCGCGACGGCCGCCCGCGAGATGCGCGACGTCACAACCGCGGTTGCCGGCGGCGTGCAGGAGTCGCAGCGGACGCTGGAGGCATCGCTGGCGGACATTCACGGTCTCGTCGAAGGCGTGACCGTGATCGAGAGCCACATTGGCGCGTTACGCGCTGCGATTGCGCATGTCAGCAGCGTCTCCGAGCAAATTTCGCTGATCGCGCGGCAGACGCACCTGCTCGCACTCAATGCGGCAATCGAAGCCGCACGGGCTGGCGAGTCGGGCAAGAGTTTCGCGGTAGTCGCAGCGGAGGTGAAAAACCTGTCGGCCAAGACAGCCCATGCGACGGGGCAAATCGAAAGCACGCTCGCACAACTGACCCAGCAGACCGAGCGATTGACGACCGAGGGGTCGGTGAACACGGCGCGAGCGCATCGGGTGCGGGAGGGCACGCGCAAGATCGGCGAGGTGGTGCACTCGACGGGCGAGGCGCTTACGCAACTCAACGCGGAGGCGGTACAGATTGCGACGCTGACGGGCGAAATCGAGAGCCAATGTACGGGACTGGAAGCGCAGGTCGCGGAGATGGCGAGCGGCGTGGAAGATTCGAGCGAAAACTTCGTTCAGGCGAAGAACCGGCTGAGCAACTTGTTGGGAGTATCGGAGACGCTGATCGAGTTGACGGCGGCCACGGGGGTCGAGACAACGGATACACGTTTTATTGAAGCGGTGCAGCAGACGGCGGCGAAGATCGGGAAGATGTTTGAGCGTGCGGTGGCGAGTGGGGAGCTGAAGCTGGAGGATCTGTTTGACCGGACGTATGTGTCGATTCCGGGGACGAATCCACCGCAGTTCATGACGCGGTTTACTGCGTTCACAGATCGGATGTTGCCTCACGTGCAGGAGCCTTTGCTTGGGTTGGACCCGCGGGTAGCGTTTTGTGCCGCGGTGGATGCGCGTGGGTATCTGCCGACGCATAACCAGAAGTTTTCTCAGCCGCAGCGCGACGATCCGGTCTGGAACGCGGCGAATTGCCGGAATCGACGGGTGTTCGATGATCGGACTGGGCTCGCGGCTGCGACTCATACGAAGGCGTTTTTGTTGCAGACGTATCGGCGCGATATGGGAGGCGGGGAGTTCGTGCTGATGAAGGATGCGTCGGCGCCCATCTACGTTGATGGGCGGCATTGGGGTGGGGTTCGGATGGGGTATAGGGTTTGATTGCTTCGTCGCGGCGAGCGTGTACAAGCGCGCCACACCCTACGGATCGTACCCCCTCCGGTTGGAGAAAGGGTGTAACCCCGGGTACCGTTTTTAGCCCTGCTTATGGACGCCGGATTGCGGGTCCGATGCTGCGGCCGACGCAGGACTTGCCGGCGTGGCCTGTTGTGGGGCTTTGTGTTTGACGGGTTGGGAGTCCGCACCGTCCAGCACCAGCTCGTTGCCGCGCACTTCGATCTTCACCGGATCGGTCTTCTTCCACTGCTTCTTCGGAATCGAGAGCTTCCACCCCGCGTCCTGCCCGGGCTCGCGGAAGAACGCCACTACGCCCACGACCTGCGCCGCCTCGTTCATCGGTTCGACGAAACTTGCGCTCGCATCTGGACGGAGCACGACGTCCTTCGTGGCTACCTCTACAAGGCGGTCACGAGCGGCCAGACCCTCAAGTCTGCCGAGATCAGGTGGTACAAGATCGACGACGCCGGCAAGGAGAAGGAGTACTTCAACACGAAGCTCGATAACGTGAAGATGGTCGCCGTGCGTCCGAAGATGCTCGACATCAAGGATCCGGACTACGAAAAGCACAACCACCTCGAGGAAGTCGAGCTGCGCTACGAGACGATTACCTGGTCATACAAGGACGGCAACATCATCCACAAGGACACTTGGAACGAGCGTTCCTGATTCACTGGTGGTCTGGAGGCCGGTCCGCCATCCCGGTGGTCTTCGGAATTACCGGCCTTCCTTTGCCAGTCTGCCTGTGCGGACTGGCCTTTTTATTGCGCGGGGCGGCCGCTCCAGGCTGGCACGCCCCTCTTCAGATGTGCGAATAACCCAAACATGACCGTGCACAACGACCGAAACGCTTCCTTCCGCGACGCCAGCCAGCTTCTGCAGCGGCTCAATCCACACTGCGCGAAAGCGCTCGAGGCTGCGGCAAGCCTGTGCCAGACACGGCTCGCAGACGAGATTTCGGTCGAGCACTGGCTGCTCAAGCTGATCGAGGCCGGGGACGGCGATATCCCGGCCATCATGAACCACTACGAACTGAACGTTGACGCCGTGTGGGATGCACTGCTCAGGGCGATTGACCACACACCCCGTAACCTGCGCGGGCGCCCCAGCATCTCTCCGCAGTTGGCCGTGGTCCTCCAGGACGCCTGGTTCCGAGCGTCTACACACGCTGATGGCAGCGACCCGGCCATCCGTTCCGGCCATGTCCTGCAGGCCATCGTTGAGGCGCCGCATGTCCTTCGTGCGGCCAATGCCTGGCAACTGCTGTCAGTGAGCAGTGCACAGATCGAACGCGTGCTGCCGCGCCTCGGCCCGCGAACCTGCGAGAACCAGCCAGAGGCGCCGGAAGTACTTTCCGACCAGTCCGCCGTCCCGACAGGAACCGATGCCGTTAGTCACGCGTCGGAGGGGAAAACAGCGCAGGCACCAACGCGCAATGTGGAAGGCGACGCACTGACCCGCTTTGCAATCGACACTACGGCGAAGGCGCGCGACGGCAAGATCGACCCGGTATTCGGACGCGACCGTGAGATCCAGCAGATGGTCGATGTGCTCGCCCGGCGGCGCAAGAACAACCCGATCCTCGTCGGCGAGCCGGGTGTCGGCAAGACCGCGCTCGTTGAAGGCCTCGCGCTACGCGTAGCCGTTGGCACCGTGCCGAACGTGATCCGTGATGTGCGTATTCTCACGCTCGATCTCGGTCTGCTGCAGGCCGGTGCGGGCGTGAAGGGCGAATTCGAGCAGCGCCTCAAAAATGTGATCGATGAAGTGCAGGCCTCGAACGTGCCGATCCTGCTTTTCATCGACGAGGCGCACACCCTGATCGGTGCAGGCAACGCAGCAGGCGGCGCCGACGCCGCCAACCTGCTCAAGCCCGCACTCGCGCGCGGCGAGCTGCGCACGATCGCCGCGACCACCTGGTCGGAATACAAGGAATACTTCGAGCGCGATGCCGCGCTTGAGCGTCGCTTCCAGATGATCAAGGTGGACGAGCCCGATGACGCAGCTGCCTGCCTGATGCTGCGGGGCCTCAAGGACCGCTACGCGAAGTATCACAACGTCCACATTCGCGACGATGCGCTGGTGGCCGCGGTCAGGCTCTCGCGCCGCTACATTCCCTCACGGCAGTTGCCAGACAAGGCGGTCGACCTGATCGATACGGCCGCAGCCCGTGTGCGCATGGGTCTCGAATCGCCGCCTGCGGAACTGCAACGCGCCCGCGCCGCGCTTGCCGCGCTGGAGCTGGAGCGAACCACGCTCGAAGACGATGCGCGTGCTGGTATCGAAAGCGCGGAAGAACGTCGCGCTGCGCTCGATGCCGCGCTCACCGATGCAAACGCACAGCTGGAGACCCTGCGGCAACGTTACGGGCGGGAACTTGGCCTCGTGCAGGCGCTGCTCGAGCAGCGCGATGCCGTAGCAGCCGGCTACACCGGGTCGCTGGCCCAGACGCGCGAGGCACTCGCGCATGCGCAGGGCAAGGCGCCGTTGATCTTCGCGGACGTAGACGCCCAAGCCATCGCCTGCGTGGTCGCCGAATGGACCGGCGTGCCGGTCGGCAACCTGCTCGAAGACGAACTGACCGGATTGCTCACGCTTGAAGAAAGCCTGGCCACTCGCGTGGTTGCCCAGGACGACGCAATTTCGGCACTCGCCGAAAGCCTGCGCACAGCGAAAGCGGGTCTGAAAAACGAGCATTCGCCGCTTGGCGTATTTCTGCTCGCCGGACCATCTGGGGTAGGCAAAACAGAAACGGCGCTCGCACTCGCCGATCTGCTGTTCGGGGGCGAAGCTGCACTGACGACAATCAACATGTCGGAGTATCAGGAAGCCCATACGGTTTCGCAACTAAAGGGCTCACCTCCCGGTTATGTCGGTTACGGGCGTGGCGGGATTCTCACCGAAGCAGTGCGACAGCGCCCATACAGCGTCGTGCTGCTCGACGAAGTGGAGAAAGCCCATCGCGACGTACTCGACATGTTCTACCAGGTGTTCGATCGCGGCACGATGCGGGACGGAGAGGGCCGTGAGATCGACTTCCGTAACTGCGTGATCCTGATGACGTCCAATCTCGGCAGTGCACAGATCGACGGGGCCACGGCGGAGAACCCCGTCATTTCGCAGGCCGAACTGCTCGACACAATTCATCCCCAACTCGTCGCGCATTTCCAGCTCGCCCTGCTCGCCCGCTTCCAGACCCTGGTCTACCGGCCGCTAGACGCCACGGCGCTCTCATCGATTGTGCGGCTGAAGGTCGCGAAGGTCGCAGAACGTCTGCGCCGTCTCCACGACATCGCGCTTACCTGCGACGATGCATTGACCGGCTCACTCGCACAGCATTGCCTCGCGCGCGAGTCCGGTGCCCGCAGCGTCGATGCGTTCCTCAACCAGCGCATTCTTCCTGCGGTGTCACGCGAGCTTCTGACACGGATGGCCGAAGGCTCGCTACCGGTTGAATGCCGACTGTCGATAGCCGCTGATGAAAGTCTCGTCATTGACTTCGTAGATCGCCACAACGCACCGTCTTCTGCCAACGCAACCGCTGACGATCTGGCTGCAGCCAGTACGTGAAGGAGTATGTGATGCCAGTCGGCCCTTCGCTGTACGTTTCGAGCCGCCTGGCTGCATGCGGGTGCAGCGTATTGAGCGTGAGCGTTAAGCCAAGCCGAAAAGCGCCGCGCAAGGCAAACCAAAAAAAATTAAACGGCCATAGCCATCCGCTTCCTCTCACTGCGCTGCATAAAATAATTAGCAACCACAACCCCAACAGTCACAAAAGCAATAAACAGCGTAGCAAGCGCATTCATCTCGGGATTAAGCCCTAACCGAACGCGAGAAAAAACCACCAGCGGCAAAGTAGTCGACCCGGGCCCCGACAAAAAAGCCGACAAAACCAGATCGTCAATAGACAGCGTAAAAGACAGCAACCACCCAGCCACGAGCGCCTGCGAAATCAACGGCAACGTGATAAAGAAAAACACCCGCAACGGCGTAGCCCCAAGATCAAGCGCCGCCTCTTCCAGCGAAGGATGCAACTCTTTCACCCGCGACTGCACAATAATCGCCACATAAGAAATACACAACATCACATGCCCGATCCAGATCGTGAGTAACCCACGCCCTGCAGGCCATCCGAGCCACTTCGCCATTTCGATAAACAGCAGCAGCAGCGAAATCCCCTGAATCACCTCGGGAATCACCAGCGGTGCATTGATCATCCCGGTGTACAAAGTGAAGCCGCGAAACCGCCCCATCCGTGCCAGCACAAACCCCGCCCATGTACCGATAAACACCGATGCAAACGCCGTCAACAAGCCAATCTGCAACGACAACCACGCCGCCGAGATCAGTTCATCATCGCCCAGCAGCGCGGCGTACCAGCGCGTCGAAAAATGCGTCCACACCGTCACCAGTTGCGATTCGTTAAACGAATAAACCACCAGGCTCACAATCGGGATGTACAGAAACAGAAACCCAATCCCCAGCGCGAGGATCTGCAAGAACTTGTTCGGCTTCATCAGCGCCTTTCCTCCAGCGCTTTCGCCTGCGAATACTGGAACAACGCCATCGGCACCAGCAGCAGCAACACCATCGCGCACGTCACCGCGGATGCCATCGGCCAGTCGGCATTGTCGAAGAACTCATTCCACATCACCCGGCCAATCATCAGCGTATTCGCCCCGCCCAGCAATTCCGGAATCACATACTCACCCACCGCCGGAATGAACACCAGCAGACAGCCCGCAATGATCCCGTTTTTAGACAGCGGCAAAGTGATCTGCCAGAACGCCTTCCACGGCTTCGCACCAAGGTCGTAGGCCGCTTCCAGCAGCGTCATGTCCATTTTCACAAGATGCGCGTACAGCGGCATTACGAGAAACGGCAAGTACGAATACACCATGCCGATATAAACCGCGGTATTCGTGTGATACAACTCGATAGGCGTATGAATCAGGCCAATCGACATCAGAAAGTTATTCAGCAAGCCGTTATTCTTCAGGATGCCGATCCACGCGTACACGCGAATCAGGAACGACGTCCAGAACGGCAGCATCACCGCCATCATCAGAATATTGCGGGTAGCCGGGTTCGAGCGCGCGATGTAATACGCCATCGGGTAGCCCAGCAACAGGCACAGCAGCGTCGACACCGCCGCCACCAACACGGAATTCACATACGTCGCAAAGTACAGGCTGTCGCTCACCAGGAACGCGTAGTGCGACAGGTCCAGCGCAATATGCAGCACGCCGTCCTGGAAGCTCGTGAGTTCCGTGTACGGCGGGATGCCCATCTGCAGGTCAGCAAAGCTGATCTTCACCACTAGCAGGAATGGCACGAGGAAAAACAGCAGCAGCCAGATGAACGGCCCGGCCACGACGGCGGTGCGGCCGGTCAGGCCGAAGCGCCGCACGGGCCACCACGCAAATGAACTCAGCGCGCGTTTCATGACGTCAGCACCACTCCCGCAGAAGCGCTCCAGCGCACGTACACTTCGTCGCCCCACGTCGGTGACTCGATTTCGGAAAGCGCGAGGCTCGTAACGTTCGCCACCACCATCTTGCCGCTCTCGAGCTTCACGTGATACAGCGAATAGCCGCCCATGTAAGCGATATTCGTGACGACGCCCTTGCCCCAGTTGTACGCGCCCTCGGGCGGCTTGCGCGTGAGGGCGATGCGCTCGGGCCGCACGGAAATCGTCAGCGGCATGCCGAGCGGTCCAGTGATGCCGTGGTTGACGTAGAGACGCACCGGCAGATCGGCGGTTTCGACGAACACGTGATCCGGTTCGTCCTCGACCACCGTGCCGTCGAACAGGTTGGTCGAGCCGATAAACTCGGCCGAAAAACGGCTGTTCGGATACTCGTACACCTCGTGCGGCGTGCCGAGCTGGACGATCTCGCCTTCGCTCATCACCGCGAGCCGGGCGGCCATCGTCATCGCCTCTTCCTGATCGTGAGTGACCATGATGCAGGTGACGCCGACCTTGTCGAGGATGTTGACCAGCTCGATCTGGGTGCGCTGGCGAATCTGTTTGTCGAGTGCGGACATCGGCTCGTCGAGCAGCAACAGCTTGGGCCGCTTGACCAGGCTACGCGCGAGCGCCACCCGCTGCTGCTGGCCGCCTGAAAGCTGATGGGGCTTGCGCTTGGTAAAACGCCCCATCTGCACGAGATCAAGCACCGTCTGCACGCGCTCCTGCAGTTCGGCCTTCGGCACGCCCTCCTGCTTCAGGCCAAAGGCCACGTTCGCCTCGACCGTCATGTGCGGAAACAGCGCATACGACTGGAACATCATGTTGACCGGCCGACGATACGGCGGCATCTGCGCGAGGTCCTCGCCGTCGATCAGAATCTTGCCCGACGTCACGGTCTCGAGCCCCGCCAGCATGCGCAACAGCGTGGACTTGCCGCAACCGGAACTGCCCAATAAAGCGAACAGCTCGCCCTTCTTCACCGACAGGCTGACCTGCTTGACCGCAACCGTCTCGCCAAACTTCTTGACGACATCGACGATCTGCACGAAGTTTTCCGCTGCATCGCCCGCAGCGGCATAGCTGCCCGGAGGCGGCATGCCGGCCGCCGCCAGCACACCCGACTGGTCACTGCTCATAATGTGGTACTTCGCTCCTGCATTTGACGAACAAAGCCCCCGGTGAACGCCGGGGGCTTGGTGAACATGCCTTGCTATCGACCATTCAATCCGCAGACTTTAACGGCCGGACTTGAATTCAGTCCAGAGCCGGGTCTGCAGTCGCTGGATCTCCGGCGGCAGCGGCTTGAGCAGGAACAGCGTCTTGATGACTTCAGGCGGCGGATAGACAGCCGGGTCGTTCGCTACGTCCTTGTCGACATACTTGCGCGCTTCGAGGTTCGCGCTCGGGTAGTAGACCTCGTTGGTGATCGCGGCGTGGACCTGTGGCGTCTCAATGTAGTTGATCCACTCGAGCGCGGCTTCCTTGTTCTTCGCGTCCTTCGGAATCGCCATTACGTCGAACCAGACCGGCGCGCCACCCTTCGGAATGTAATACTCGATCTTGTACGGCTTCTTCGCCTCGACCGCGCGGTGCTTCGCGATCACCACGTCGCCCGACCAGCCATAGGCAAAGCAGACGTCGCCGCCGACGAGGTCGTTGATGTAGCCCGACGAGTTGAACTGCGTGATGTACGGGCGGATCTTCTTCAGCATGTCGAGCGCAGCGTGATAGTCAGCCGGGTTCGTGCTCATCGGATCCTTGCCGATGTAATGCAGCGCCGCCGCGAACATCTGGTCAGGAGCGTCGAGCACCGAGACGCCACACGCCTTCAGTTTCGAGATGTTTTCGGGTTTGAACAGAATGTCCCAGTTGTCGAGCGGGACGTTCTTGCCGAGGATCTGCTGGACTTTGGTGACGTTGTAACCGAGACCCGTCGTGCCGTAGGCCCACGGATCGGCGTATTTGTTGCCCGGATCGGCGCCGGCGACGAGCGCCATCAGCGAGGGATCGAGGTATTTCTGGTTAGGCAGCTTCGATTTGTCCAACGGAGCGAAAATGCCCGCGGCAATCTGTTTGCCGGCGTAGTTGCTGGTCGGCACCACGATGTCATAGCCGGAATTGCCGGTCAGCAATTTGGCCTGCAGCGTGTCGTCGCTGTCGTAGTTGTCGTATTTGACCTGAACACCGGTCTGCTTGGTGAAGTTCGGGATCGTGTCCTTGGCGATGTAGTCAGACCAGTTATACACGTTCAATTGCGTATCTTTTGCGCCAGCCGTGAGCCACGGCGTAGCACACAGCATCAGCGCTGCGAGTTGACGCACTACCAGTTTTTTCATCCCGTTCTCCGATCCGTCGGCCTCGGCCGACCGTCTACTCCACGTGCCGCGGCGCACCGCCCGCGGCTCCCCTGAAAAACCCGAAAACTACCACTAATTATTGCCCGCTTCAAAAAAACCGCGAAGCTGTCGCGCAAAGGGTACAGCGCAGACGGTTCGCGCGAGCGCGCCAGCTTGTTCGTTCGATACAAAATTGCGCGCAATTTTAGCGGGTTATGGCCGCCTGTCCACCGGGAAAAAAAGACCGCCCGCGAGTCGTTTCCCGTGCACGGGTTTTGACAGCAAATGAAGTCTATTTGTAAGGAAATGTGGCGCGAGGAAGCGGCGATGTCACGGGCGGCGGTACGATGGTCCGCTCAGAGGGAATCCGCCGCATCGGTTAACATAGCAGGACCTTCCTGCTTCCCGTCCCAAGGTTTTGAATGGCCTCGAATCTCCACGCTCTTCCAGACAGCCCGTGCATCGGCGTCTGCTCTACGCTCTTCGACGAAGTCTGCAAGGGCTGCGGGCGCACGGCCATCGAGGTTTCGAACTGGGTTTTCCTGAGCGATGAGGAAAAACGCGCGGTGTGGGTGCGCATCGAACAGGAAGGCACCGCTATGCGTTTCAAATACGACAAGCTGTGACAGCGAGACTGCCCGGCTCGTGACGGTTCTGGAAGAACCGGGCGCGGCATGAAAAAACGCCGGGAAATCCCGGCGGCGTCATCAGAAGCGCATCCCGACACCGAGTCCCACCACGACTGGATCGATGTCCAGCCTGCCCAGCGATGCCCCGCCGAGCGACGCGTCGGTTCTCATCCAGATTTTCTTGATGTCCGCATTGACGAACAGGGACTTCGTGATCTGCACGTCGACGCCCGCTTGCACGGCCGGCCCGAAGCTGTGGTTGGTGATCGAAATCGGCTGACCATTCACGTTCAGCCCGTTGTTGTAGAAATACGTGTAGTTCACGCCTGCGCCCAGGTACGGCCGGATGCGCCCCTGGTGGTTGAAGTGATATTGCAGCAGCAGGGTGGGCGGCAGCACGTTCACGCCGCCCAGATTGCCGAGGCTCGATGTCACCTGGTGACGCGATGTCCCCAGAATCAGTTCGACACCCAGATAGTCGCGGATCATATAGGTCAGATCCAGTTCCGGCACGATCGCATTGTTGACGTTCACGTTCAGCGCCGACAAGGTGTTGTTCGCGGACACGTTCGGAATGATGCTTATGGCCCGCAAACGCACGAGCACGTCGCCCGCATGGATGCCGTTCATCGCGTCGTCGCCCTCCGCGCGGGCCTGAGACGCTGCGAGCCCCATGCCCAGCACGCACGGCGCGATGACCGCGGCTTTGATTCGATTTCTGATGCTGTACTTCATGCTGTTCCCCGTTTGGTTGATCGTTGCGGGGATTGTCGAAGCTTGGCGCCCGCGCCGTGTTGACAGGCGTCAACTGAGCGAATACGTCCATCGTCCTGCGACAGCCGGTCGCGCCGAACCGGTCAACAGCAACTCGATCAGGTCGCGAACGCTGCGAATGGCCGTGCCAAACGGCAACGCCTCGCGGCCGCGGAAGAACAGTCCATTGGCCACATCGCCACGCAGCGCCGCGGCGAGTCGCGTGTCGATACAGAAGTGCCCGAACTTTTCGATGCCATCACGCAGACCGCACACGCTCAGGCATTCGAGCGCCGTGGGACAGGCGCTCCTGAGCGTGCCGATCTTGTCGCGAATGCGGGTCTCGTTGCGCAGATAACGCATCAGCCAGGGCGTTTTCACGGCGCGCGCCGGCAGCCCCGTGACGCTGACGAATTCGACGATATCCTCAGGCGCCGCCTCGGCCAGCACACGCTTGAAGTTGGGGTGCGCGTCGCCCTCTTCCGTGACAGCGAACGGCGTACCAAGCTGCACACCGTTCGCGCCCGCCGTCAGCCAGGTCCGCACGGCCTCATGGCTATTGATGCCGCCCGCGACGATCAGCGGCACATCCTGCCGGCTCAAGCCAAGCGACGCAAACACCGTCTCCAGTTCCTCGAACACCCTCGCGAAGTCGAAGCGCCCGTCCCGCATGTCCGCCAGGTTCGTTACGCCAAGATGGCCACCGGCGTGCGCCGGATGCTCGATCACGATCGCGTCGGGCAAGCGCCCCTTCTTCATCCACTTCTTGAGCACGAGCGCAATGCCGCGGGCGTCGGACAGAATCGGGATCAAGGCGATATCGTGGTCTCGCGTCATATCGGGCAAGTCGAGCGGCAGACCGGCACCCATCACGATCGCATCCGCGCCGCTTTCGCAGGCGACCCGCACATAGTCCGCTTGGGCATTGACCGCCTTCATCACGTTGACGGCAATCATGCCCCGCCCTTCGCTCAAGGCGCGGGCTGCGTGGATCTCGCGCGCCAGCGCCGTGAGATTGGCAGCCTCGAGCGTCGCACGGTTGGGGTTGGCGCGGCACACCTCCACCAGATCGGCGTGATGGTGACGCAGATCGATGCTGGCGATCGTGCCAAGCGCGCCCTCGCGGGCTACGCTGCCGGCGAGCCGGTGGGCGGAAATGCCGACGCCCATGCCGCCCTGGACGATTGGCAACAGCGTGCGGCCGCGGATCACCAGCGGGGCAAAGGAATGAGATGAGTGCATGAGGTCTGTCATGAAAGGCTCGCGCCAACTACCGCGACATCATGTTCATGCTGACGTTATGCATCACCCACATCGTGCCGCCGATCAGAATGATCGCAGCGACCGCGGTGTAGCAAAACGCCATCACATTCCATCGTTGCCCGGACGACGTATTCAGGTGCAGAAAAAACACCAGATGAACCACGATCTGCACCAACGCCAATACGGCTAGCGCGACCATTGCTGTCTGCGGCGGGAGAACACCGCGCACGACCAGACCGAACGACGCAGCCGTCAGCAGCACCGCCAGCACAAACCCGGCGACGTAGCCGGATACGCTGCCGTGCGATTCTTCTTCATGAAGCGATTGCGTATGAGCCATTTAGAGCACGCTCCCAAGGTAGACAAACGAAAATACGCAGATCCACACGATGTCGAGAAAGTGCCAGAAGAGACTCAGGCACGCGAGGCGCGTGATCTCGCGCTCGGACATTTCAGGCTTGAGGACAATTTGCACGGCGAGCACCACCATCCAGATGAGGCCCACCGTGACGTGCAAGCCGTGCGTGCCGACCAGTGTGAAGAACGAGGAAAGGAACGCGCTGCGGCTCGGCCCGGCGCCTTCGGCGATCAGGTGCGAGAATTCCTGCACTTCGAACCAGAGAAACGCCAGACCGAGCACAAAGGTAATCGCCAGCCACCCGAGCACGACGCCCGACTTGCGCTTGTGCGCACCGAGCATGGCGAAGCCGTAGGTGATACTGCTCAACAGCAGCACGGCCGTCTCCAGCGCGACGCCCGGGATATCGAACAGATCCTTTCCGGTGGGGCCGCCTGCGAACTGGTGCGCCATCATGGCAAACACCGCGAATAGCGAGGCGAACAGCACGCAGTCGGTCATCAGGTAAAGCCAGAACCCGAACACTGAATGAGAGGGCGCGTGCTCGCTTTCCAGCTCGCCGGCCGCGGCAAGATGAGTTGTCTGTGACATCAGTTGACCTCCACAGCGGCAAGCCGCTCTTCATGCTTCGTTTCGCTTGCCCTACCGCCCCGCTCTTCAATCTTCCGGACCGTCTCGGCCGGGATGATGTAGCCGTCGTTGTCGCCGAAGCTGCGCCCGATCACGGTCGCCATGATGGCGACCAACGCTGCCACGGCGAGCCACGTGATGTGCCAGACTCCCGCGAAGCCCAACAACAGGCTGAAGATGCCGATCAAGAGACCCGCACTCGTATTCGACGGCATATGAATGTCGCGGTACGCCGCTTCCTTGCCGAGACCGTGTCCGGTTTCCTTCATATGCGTGAACGCGTCGAGCTCATGCACCACAGGGATCGTGGCAAAGTTGTAGACCGGCGGCGGCGACGCCGTGGCCCATTCGAGCGTCCGGCCGTCCCACGGATCGCCCGTCACGTCGCGGTATTCGGGCAGCTTGCGATTGCGCACGCTGACGATCACCTGCAGAACCTGGCAAACCACACCCAGCGCAATAAACACCACACCGCAAGCGGCGGCGATCAGCCACGGATGCCATGCCGGGTTGTCATAGTGGTTCAGGCGCCGCGTCATGCCCATGAAGCCGAGCACATAGAGCGGCATGAACGACACATAGAAGCCGACGAACCAGAGCCAGAAAGCGGCCTTGCCGAGCCTCTCGTTCAGCTTGATGCCGAACACTTTCGGGAACCAGTAGTGAACCCCGGCCAGATAACCGAACACCACGCCGCCGATGATGGCGTTATGGAAGTGGGCGATCAGAAACAGGCTGTTGTGCAGGACGAAGTCCGCACCGGGGATAGCCATCATCACGCCGGTCATGCCACCAATCGTGAAGGTGATCATGAAGCCGATTGTCCATAGCACCGGGGTGGTGAATTCGAGGCGGCCACGATAGATCGTGAACAGCCAGTTGAATATCTTCACGCCAGTCGGAATGGCAATGACCATGGTCATAATGCCGAAGAAGGCATTGACGTCCGCGCCGGAGCCCATCGTGAAGAAGTGATGCAGCCAGACGAGGAACGCCAGCACCGTGATCACGCACGTGGCATAGACCATCGTCCGGTAGCCGAACAGCGGTTTCTTCGCGAAGGTCGCGATCACTTCCGAATAGATGCCGAAGGCAGGCAGAACCAGAATGTAGACCTCGGGGTGACCCCAAGCCCAGATCA
>Ga0302183_10000620_pt1 | contig 16648 bp, 14 predicted proteins | sample I_Palsa_N3_2_FD_200232 | JGI IMG/M metagenome (GOLD analysis project Ga0302183, IMG submission 200232) | Peat permafrost microbial communities from Stordalen Mire near Abisko, Sweden - I_Palsa_N3_2 | ecosystem: Environmental > Terrestrial > Soil > Palsa > Peat permafrost | place: Sweden...
ACTTTTTTGATGCTTCTTCGCTTCGTGAGCTTTCTTGTTTTGCTCGTAAAGGAATTTGCCGTAATCCACCAGCTTGCAGACCGGCGGCACCGCGTTCGGCGAGATTTCCACAACGTCCAGCCCGGCCTCTCGCGCCGCTTTCATTGCGTCGAACAGGGTCATCACGCCCAGCTGATTCCCTGCATCATCAATCACACGGACTTCACGAGCGCGAATGCGTTCGTTGACCCGAAGACCAGGAGTTCCGCCACGCTCTGCGATAAACCCACCTCCCGGGCGCGAAATCTTGTTCGCGGCCCGCTTTTCCAGCCCTCCAAAGGCAGAAACGCCCGTCGGGAGGGACGGGCCAGAAAGTATAGCACGGGTTCGCCGCGCTCGGGCAATACCCATCTGGCATACAAATCTCTGGCCCACACGACCGCTCGGATTGCCTTCCTAACCTTTACAGCCCGTGGGTCCTTGGATTAGCCTTTCGGTAACTGCCATGACCGAGGACACTCGCGGCAAGTTGGGACGCATCCTTCTGATCTTCGCCCGGCTCGCGCTCGCCGCGATTTTCCTGATTTCCGGTTACGCCAAAGTGAAGCCGCAAGTCGCCACGCCTTGGTCGGCGCGCTCGCTCCGGACATCACTTTCGATATTTGCAATGCAGGTGGACTCGTACGAAATGCTTCCTTCTTGGGGCGTCAGCGTGGTCGCTCATGTACTGCCTTTCTTTGAACTCTTTCTTGGCTTATGGTTAATTTGCGGTATTGGCCTGCGTTTCTCGTCGATTTTGTCAGCACTCGCGTTTTGCGCGTTCATGGCTGCAATCGCGTGGGCTTACCACAAAGGTCTGAAGATCAAATGTGGTTGCGGCATCGGACCTGACGAGGAAGTCGGTCCGGGGGCGTTAATTCGGGATGGCCTGAAATTTCTGCCTCTCGCACTTGCGGTTATTTTCGGTGCCTTCTGGATTCACCGCAATCCTCCCACTTCCGGGACAGCTCGTACGGCACAACACTGAATTCTGCTCTTCTGCGGCATCGTGTGCATTTTGAGCACAAAATGGCCGCTCGTACCATTGGGCTTTCCGCCGGAATCGCCAAAACTGGAAGCAGACGGGGATTTCTTGGGAGGCCTGCAATCATGCGCACGAATGCGTTACCTTTCGCGGCCCTTGCGTTTGCTTTGGCGGGATTCTCTGGTTCGGCGCTGGCGCAGGACGTTCCTGCCGCGCATGCGCCGCAATCCGCGCCCGCGTCGGCGACACAAACGGCCTCAAACACTTCGCCGCAGCTTTCCGCAGCCTCGCCTTCGCAGCCTGTATCGAGCGCCCCGCATGACACCCTGACGGTCATCGATCCAGCGCCGGCGGCTTCGCTCGGCGACGTAGCGCGCCTCGCCCGCGAAAAAAAGGCCAGCCAGCCGAAATCAGTAAAAATATTCAACGACGAAAACATGCCCCATGCGCCGCTCAGCGCGGGCCAGAAAGCGCCCGGTTTCGCCTCCTCCAGCGGAGGAAGGCTCACGCTGCTCGATTTCTGGGCCACCTGGTGCGGCCCTTGCCGCGGGGCCTTGCCCGGCTTGAAGCAATTCCAGTCCGCCTACGGACCCAGCCAGGTCGAGGTCATCAGCATCAGCGAGGATGAAGACGAGGACGCCTGGCGGAGTTTCGTCGGGCAGAATCAAATGACCTGGACGCAACGCCTCGATACCGATCATCAGATGATGCGCCAATACGGAGCCAACTCCCTGCCCACCTACGTCTTGATCGGCAAGGATGGCAATGTGATCCAGGAATACGTCGGCGACGATCCCGGCCAACCCCTCGCCGAACGCATGGGCCCCGAATTGAAAACCGCCCTGCAATAAAATCACAGCGTCGCTTACGGTTCTTCAACCTCGCGGCTCCGGGTTCTACTTACGCCCAGATTTAATCCATAGAATCCGCAAACAACAGCGGGGATTAGCATCAGCGGAAAGACCGCCATTCCCCCTCCCGGTCCATCCAACCAGCCACACCACACCGCGAGGACGAATATTAGGCAACCGACGATACCGCCGGCCGCGGCGAAGACGGATCCGAAGAATAATCCGGCGAGCAGTGCTTTCAGCATCAAAAACCCCGTCGATTGTAGCTTTTCTATTTTATGCAAGTCCTAGTTCCTTCGCGAGCTAATTAACGGGCTGTGCTATCCTCTGCTCGATTTCCCGCAGCTGCCCGCACTCAAGCTGCGCCCCAAAATGCCGAAAACGGTTCTCATCACCGGCGCATCGAGCGGCATCGGCCGAGCGGCCGCGCAGTATTTTCGCGAGCATGGCTGGAACGTCTCCGCCAGCATGCGCGCGCCGGAAAACGCAGCCACCAATCCCGCGGACTGGCCGGTCGGCGACGATCTGCTTCTCGCCCGCCTTGACGTCACCGACCCCGAAAGCATCCGCAAGGCCATCGACGAGACTCTCGTGCGCTTCGGCTCCATCGACGCGATAGTCAACAACGCGGGCTACGGCCTGGTGGGCCCGTTCGAATGCTCCACGCCGCAGCAAATCGAGCGGCAAATCGCCACCAACCTCGTTGGTCCCATGAACGTGATCCGCGAAATTCTTCCGCATTTTCGTCGGCAGAAGGGCGGAACAATCGTCAATATCTCTTCGGTAGGCGGGCGCATCACCTTCCCCCTTTACAGCCTGTATCACGCGACGAAGTGGGGACTCGAAGGATTCTCCGAAGCGCTGCAATTTGAGCTGCGTCCGCTGAACATCCGCGTGAAGATCGTCGAGCCCGGCCCCATCAGAACCGATTTCTACGATCGCTCGATGGACTTGATCTCCACGCCCGGCCTCACCACCTACGACAACTTCGTTACGCGCGCCATGCCCAACATGCAAAAGGCCGGCGCCACCGCTCCCGGCCCCGAAGTCGTCGCGTCCGTGATTTACGATGCCGTCACCAGCAACTCCTGGAAGCTGCGCTACTCCGCCAACGGCGCCGCCATCCTCGCCCTCCGCCGCCTGTTCCCCGAGAGCTGGTTCCGCGCCATCATCAACCGCGCCGTACTGCGCTGAAGATTGCGCTCTTGCATGTCATTCCTGCCAGCTCAGTCTGTTCGTCGCGAAATTAAAGTTGATCCGGCGCGCCTTGATCGATGCTGTGCCCCAGTAACCGTCAATCCCAGGTAGAACATCGCCATGAGGTCCCTTCATCAGGAGAACTTTGAGGTCGGCAGTTCGAGCACCCAGGCGGACCTCTGGCAAGATTGCCTGTTTTGCGCGCGATTGTCGTCCGAAGGTGAAGTCGCCTACGGTGCCCTCCGTTCGAAGCCGTGGTATCCGGCTTCGCAGCCGGTCCTCGAACAGAACGACGCCTTCGACTCCGGTATCAACAACGAGGTCCACGGGACAATCCTGCACGCGCAACTCCAGAATCATCACTGTGGGATGAGGGCGCGGCTTCACAGACGTTGCGTTGGTTTGTACCGGAGCAAAGAAGAGTTTTTGCGCATCATAGTCGATGGAAAAATTACTCAAGCTCAGCAAATCGGATCCGATGATCGCATCCACGCCATTCGCGAAATCCGACAGGCGCGTGAAATCCGCGACCAGCATTCCAACCCCGGTAACATGCACAGGCCCGAACTCGACGTCGGGAAACACGCCTGATTCCATAGGGACCGACCGGTCGAAATCGAAAACCTGAGTGGGATGGAGGGGCACTCGCATCTCCTGTGCCAGCTTCCGATTCACGGTGCTGTGGGTCGCACCGGTATCGAGGACAAAACGGAGACCACTGCGAGCTCCAATACGTCCCTGAAAAACGATCAGGAAGCCACCCATCACGCTAAAAGGAGTCCCATCACCCTCACCGGTAGACGTCGCCGTCGTTTGTCCTTGGCCAAAGCAATGCACGGCGATAAGCAGTACACAAAGCACGGACGAGAAAATTTTTCTCACGGCGCTCACCTCCGCGGGTGTCGGTTAGCGCCGAGATTGATTTAGTCCAGGGATGGCCTCAATTCACTGCGAGTCTCCTGTGTATATTGACTTTGTCTCCTGCCAATGCTTTCATCGGGCAGGATTTAACTGCAACTGGCCGCGCGGGGTTTCATTCTTCTTAACTTGATTAGACAGGCTTTCGCTAGGACGGCAGATGGCTCAAACAGACCGTGCAGCGGCCATCATACGGTTCGGGGAGTTCGAGGCCGACCTGCGTTCGGGCGAGCTGCGCAAATCGGGCTTCCGCATCAAGCTCCAGGAACAACCCTTCAAGGTCCTCTCCAGCCTTCTGGAGCACCCGGGCGAAGTCGTCGCTCGCGAGGAGTTGCGCCGCCTGATATGGCCCGAGGCAGAATTTGGCGACTTTGACCACGCGGTCAACATCGCCATCGCCAAACTCCGCACCGCTCTCGGCGATTCTGCCGAAGAGCCGCGATTTATTGAAACGCTGCCGCGCCGCGGCTATCGCTTCATCGGTAAAGTCGCGCCTTCGGCGCCGCCCCCCGGTAGCGCGGAACCAACTCGCTCCACGCGGTCTCGCTCTCTCCGCCTCGCGATAGCGGGAAGTCTTCTGGCCGCCCTGTTCTGTGTGCTCGTATTAGTGCTTGCCTATCGAAGATCGCGACCCGTGCCGGCCTCGGCGACCCTCGTCCCCCTTCCTTTCACGACGTTGCCGGGACTTGAGACCGCGCCGGCTTTCTCGCCCGATGGTTCACTCATCGCCTTTGCCTGGAACGGCGATCCGGCATCCGGAGCCAAGGGCTTCGACCTATACGTCAAAGCCATCGGCAGCGAGACAATGCTCCGCTTGACGCACCATCCTTCGGAATGGCTCAGCCCCGCTTGGTCGCCTGACGGCACGCAGATCGCCTTCCATCGATTGGCGGGCAGCGACACCGGTGTGTACCTTGTTCCAGCCTTGGGCGGGCCGGAAAGAAAATTGCGTTCGACCCGTATGCCGTACTCGGTTGGCGCGCCGATTAGCTGGTCTCCCGACGGCAAATGGATCGCCTTCAACGATCCTCTGCCCAATGAAGCCAAAGACCGCCTTTTCCTGCTCTCCATGGAAACTTTGGAGGTCCGTCAGATTCCTCATAATCCCAAGTGCCTGCACGAAGGCGAGCCCATTTTTTCGCATAAGGGGAACGAATTGGCGTACGTCTGCGTGCACAGCATGAACGAATTCGAAATGTATTCCGTCTCTCCCTGGGGCGGCGAGCCGAGACGCATTTCTGCGGTTTCCGCTGTGGTCGGCTTTTCCTGGTCTGCCGACGACAGCAGTTTGGTAATCTCCGAGCAATTTAAGGATGATCTTGGGCTGGCCGAAATTAATGTGAAAGACGGATCGTCGCGCCGGCTCGATTTTGCGGAAACGGCGTCATGGCCCGCGGTATCACTCGCGGGCGACAAACTCGCCTACAGCTCCGCGTTCGGCAATAGCAGCCTTTGGCGTATGGACTTGCGCCATCCGCAATCTCCCGCCACGGAACTCATCAAATCCACTCAGGGGCACGAAGCCGCCGAATACTCTCCCGACGGCCGGCAGATCGCGTTCATATCTTCCCGCGCGGGTCCCTGGGACATCTGGATGAGCGATGCCGATGGCGGCAATTTGGTGCAGCTTTCGAAGTCCATCGTCAACCCCGGTAATCCGCGCTGGTCCCCCGACGGAACAAAGATCGCTTTTGATTCCAGGCGGCCCGGAGATCGCGAGATTTACGTCGTGGATGTTTCCGAACGTGTTCCGAAAAAACTCGCCGCCAACCTTCGCAACATTGCTACGCCCAGCTGGTCCAGGGATGGGAAGTGGATTTACTTCCGGTCGTATGAAGCCTTCGGGGAGAAAATCTATCGTTGTCCGGCGGCCGGTGGAAACGCTGTCACGCTGGGCGGAACTCCCGATAGCACATCTCCGCAGGAGTCCTTCGATGGAAACGTCCTGTATTTTGCAAACCGGCCCGCCAATGCCGGGCTGAGCAAAATTTCCCTCAACGGCGCTTTTGCGGAATCAGCGGTCGAAGGGCTGCCTCCCGTTTACCGAGCCAACCTCTGGGCCGTGGTTCCCGGAGGAATCTATTTCGTGCCGACGGATGCGCCCCGGTCCGTCCGTTTTTTCGATTTTTCCATCAAACAGATTCGCAACGTCTTCGAAGCCAAGAAAAACTTTGGTGGTGGCTTGTCCATCTCGGCTGACGGCCGCTGGCTCCTCTATTCCCAAGTGGACGCCGAAAACAGCGACATCCTGCTCGTTGACCATTTTCACTAGCGGAGTCGTCGGCGGCGTTACAGAATCTGGCGGGAATCGATTTCGGCGCGCAAATCCGCGCTGAATTGCTCGAGCGGTCGTGGGCCCAGGTCGCCCTTGGACCTGTGCCGCACGGAGACGGTGCCGGCTTCGGCCTCTTTGCCGCCGATAATCAGCATGTAGGGAATTTTTTGCATCTGCGCGTCGCGGATTTTGGCTTGCAGCTTTTCGTTGCGGTCGTCGAGGTGCACGCGGAAGCCGGAATCCTTCAACTGCTTGGTAACCTTCTCCGCATACTCCATGAATTTTCCGCTCACCGGCAGGACGCTCGCCTGCACCGGCGCGAGCCATGCCGGAAACGCTCCCGCGTAATGCTCGATGAGCACGCCGAAAAATCGCTCGACCGAGCCCCACAGCGCGCGGTGCACCATCAGCGGCTGGTGGCGCGAGCCGTCTTCGCCCACATACTCCAAATCGAACCGCCGCGGCAGGTTGAAATCGAATTGCACGGTGGTGAGTTGCCACGGGCGCCCGATGGCGTCCACCAGTTTCACGTCAATCTTCGGGCCGTAGAAGACCGCTTCGCCCGGCATGTATTTGTAAGGTACGTTCATGCGCTTGAGCGTCGAGATCAGCGCGCCCTCCGCGCGTTCCCATTCTTCCACCGTGCCGCCGTAGTCTTGCGGCCGCGAAGCGTCGCGCGCGGAAAGTTCCACTTGGTAATCTTCGAAGCCGAAAACGCGCAGCGCTTCCCAGGCAAATTCCACGCAATCCTGCACTTCCTTTTCCACCTGCTCGGGCATGCAGAAAATGTGCGCGTCGTCCTGGGTGAATCCGCGGACGCGCAAGAGCCCGTGCAGCACTCCCGAGCGTTCGTAGCGATACACCGTGCCGAGTTCGGCCAGCCGCACGGGCAGCTCGCGGTAACTCCGCAAATGCGATTTGTAAATCAAGACGTGCCCCGGGCAATTCATGGGCTTGAGCTGGTAATCGGCCTTCTCCACCTCGATGGGCCCGAACATGTTCTCGCGATAAAAATTCGCGTGTCCGCTGGTTTTCCACAAATCGAGCAGCATGATGTGCGGGGTGAAAACGAGATCGTAGCCATGCCGAGTGAGCGCGTCGCGCAGCCAGTCTTCCATCTCGCGGCGGATGATGCCGCCCTTGGGATGCCAGAAAATCAGGCCGGGCCCGGCTTCGTCCTGAATGCTGAAAAGATCGAGCTCCTGGCCGAGCTTGCGGTGGTCGCGGCGCTTGGCTTCTTCGAGCCGGTGCAGATATTCGTCCAGCTCTTTCTGATCCACGAAGCAGGCGCCGTAAATCCGCTGCATCTGCGGATTGCCTTCCTGCCCTTTCCAGTAGGCGCCCGCCACGTTCATCAGCTTGAACGCCTGAATGCGCCCGGTGGAGGGAATGTGCGGCCCGCGGCAGAAATCCAGGAATTTCCCGGTGGTATAAAACGAGACCAGCGGCTCGCTGGCTTTCTCTTCCACCAGCTCGCATTTGAATTCCTGATTGCTTTGGCGGTAAAGCTCGAGCGCCTCGGCTTTGGGAATCAATTTGCGCTCGTTCGGAACATCCTGGGCCGCGAGCTCGTGCATCTTCGCTTCGATTTTCGCCAGGTCTTCCGGAGTGAACGGCTCTTCGCGCACGAATTCGTAGAAGAATCCGTTATCAGTGGGCGGACCAATGCCCAGCTTCACCTTGGGGAAAAGCTCCAGCACCGCCGCGGCCAGCAAATGCGCGGCGGAATGGCGGAACACCTGAACGGCGTCGGGATCCTTGGCGGTGAGTATGGAAATTTTCGCGTTTTGTTCGAGCGGGCGCGAAAGATCGACCAGCTCGCCATCCGCTCGCGCCACCAGCGCTTCCTTGGCCAGGCGCGGAGAAATCTGGCGTGCGATTTCCGCCGCGGTGGTTCCGCGGGGAACTTCGCGGGTCGCGCCGTCGGGCAGCGTAATTTGAATAGTCTCCATGCCGGCTCTGGGCCCCTCAGGGAAACTAGTAGCTTACTGGCGCGAGCGAAAGCGGTCAAGGCGGGAACGCGGACGCGGAACGGCGCTCGAATTTCGCGAGATAGAACCGCCGGGCGGTTTACGCGCCAGCCGCGGAAGCGCGCGGGAAATCGCTGATCACCACTTCCTCTTCACGGATCAGCGGAAATCCCTGCGACAAGGCCATCCCGCGCGCCAGCGCCTGATAGAAGCGCAGATCATTTTCGCTGTCGTGCAGGGCCTGCTGGGAATCCCAGATGGTCATCACCCGCACGTCGGGAGGATTCGATCCCTCCACGCGCAGGACGAGCAAAGCTTGAAATCCTTTGCGCTCGCGCATCAGAGGCACTGCGGAATCCATGGCATCGACAAATTCCGCGAGCTTGCCGGGCTGAACCGTGAACTGCGTAACGCGTGCATGCATAGGCCGCCTCCTGCTCTCTCGGAGGAAAGGGATCTATTTGCCTCAGAGTGTAGCGCCAAACCCAGCCGCGCAGTTATTATTTTGTTTTGCGCGCGCCTTCCAGCATTTCCCAGGCCACTTCGGGCATGTCCACGAAATCGTTGAACTCCCCGGCTCCGCGCAGCCACAATCCGCCGTCGATCACCACGCATTCGCCGTTCACGTAGTCAGCCTGCCCGCTCACCAGATACACCGCCAGATTGGCCAGCTCTTCGTGGCGCCCAAAGCGCTTCATGGGATGATGATTTCGCGAGCGCTCCTCGATCTCCTTCGATGGCAGTAAGCGCGACCACGCTCCCTCGGTGGGGAAAGGTCCCGGGGCGATGGCGTTGAGCCGGATATGGTGCTGCGCCCATTCCACCGCGAGCGAGCGCGTCATGGCCAGCACGCCGGCCTTGGCGCAAGCCGAAGGCACCACGAATCCCGACCCGCAATTCGCCGCCGCGTAGGTGGTGACGATGCTGAGCACCTGACCGGGCTGCTTCGCCGCAATCCATTTTCTTCCCAGCGCCAGCGTACAGAAAAACGATCCTTGCAGCACGATGCCGACCACTGCATTGAATGCATTCGGCGAAAGCCTTTCCGTGCGCGCGATGAAGTTGCCGGCCGCGTTGTTCACCAGCGTATCCACGTGGCCGAATTCCTTTTCCGCCGCGGCCACAGCTTTTTCGACCGCGGCGAAATCGCGGACGTCCGCCGAAGCGTAGGCCGCCCGCGCGCCGGTGGCCCGGATGGTGTCGGACGTTTCCTGGAGCGGCTCCTCGCGCCGCCCTACCAGAAACAAATTCGCGCCCAGCTCGGCAAATCGCAAAGCCATGGAGCGGCCGAGTCCGGTTCCCCCGCCCGTAATGAAGATGGTGCGGCCTTTCAGCAAATCCTTCTGATACATCGCAAGACCTCCGCGGTTGCGGCGGACTTAATGCGCCGCCGGTAGGAACTCCTTGGGCAACGGCAAGTCTGGAGACTCTTCTTCCCAGTAAATAGTGACCACCCACCAGCGCTTGCCGTCGTAGAACAATTGGAAGCTGTTGATGCCGCGCACGAAAGGCGCAGCGTCTTTGGCATCGTGGCGCGATTCATAGGTGCTGAAGATTTGCATGATCTCGCCGAAGCGGTCCGCGTGCCGCGATGCTTCTCTTTCGAAGAAACCGTTCTTGTCAAAGTAGCTATCGGCAAACCCAACGTACTGCTCCGGTGTGATCACCTGAGCGTGCGGAATCCCATCCTTCCCCTTACTGACGGCGGCCAGCCGTGCGCCCGGAAGAAAGAGCGAGCGAAAGCGGTCCCAATCGCGTTTTTGTCCGGCGGGCCCGGAAATCACGTCGTAAGTTGCTGCGAGTATCGCGTCGGGTGACGCCACGTCAGCTGGCTTCGCGGGAGGCGGTGGCGCGGGAGCTGCGGGAGTTTGCGGCGCTTGCGCTGGGGCTTTGTCCTGCGCGTGTACCGGAGCGATAGCCAAGCCGAAAACCAAAACGAGAACAACGGCGAAATGCGAACGTGACATGAATTCCTCCGGCGGCTCACCGCTCTCGTAACCTGCCCCAAGCCGCAGGCGCGCAGCTTAATCCGCGGGCGCGCGCGTTTCCACTCCTAATTTTCGCGACGCTCTCTCGGCGTACGAAATGAGAAGTCCGCATGAAAGGGATCAGAAATCGGTGTGAAAGCGAAACGCGGGAACCAAGACCGGGCCGCGATCTTTGTTGTACCCCGGATTATTGATGTGCTGCAGGTCACAAGAAACGAAGAACCCGCGCCAGATATGCGCGGTGTAAAATGCTTCAAAGATTTTTTCGTGCCCGTAGTCGAGCGCGCCATCGCCCAGCAGGAACCCGCGTCCCCCCAGCGCGAGGTACTCCTGATGAGCGGCCACGATTCCGTTCATCACGAACACCGCTCCGGCGCGATCGTTGCGCCGCTTCCATTTTTCCGCTTTGGTCACGCCGCCGAGCTCGAGTGTGCGGTCCACTTCGGTGTAGGCGAACGATTCGTTGCGCCCGTCGCTCCAGCCCAGCCGGCCGAAGAACCCCAGCTGCGAAGTGAGCTCCTGCTCGAAGTTCAGCCCAAATCCATATTTGTGGCGTCCCTGCTCGCGCGTGAAAATGATGTCCGGCACGCCCGTCACGCCGCTCTCGAAATCGCGGATGGCTTCCTCGTAATTCCCCATGTTCGCCCGATTCACGTAGCTCAGCAGGCGCACGGTGCCCGCGCGATGCAGGATGCGCTTTCCGCTCGCCACCAGCTCCAGGTTTTCAGCGCGTGCTCGCGCAAGGTCGGCATCCAGGAAGATTCCATTGGCCACCTTGGGCATCAGCGACACCGCAAATCGCGCGGTGAACCAGTGATCGTCGTATTCCACGATGGCCCCGTCGGTGTAGCCCCGCGTGTTCGCCGCGTAGTCGTAGGCTCCATTGTTGTCCACCGTCCAGTTCAAAAACTGCAGATGGCTGTCGCTGCCCCAGGTGTTGGTGTCGAAAAAGTCCACCATGCCGAACTTGCCGACGCGGAATTCCAGGCGTCTCGCGGGCAGCGAAGTGGCCAAGGCCAGAGTGCCGCGCTCGGCCGAAACGCGTTCGCTGCTGAGCGGAATAATCTGCCGCACGATGGCCCGCGCCAGATAGGGCACCTGGCCCAGTTCAGGATTGCGCACCACGTCGAGGTTGGTGAACCCGGCCAGCCCCAGTGCGGCGCTCAAGCCCAGGCCCGTGGCGCTTTCCACGTCCATGAAAACTTCCGTGGTGTGCGTGAGTTCGTAGCCCAGAAAGAGCGTGTAAACCTTCGAAGTCGCGCTCTCCGATTCATCCCGGAAACTGTTCGGCCCGCTGTATTTCGCCGGAAACGTTCCATGGAACTGAAAAATAACGTTGGCTTGCCCGGAAATCCAGAAGGGAGCCGTTTCGGAATGAGGAAGCAACGTCAATACGTCGCCCGCGTCGGAATCTTCCGGCGCGGCTGCGGATGCGGAAGTTGTGCTCTGCGTAGGCGTTTGCGGATCGGGTTTATCGGGCGCGGAATCCTGTGCTCGTGCGGGCGCCGCAAGAAGACACACGAAGAGCGCGCAAAAGATAATCGGGCCGAGTTGGAGAAGAAGCCGGCGTATCGGCAAGCGGGATGGGCCCTTCGTTTGGATTCATTTCCACGCCCGCAGGGTAAAACATGTTCTTACCCAAAGCCAGCCAAATGAAGGTTGAATTTCCGAAATGTGGTTGTACCTGGCCGGGCAGCCGAGGCCGGCCAAAAGAACCAGGCATCCCGATTGCCCGCTGCGGCCATCTTTAGTAGTCTCTAACATTGCGCTTACGTCCGTAGCCTCAACCTACAGACTCAGGGGTGAGCAATTTGCGGGTACATTCTCGGCTGGCCTTTTGGCTTCTGGTTATCGGTTGGATCGTGCTGCCTTCCTGCGGCGGCACCATCAATTATCCCAAGCCCACCCTGTCGTCCATTTCTCCCACTAGTATTCTCACCAATCAGACCAACCCTTTCATGTTGACCGTCATCGGCAAAAATTTCGTCCAGCAATCAGCGGTAGAGTGGAACGGCAGCGCGCTCTTTACTGTCTTCGTGAATGCGAACCAGATGACCGCGACGGTCCCGCCAAGCTTTTACCAGGTCCCGATCACCGCAACCATCACCGTGGTCACCCCTCAGCCGGGCGGAGGCACCACTACGGGAATCACCTTCACCGTCAATCCCACCGCGGGCCCCGTGCCGCATATCAATACGATCTCGCCCTCCGGAACCCTCGCGGGCGGCGATGGCTTGGTCCTGAATGTCGCCGGCACGAATTTCGTGCCGCAGTCCGTCGTCACCGTGAACGGCAGCAACCGCACCACGCAGTACACGGATTCGCTGGCCCTGTCAGCCTCGCTCACCGCCGCGGACCTGATGGCTCCCGGCATTCTAGAGATTACTGTGGTCAACCCGGTGGTTACGCCGCCCGGCGGACTTCCGGGAGGCGGCGCGTCCAACTCCGTTCCGCTTAGCATCAATGCTCCCTTGCCCGCCATCACCGCCCTCGCGCCCACGGGAGAGTTGGCCGGAGCGGCCGCCACTTCAGTTACCGTAACCGGCTCCGGCTTTATTTCGCAATTCTCTTACATCTCGATCAACGGAGTGCCGCAGACAACTACCTTTCTGAGCGCCACGCAAGTCTCCGCTCCGTTGACCGCGGCGCAGCTTAGCGTGGCGGGCATAAATCAGGTAACCGTCGTCAACCCAGGCCCCGGCGGCGGCACCTCGAACATATTAACTTTTGCCGTGAACCCCACGGCCGCGCTGGGCCTGCCCGAGATTTTGGACCTGGCGCCCAACGGCGCGCAGGCCAATGACGGAATTTGCGGAGGATTGGCGAGCTGTACCAGTGGGGCGCAGGGTCTCTCACTTGCAACCGTGGGCCCTTCGACCAGCAACACCGGCCAGTACGTGGCCTATGCTTCCGTTTCAAACAACCTGGTCACCACAGAAAGCATCATCGCCCCCGCCATTTTCCTTCGCAATACTTGCATCGGCGTCGCCAGCTGCACGCCCACAACATTTGTGGTGAGCAACGATCCTGACGGCAATCCCGCCAACGGCGCGAGCTCCGAGCCTTCGCTCGACTCGGGCGGAACCGCCGCAGCGTACACTTCTCTCGCTACCAATTTGGTGACCACCGTTACCGTGCCGAGCGGCATGACCCAGGTTTATCGCCAGGTCCCTTGTGTCGCGACCACCGGTTGCAGTTCCTCGGACACCAATGAGGCCGAGCTCGTCTCCATCTCCGCCGATGGCACTACCGCCGGCAACGGCAAAAGCTACAATCCCGCCATAAGCCCGGACGGGCGCTACGTCGCCTTCGTTTCACTTGCCACCAACCTGGTCTCGAACGTGTCGCTCGACGGCGTCACCCCGCAGGTTTTCCTGGCCGATACCTGCGGCGGCGTAACCGGCACCGGTTGCACCGCCAGCGTCTTTTTGATCTCCACGCCGGACGGAAGCACTCCCGGAAATGCGCCGAGCTCGAATCCTTCGATTTCCGAAGACGGCCTGTACGTTTCGTTTACTTCCACGGCCACGAACCTCGGCGCCACCGCGCCCAATCCCAACGGCGCATACGAAGTTTTTGAAACCACCACCTGCGCGAATACTACTGGCGCTTGCAAGCCCACCACCTACCTCATCTCCACTCCCGACGGCGTCACTCCCTCCGACGGCGCGAGCGGGCAATCTTCCGTCTCCAGCACGGGCCGCTTCGTAGCCTTTGCCTCCACCGGAACCAATCTCGTCACCGGCGTGGGCCCCACGCAGGAAATCTATGTGCGTGACACTTGCATCGCCGAAGGGACGGTCGGGTGCACCCCCTCCACCACTCTCATCTCCACCCTCGACGGCACCACCCCCGGCAACGGTTTGAGCGAGCATCCCAGCATCAGCTCCACTGGCCAGTTCACCGCCTTTGCCAGCTATTCTTCCAACTTTGCCGCCACCACCAACGGCGTGGAAAACATTTTCGCGCGCAATACCTGCGCCACTATCACCACCACCTGCACCGCCGCCCTGGCGCTCTCCTCGTATGCCGCCGGCACTTCCGGCACTCCCTCCAACGGCAGCAGCCTGGTCCCCTCCATCAGTTCCGACGGCACCGTGGTCAGCTTCCTTTCGTTTTCGAGCAACCTCGTCGCGCGCGACAACAACGGCTTCGAGGATATTTTCCTCGGTACCACCACATTCTCAATTCCTGTGGATTAGTTCGCGGGCTGCGCGGAAATTCTCTGCAGCTCTGCTTTGCGCGCGGTGGTTAGCGTGAAGGTCAGCGATTCGCGCGGGACGCTGGTAACGAACGGCCCGATCATCCAGCCGAAACCGGTGGGAATATCGCGCGTCAGCGACACCGACTGGCACTCGATGTACGTTCCGCCGTCCTTTTCTTCGAAGCGCCAATAGGTGTTCATGCCCCAGAGAAACCCGCGATCGTGCCCTGGCGTTTCCAGGCGCTCGTCCGAGCGTCCGGCATTGTCCACTTCCTGAATGCGCGTGGCGCGCGAGCGGCTCCAGGCATGCGTCTTATCCACCACGTGATAGTGCACTTCCTGGTCCGTGTCGATCACCGTGGTGATTACTTTCTTGTAGTAAAACCGCAGCAGGACGAAAAAATCGTCTCGCTCGTGCCGCAGGATCTTCGAGCGCTGAATGTCCGGGCTAAAATAATCCACTTTGTGATCGTAATCTTCCATGAAGGCGAGCGTTTGCGCGAGGGTCGCTCCGGGAATGAACGCGGTCCCGGTCCAGTGATGAATCAATCCGCCCGGCACCTCGATATGCCGGCCCTGGTCCAGGGTCTCCAGGCGCTGGACCACCACGTTTCCTTTGCGCAGTTCCGCATGGTAGGCCGCGCGCTGCGCTTCGGGTTGCGCATCGACCCACAAGTACGGTTCGCCCCGCGCGAGTTCGGCGTCCACCTGCGCCTGCGTCAACCGCACGTAACGTTCGAAAGCCGCCGCTGTGTCCGGCTTTAACTCCGCCGCGCGCACCGGTGATCCCAACGAAAATATTCCCACCAGAAAAACCGCAATCGTTCTGCGCGCGATCGTGTTGTTGTTCTTGGCCATCCGCTCATTATCGCAAGCTGTTTCCGTTTTTGCTGCTGGCGATTTGACGCACAAAAAAGGCACAACGGTGCGGCCTCGAGTGGCGGCTGAAGCGAAGCTGTGGGCGGGAGTAACCAAAGCCCCGCCTGCTAGCGGGGGTCAGGAGGGAGTTAACACCAGCAGGAGGGCTTGGACGGGTTGGGTAAGCGTGCCCGGCTCCTTTTTTTGTGGAACCGTCGTCCCCGCATCGCAGCTGTCCAACCCGCAATTACATTCTTGGGCCGCGTGCCGGTTTGAACCTATGGCTCCGAAGGCTCATTCTGGCGGTACGCGGGTTGTAGTACTACCCTATCGGAACCACGGTTTAGGCCGGTTGGCTTCCCTTGACAATCTACAGGAGCGGTGGCATTCTCCTCCTGCAGTCCCTCTAGGGGAGGCCGCATGTCCCCTTGCTTTCAAAGGAGAACGCAGATGAAGCTGGCCAAATTCCTCCTCGTGTTTTTTGCCATTCTCGCCGCGGGTTCGGCGCAGGCCATGCAAGTCAGCGCGGCATCCGGTAGCGAACGCGCGGCCGACCGCGACGCCATTCGCAGCCACATCGACAAGATTTTCCAGGCCTACATCCAAAAGGACGCCGAAGTCATTCGCGCCACGCACGCCAAGGACTGGACCGGCTTCAACCAGGGCTCTCGCTCCACCGTTCAAGGAATCGATCAATATATGGAAGACGCGACCTGGTACATCAAGTGGAGCGGCAGAATGACCGCCTACAAAATGCTCGAATTCAACGTCATCTTTTACGGCGATGTCGCCATCGTGCCCTACATTGCCGACGTGAGTTACGAATCCGACGGCCAAACCTCCGTGCGCAAGCTTCGCGTGCTCGACGTTTACGCAAAATTAGCGGACGGCTGGAATCAGGTGGCCTCCGACACCACTTTGCATCCGGAAACGGAAGCGGCCGAATCGGCGCGAGCGCAAAAGCCGGATGCGGACGACAAGCAGGAACTCCTTGCCGCGCGCGAAGCCGTCTGGCGTTCCTGGTTTGCGAATGACGCGCGCCTGCCGGATCTGGTACCGAGCGAATTGATTGCCATCGAACAAACTGAGAAATGGAAGAACCGTGACGACGTTCTCGCCGGGGCGAAGGATTTTTTGGCAAATGGCGGCAAACTCGTGCGCCTGGAATTTCCCGAAACCGAGATTCAGATGTACGGCTACACGGCCATCCTTTACACCAAATACGTCTGCGAGATCGACACGAGCGGCCAGCGCTCCACGCTCTCCGGACGCGCCACGGAAATGTTCGTCCAGCGCGCCGGGAAATGGGTCAACGTGGGCTGGCACCTGGATTCCGGCAGTTAATCTTCGCTGATTTGAGCGAGAGGAGAAAAATGAGTCCTTC
>Ga0302183_10000638_pt1 | contig 16499 bp, 10 predicted proteins | sample I_Palsa_N3_2_FD_200232 | JGI IMG/M metagenome (GOLD analysis project Ga0302183, IMG submission 200232) | Peat permafrost microbial communities from Stordalen Mire near Abisko, Sweden - I_Palsa_N3_2 | ecosystem: Environmental > Terrestrial > Soil > Palsa > Peat permafrost | place: Sweden...
CACGTTCGCGTGTGGGATGGAGACCAGCAGTGCGACGATCCCGAACACGATCAACCCCACCAGCGCCCAGGACAGGGTGCGCCCCCAGGCCGACAGGTCACGCCGGGTGCCGTAGCCGTAGGCCCCGAGACCGGCGACGAACGCCGCGGTGGTCCCGGCGGCGTCCCACAGCGCCGACGGGTCAGCCTGTGCGTAGGCGTTCAGGACCGGACCGAGCGCCAGTCCGAGCAGCAGCCCCAAGCCGAACAGCAGCGTGGTCGACAGTTGCTGGTGTCCGCGAGCGGACGCGACGTTGAGGCCGAACACGCAGGCCAAGCCGCCGACGAAGAACGCAATCCCGATCCCTCCGCTGAGATCGCGGCCGATGTATGCCCCGAGCGCGAGGCAGCCGAGCGTCAGGGCGACGAGGCCCATGACCTGACCGAACACTGCCCGCGTGCGATCGGTACTGATGACAGCCGGGCGACCGGCGACCCCTTCGCCCGACCCCTGGTTCACGGTGTGGATACTCATGATGCCGTCCCTTGTGGTTGTGTTGTGGCTGCGTTGTCGTGTCGATTGCCGAGCCGCCGGACACATCCCAGGTGCAGGTGACGGGTCGGCTCGTGGGGCGAGTGTCAACCGCTGCGGCCCCGCTCGCATCGGCCGTAGGACAGTTCGACAGGGCAGTCATGACCCGGAGATCCCGGGGGATGGTTGCCCTCCTGCGCTACAGTCCGGAGACCCGTCGGCCGAATGGAATCGGTTCACTGAAGAGGTTCGGATGAAGCTGGAAGCCGGCATCCTTTCTCGCCTCGCCGCCGAGTCCTTCGGCGGCGACGCAGCGGTGGAGTGCCACGGCCGGACGCTCAGCTTCAACGAACTGAACGCGGCCGGATCTGCGCTTCTTGGCGCCGGGCTACAGCGCGGTGACCGGGTCGGCGTGCTCGGCTACAACTGCCCGGAGCTGGCCGAAACGTGGCTCGGTCTCGAGAAACGCAATCTCGTGCACCCGGTCCTGCACACCCACATTGACGCCGACGCGCACGTCCGGTCGATGAATCACATCGAGGCGACGGCGCTGATCTTCGACACGCGCGTGACGCATCCGATCGACGCGCATCGCGACGAGCTGAAGATGCCAGCTCGCGGGATGCTTCTTACAAAGACGCCGACCAGCCAGTGTGGACTGGCCGGTCTGCCCTGTCCCCGTCCTGACCGTCCACGTCCAACTCGCTGGAGCTCAGCGAGCAGGTTTTAGACGGTCGAGTGGTCGGACCGAAGGTCCAACGGTCCTCGGCGATGAGCATGCGGAGCAAGTCGACGGTTTCGTCGTCGTTCCGGCGGCTCTTCCATTGCTCAGTCTCCAGAGGGGAGTCGTGCATCAGCACCACCGGAGATTCTCCGGCCTCGCTGGCGGCTTCGAGCTCAAGGTCTTCGGAAAACTCGGGATCCGCCCTCGTCACGAGTTGAGCGATGCGATCGTGAACTCAACCCTGCACGCGACCGGTCTCTAACAACTGTCTGCGTGGCAGAGTGTCTCGCCTACCGGACGACCTCGCTGACGGCCGCCGGAGGCTCTGAGCGCTGAGCGCTGAGCGAGGAAGGGGTCATCCGCGGGGCGGGGCACGATCCAGCTCGCCAGGACCTGACAGTTGGGTCACCCGCGCGGCATCTGTTCGTGCGGAGCCTGTCAAGCCCGGCGAGACGCCCTGCGTTCGAAATTAGTGAGCGGCGGCGACCTCTTTTGGCTTGTTGATCCACGCTGCGGTAGGTAGCGCGGGCGGGGCGGGCGGCTTGCGGACGAACCGCTCAGGGTGTCGCTGGTAGGCCGCGTTGAGCACATCGACGCGGGCGGCGTGTAGCTGTGCGGCGTGGCCGTGGTGGAATGCGGCCGGGGTCATCAGCCCGATCCCGGAATGACGGTGGGCGTGGTTGTACCAGTCGACGAACGCTCGGCAGTGACTGCGGGCGTGGTCGATGTCGTCAAACCGGGCGGGGAACTCGGGTCGGTACTTCAGGGTCTTGAAGTTCGACTCCGAGTAGGGGTTATCGCTGGAGGTGTACGGCCGGCTGTGCGTTTTCGTGATGCCGAGATCCGCGAGCAGGAACGCGACCGGCTTGGCGCGCTGCGGCGCGCCGCGGTCGGCGTGCAGCGTCAGGATCTTGGGGGTGATCTGCTGCTGCTCGGCGGCCTGCTCGATCAGCGCCGTGGCCAGCTGCGCGTTCTCGCGGTACTGGACCGTCCAGCCGACGATGTAGCGGCTGAACACGTCGAGAATCACGTAGAGGTAGTAGTAGGTCCACTTCGCCGGGCCCTTCAGCTTGCTCACGTCCCAGGACCACAGCTCGTTGGGCCGCTCGGCGAGCGGCTCGGGCTTCGCATACGGCGGGTGGGTGAGCTGAGCGCGCCGCTCTCTGACGCCGCCGTGATGGGCGCCGAGGATCCGGTACATCGTGCGGGTCGAGCACAGGTAGGTGCCCTCGTCCAGCAGCGTCGCCCACGTCTCCTCCGGCGAGACGTCCACGAACCGCTCGCTGTGCAGCACCTCGAGCACAGCGTCGCGTTCGGGCTCAGACAGCGCCCGCTCAGGCGTCGCCCGCGGCTTGGGCGCCCTGCGCTCGGGCGGGCGACGACGACGGTAGATCGTCGCCGGGGAGGCGCCCAGCGCCCGGCACGCCGGGCGGGTGCCGATCAACGGCGTCAGCTCCTCGACCGTGGCGGCGATCATCGCTCGGTGCTCCTCGGCGCGCTCTCGGAACCGAGCATCTCCTCCAACAGCGCTGAGACGTTTCCCTGAATCTCCACGACCCGCTTCATCTTCGCCAGCTCCGCCTCGGAGCGCTCCAGCTTCCGCGTTAGCTTCGCGATCTCCTCCTCGCGCCGATCGACCGGCTTGCGCCCGCGCGGGCGGCCGAGCTCCTTCAACGCGCCGTCGCGCTGCTGCTTGCGCCAGTACGTCAGATGCGACGTGTAAAGCCCCTCACGGCGCAGCAGCTCGCCGATCTCCCCCGGCCTGGTGCACGCATCGGCCTTCTCGAGGATCTCCAGCTTGTACCTCGCGGTGAACTTACGGCGCTTGGCCTGCCCGACCAACTCGGGGTCAGGCACCCCCGCCGGCGCGGCGCGCCCGCCGGCCACGAATCCCAGCTCGGCTACGCCTCCCTGCTCTTCGCGGCCGGCGGCAGCATCATCCGCATGCCTGGCTCCATTCGTGCTCGACTCCAACATCCTGGCGTTGCTCCGTTCTCGCCCTCAAGGTTCATTGATTCCTCGATGGTGAGCGTCTCACCGGACGTTGACAGAGAGGGGTGCCGCGCGCGTCGCACGCTCGCGCGCGTAAGAGCCGCTGGCACCGCTGTTTGTGGCGTTCGGTCTCGTTCGATAAGCCCGGCCGCGTCGTCGGACTGTCGCGTTGACGCTCGGCGGCTTCGCCGTCGCTAGTGATCCTGCTGGTCTCTGCCCGTGTTGGTGGCGACTTAACAACGACTGGCCACTGCAACTATCCCTCGGCCGATGCGAGTCGGCGTGCCCATGCCCAGACTTAGCGCATCGCAGGGATCACTCCGGACAGCATGGGCAGACGATGGAGGGCAGCATGAGTGGCATCGGCATAGGCAATGCCCGGGCGACCGCAAACCGCAGGGCGAGATCTAACGGGCGCGGGGCGCTCCGTTGCCGTCGTCCTGCCGACCTAAGGCGCCGGCGATGAGCATCGCCTCCTCGGCTCTGCACCTACGCTTCATGGCGGACCGATCGCGTCGCCAGCGTCGAGCGCGAGGCGAGCGCGTCCTGGTTGGTAGGCGAGTCGGCACCGATCACCTCCGCGGGCAAGAACTTCAGGTCGTTGTCCCGTGTTTGACGAGCATTGACGAAGCAAGCATCAGCGATCTTCTAGAGGACGACCGCTTCTTCTGGCTCGACCTGACGGCCCCGAGTCACGACGATCTTGCCCAGTTGCGCGAACTGTTCGGGTTTCACCCTCTTGCACTTGAGGACACCGAGCAGTTCGGCCAGCGCCCTAAGCTCGACGACTACGGCAGCTACATATTCCTAGTCTTCTACGGCGCGTGGCGTCGTGAGGCCGCAGACCCGGAGCCGCTGCGGGAGGTGCACGTCTTTATCTCGGGCCAATACACAATCACAATCCATAGCGAACCCTCGCCGCCGCTTGAGATGCAACGCGACCAGCTCGATGGGCGCGCGTTGCACAGCGAGCAGTTTCTCCTGTATCGGATACTCGATGCCCTGACCGACAGCTTCTTCCCAGTGTTGGCCGAGATCGACGACGAGATCGATCAGCTCGAAGCAGCCATTCTTGTTAGCCCCACCGACGCGCAACTCAAGCGGCTGTTCTCACTCAAGCGCCAGTTGTTCTCGATGCGCAAGGTTGTCACGGCCCAGCGTGATCTGTTCGCACGGTCGGTGGACCAGATCGCGGAACTTCCGGGTCTTCAGCTGGATGAGCAAGACTACTTCCGAGACATCTATGACCACCTGATTCGGATTGGCGAAGTAATCGATTCCTACCGCGATCTGCTTTCCGGGGCGACCGACCTCTATCTCTCGACCGTTAGCAACCGGCAGAATGCCGTCATGAAGCAGCTCACCGCCATTGCGACGATCTTCCTGCCGCTGTCTTTTATCACTGGGTTCTTCGGCCAGAACTTTCGGTTCCTGACAGCCCAGCTGATTAGCGATCCGTGGACCTTTTGGGCGTTCGGGATTGGGAGCATAATCGCTACCTGCGCCGGCTTGCTCGTGTATTTCCGGCGCAAGGGCTGGGTCTGAGTACGCGGCTACAGCGCGAACGACCCGTTCGGCGGCTGCTCCAATCGTCCAAGCCGGACGTGCGGGTCTGGTGAGGCCAAGCAGTAGCGCGTGACCCCGACGGCCGCCGCTTTGCTTGCGCGCAACTCGACCCGCGCAGGGACCGGAACTCGAAGGAGACTGAGAGGGGAAACCATCCCAGGCTCGGCCGTCGAGGTTTGCGCCCGGAAAGCGGGGGCCCTTGTTGCGCCTGGGCCGCGTGCATCGACTCGTCGTTGCGAGCGCGCGTGCGGTAGGTTACTGGGTCACGATGCTGCGAGGGCGCCTGAGCGAATGCGAGGTGCTCGACCGAGTGCTCGAGGATGTCCGGGGTGGGCATAGCGCAACCTTGGTGGTGCGGGGCGAGGCGGGGGTTGGAAAGTCGGCGTTGCTGGAGTACGCGGTCGCAGCGGCTTCCGATCTGCGGGTGGTGCGGGTCGCTGGGGTGGAGTCGGATATGGAGCTGGCCTATGCGGGTGTGCATCAGTTGTGCGCGCCGTTGCTTGACCGGCTCGGGAGGTTGCCCGGGCCGCAGCAGCAGGCGCTTGAGGTCGTGTTCGGGGTGAGCACCGGGGCGGCCCCGGATCGGTTCCTCGTCGGCTTGGCGCTCTTGAGCTTGCTCTCGGAGGTGGCGGATGACGGGCCGCTGCTGTGTGTCGTGGATGACGCGCAGTGGCTGGATCAGGCCTCGGCGCTGACGTTGGCGTTTGTCGCTCGTCGGCTGTTGGCGGAGCCGGTCGCGATCGTGTTTGCCGCACGGGAGCCGGGGGAGGAGCTTCGGCATTTCTCTGAGTTGGAGGTGCTTGGCTTGCGCAATGGGGACGCCCGCGCGTTGCTGAGCTCGGCCGTGCGGTTCGTTTTGGATGAGCGGGTGCGTGACCGGATCATCGCGGAGATGCGCGGCAATCCGCTGGCGTTGCTCGAGCTGCCGCGTGGCTTGACGGCGACCCAGCTGGCGGGTGGCTTTGGTCTGCTTGGGGCTCAGGCGCTGTCGGGACGGATTGAGGAGAGCTTCGTGGCGCGACTGAAGGAGCTTTCGGAGGACGCGCGGGTGCTGTTGCTGGTGGCGGCGGCTGACCCGGTCGGCGATCCGCTGTTGTTGTGGCGTGCGGGTGCGCGGCTTGGGATCAGCCCGGTGGCCGCGGAGGGCCCGGTGGCGGACGGGTTGCTCGTGATCGGTGAGAGGGTGACGTTTCGCCATCCGTTGGTGCGCTCGGCGATCTACCGGTCGGCGGCGCCAGACCAGCGCCGGGCAGCGCATCTGGCGTTGGCGGAGGCGACCGATCGGGAGGTCGACCCGGACCGGCGTGCCTGGCACCTCGCCGCGGCGGCGCCGGGCCCAGATGAGGAGGTTGCCGTGGAGCTCGAGCGCTCCGCGGGGCGGGCGCAGGCCCGTGGCGGGCTCGCTGCCGCCGCGGCGTTCTTGCAACGCGCGGTCGCGCTGACCCCGGAGCCGGCCAAGCGTTCCGAGCGCGCGCTGGCCGCGGCGCAAGTCAGCGTGCAGGCTGGAGCGTTCGATGCGGCGCTCAGGCTGCTGGCCACCGCGGAGGACGGGGCGCTGGATGAGCTTCAGCGTGCCCGGATCGACCTACTGCGCGGGCAGGTCGCGTTTGTCTCTAGTTTCGGGAGTGACGCGGCGTCGCTGCTGCTGGCGGCGGCCAAGCGGCTCGAGCGACTCGACCTCGAGTTGGCTCGCGAGACCTATCTGGAGGCGTGGGGCGCCGCGATGTTCGCCGGCCGTCTGGCAAGCGGTGCCAGTGTCGTGGATGTCTCGCGGGCCGCCAGCGCGGCCGCCCGGCGGGCGGATCCGCCGCGTCCGTTGGATCTGTTGCTGGATGGTCTTTCGCTTCTGATCACCGAGGGACGGACCGCAGCAGGACCGACACTGGAGGCGACAGTCGACGCCTTTGCCCACGATACGATCTCAACAGAGGCAGGGCTCCGGTGGGGTTGGCTGGCCACGGTCGCCGCCATCGTGATGTGGGACTTCGACGGTTGGCTTGCGATCGTCGCCAGGGAAGTCCAGCTCGCCCGCGACGCGGGCGCGCTCGCGGTCCTCCCGATATTTGTGCAAAGCCAGGGCATGTCCGCGGCCTTGGGGGGGGAGCTTCTGTTGGCCGCGGCGATGATCGCCGAGGCGGATGCGATCGCGGAGGCGACCGAGACTCGTTTCGCACCGTACGTCGCACTGGTGTCCGGCGCCCTCCGGGGCCGGGAGGCCGAGGTCTCCGAGTTGATCACGTCGACCAACACGAGTGCTATGGCCGAGGGGCAGGGGCTCGGGGGCCAAGTGGCGCAATGGGCCGCCGCGATCCTCTACAACGGCCTCGGCCGCTACGACGAGGCGCTCGCCGCGGCCCAACAGGCGAGCGAGATCATCCCCGAGCTGTACATCTCTACCTGGGCCCTGCCCGAGCTGATCGAGGCGGCCACGAGGACCGACCGGATGGCTCGCGCCACTGAAGCTCTGGAGCGGCTGGTGGCCGTGACCAGCGCGAGTGACAGCGACTGGGGGTTGGGGATCCAGGCGCGGGCGCGCGCCCTGTTGAGCGAGGGTGACGACGCCGAACGGTGCTACCGGGAGGCGATCGAGCGGTTGGGCCGCACGCGCCTGCGGCCGGAGCTCGCGCGTGCGCACCTGCTCTACGGAGAGTGGCTGCGCCGCGAAGGTCGCCGCGTCGACGCGCGAGCGCAGCTGCGGACGGCGCACGAGCAGTTCACGGCGATCGGGATGGAAGCGTTCGGCGAGCGCGCACGCACCGAGCTCCTCGCGACCGGCGAGAAGGTACGCAAACGGAGCATCGAGACGCGTGACGACCTGACCGTCCAGGAACGCCAAGTCGCGATCGCCGCCGCTGACGGCGCCACCAACCGCGAAATCGCCGCCATCATGTTCCTCAGCGAAGCGACCGTGGCCTACCACCTCCGCAAGGTCTTCCAAAAGCGCGACGTTACCTCCCGGCGTCAACTCCGACAAATCGACCTCAGCTGATAGCTCGTCGGCCACCCGGCTAACGACTATCACGTCGGCCACCCGGCTCACGACTATCAGCTTCTGAGGAGGCGAGGGAGGGTCCAAGGGAGCACGATCTGGCCGTCCCGTCCGCCCGCTGATGAGGAGCCGCCTTGAGTGACAACGGTGATCGTGTTGTGCCCGACCGGGAGCTGTCGGAAGCCCGCTCAGATCAGAGGACGCCATCGACGTCGCGTTGGAGCAGGTCGACATCGTGGGCTGGCGGTTCTCCCTTCTCGGAAAGTGCCGGTGCCGCTCCCGGCCCGATCCCATTGCGAGCGGGTTCATGAGCACCGATCGGGGTCAGGCCATGTGCGTTGCCGTCGAGACAATTGGCGACTGGCTAAGGGTCCACCGGCACGCGCTGCAGACCCACCGGACTGATCGGTGCGAGCTGGTCTCCTTCTCGGACATGTTCGGCCTGCGGGGCGGACCCACGAAGGCCGAAGCCACCTGGACGATGAGCCCAGAAGTGGTCCACGAGGAGCGGTCCAAGTACACGAACTGCCTTGCCGCGGCGCCAGCCGAAGTCTTGGTGCGGTCGCTAAAGAACCCGGAAGTCCGGTTGGGACCGTTCGATGTCAGCGAACACAACCGCCGCGAGGCCGCACGCTTCGCTGACAGCGTCGCCCGCTACTTGCTCGACAACGGCGACGGGTGGCCGGGGAACGCGACATGACTGTCGCGGCGTCAGTGGTTCAGTCGACCGTCGAACGGGTCGACGTTTCCTCCGGCGACGGTCTGCAGCTGTGCGGGCGCGCACATGAGGGCGGGGTGCTGAACGTGCTGCTCGGTGGACTGAGGGCTGGTCGGGCAGGCGTGCTCGTCCTACAGGGTGAGGCCGGGATCGGGAAAACGGCATTGCTTGAGCATGTTGAGCTCCGGGCCGACGGGATTCGGCTCGTCCAAGTGTCGGCTGTCCGTTCGGAGGTCGACCTCCCCTACGCGGCGCTCCACCAACTCTGCGTTCCGCTGTTAGACCAGATCGAGCGTTTGCCCGATCCTCAGCGTGCGGCGCTCGCTACGGCGTTTGGCGTCGCGACCGGCATCCCGCCCGACCGTCTCTGTCTTGGCCTCGCAATCCTCGGACTGCTCTCCCGAGCCGCCGATGCTGACCCGCTTCTCTGCGCGGTTGACGACGCACAGTGGCTGGACGCTGAATCCGCTTCCGTCCTGGGCTTCGTGTCTCGCCGGCTCGCGGCCGAACCCGTCGCGCTGATGTTCGCAACCCGCGAGCCAGTCCGGGAGCTCGCGGGGCTCCCGGAACTCCAGCTTCGCGGCCTCGCCGACCGCGACGCGCGTGCGTTGTTCTCCTCGACGTTGCGCGGCCCGTTCGACAAGCGGGTCCGCGAGCGAATCGTCGTCGAATCCCGTGGCAACCCCCGCGCCCTGCTCGAGCTCTCTCGAGCGTTCACGCCCATGCAGCTCGCGGGCGGGTTCGGGGATCCGGACGTAGGTGCCCTGACGATCGGAGTCGAGGAGAACCGCACGGACGAGGTGGAAGCGCTGCCGGATGAGCTGCGACTCTTCCTGCTGGTGGCCGCAGCCGAGCCTCTCGGCGAGCCGTGGATTCTGTTGCGGGCGGCCCACGAGCTTTCGCTTCCGCCCACAATGGCAGGCACCCTCCAGGAGCGCGGATTGCTCAACGTTGGGAGCCGCGTGCAATTCCCCGATCCCCTCGTGCGTTGGGCGATCTACCGATCGGCCTCAGCCTACGAGCGGCAAAGGGTGCACGGAGCACTCGCGGATGCAACAGACGGGGGCACCGAACCGGAATGGCGAGCCTGGCATCGCGCCTACGCCGCGACGGCTCCCGACGAGGATGTCGCCGCGGACCTGGAGCGATCCGCGAAGCGGGTTTTGTCGATTGGGGGCTTCTCGGCGGTCGCGGCGTTCCTGTCGAGGTCGGCGGCACTGACCCCGGAGCTCACACGGCTGGCCTGGCGATGGCTGGCGGCCGCCGAAGCCGAGCAGCAAGCGGGTGACTCGGACGCCGCGCAGCGGACGCTTGCCGCGGCGGAGGCTGGACCCCTCGGCGTCGGTGGACGCGCCCGGGCGCAGCTGCTCTGGGCTCGGATGGCTGTTGGCTCGGGGACCGGCGACGCCAGCGCGCAACTTCTCGCGGCCGCGCGAGCGCTCGAGCCGCTCGACATCGACCTCGCGCGTGACACGTACCTTGAGACGCTGGCGGCGATCGTCGAGTTCGGCTCCAGGGAGGAGCATGACCTCGTCGAGGTGTGTGACTCCGCGATGGCAGCCAACCGGCAGGGACCACCGCGGCCAACCGACATGCTTCTCGATGGCGTCGCTCTGCAGGTCACGAAGGGCTGGGCCAGTGCGGTACCCACCCTTCGCCGAGCGCTCGCAGCGTTTGCTGGAGGTCATGGCGGGCTCGGCGGCTGCTGGCTCGCCTCTCACGTCGCGTCCGCTCTGTGGGAACCCGACCTCGAACGCGCACTCGCGGAGCGACTCGTGCATCTCAGCAAGCAGGTCGGAGCACTAGGAGTCGTGCCGCAAGCCCTGGCGCAGCTTGCCGCAACCCACGTGCGCCAAGGGAGCTTCGCCGCCGCCGACCTACTGATTGGCGAGCTCGAGCTGGCGGTGGATCCCCGGGACGCCACGCCAGCCGCTCGGGTCAAGGAGTTGCTGGCGGCCTTCCGGGGTCAAGCAACCGACCGCCAAAGCTTGATCGAGGCACCATGGGACGGTCTGACACCTGCAGTGCACAGTCTCACTGAAACGACACTCAAGATCGCGAGCATGGTGTTGAATAACGCGCTGGGTCGATATGAGGACGCGCTCCGTGAGGGTCGAGGGCTCGTCGATGCTCACGAATGGGTGATAACCCCGGCGTGGGCGCTGCCGGAACTGGTTGAGGCAGCCGTCCGTGTAGGCTCCTTCGACGACGCCAGCCGCGCACTCGGCCTGCTGGCCGAGCGCGCGCGGGTCAGCGAAACCGACCAGGCGCTCGGACTGAGAGCGCGATCGCAAGCCCTGATGAGCGAAGGCGAAGCAGCGGAGGCGCTGTACCGAGAGTCATTGTTCTGTCTGGGACGAGCCGGAGGACCGTTCGACCTCGCTCGGGCTCATTTGCTCTACGGCGAGTGGTTGCGGCGCGAGCGGCGGCGTATCGACGCGCGCGAACAGCTGCGGACCGCGCATCGTATGTTCGACGCGATCGGTGCTGGGGCGTTCGCAGAGCGCGCGCGGCGCGAGCTGGTCGCGACGGGCGAGCGGGCGCGCAAGCGCTCTGTCGAGACGCTCGATGATCTCACGGCGCAGGAGATCCAGGTTGCTCGCATGGCTCGCGACGGGCTCTCCAATCCGGAGATTGGCGCGCGGCTGTTCATCAGCGCCCGAACCGTGAAGTATCACCTGCAGAAGGTGTTTACCAAGCTGGGGATCTCGTCGCGACACGAACTCGGTCGGGTGCTCCCCCGCGAGCCCGATGAGGCACTGATCGCCTGAGTCCAACTGGGCGGCGGCTCGTAGCGACACGCCAGTATCTGCGTGAAGCGGGTGTCGAAGTCGCAGAAATCGAGTCTTCAGCGTCAGGGCGTTTTGTGTTCTTCAGCGATCCCGACGGAAACGGGCTGGGCCGTCCAGGAGCTTCCCCTGCGAGTACTGAGCGCCCCCTGATCGCGGCAGCGGGCTCTCAAATACCACAGTGTCTCGTCGCCGGACCCGCTCGTCGTGAGATAGGCTGCCCTCAGGTGAAGATCTCGTAAGCCCCGTTTTCCCTGCGCTGGAACGCTGTATCGCTTTCGCGTGAGACCGAGGCCTGTCTCCATGTCGCCTGATGGTGACCGCATTCCCGTGGCTTCGCCGACGTTCCTCGGGCGAGCGAGCGAGCGTGCTCTGCTCGATGGTCTGATCGCAGCGGTGGGCAGAGGTGAGAGCCGCGCAATGGTGCTACGGGGCGAAGCGGGAGTGGGTAAGACGGCGCTTCTGGAATACGTCGTTCAGCGAGCCTCAGCATGCCGTGTGATGCGTGCGGCTGGGGTGCAATCGGAAATGGAGCTGGCGTTCGCGGCCCTCCACCAGTTGACGGCACCAGTGCTGGATCGTCTGGAGCGTCTTCCGGAGCCCCAGCGTGACGCGTTGTGCACGGCCTTTGGTCTGAGTGCCGGCACCGCACCGGATCGCTTTCTCGTGGGGCTTGCCGCGTTGAGCCTGCTCTCTGAGGTGGCCGAGGATCGTCCGTTGGTGTGCGTGGTGGATGACGAGCAATGGCTCGATCGTGCCTCGGCGCAAGCGCTTGCGTTCGTCGCCCGGCGCTTGGACACCGAATCGGTGGGTTTGGTGTTCGCTGCTCGGGTTCCGAGCGATGAGTTGACGGGGATCTCAGAGGTAGTGGTGGAGGGCTTGGGTGAGGCCGATGCGCAAGCGCTGCTTGATTCGGTGCTCACGGGACCTCTGGATCCGAGTGTCCGGGATCGGATCGTGCGTGAGACGCGTGGGAATCCGTTGGCGTTGTTGGAGCTTCCGCGTGAGCCGGCGGAGCTGGCGGGCGGGTTCGGGCTGCCGAGCGCGCGCTCGCTGTCGGGTCGGATCGAGGAGAATTTCCGGCGTCAACTCGAGGCCTTGCCCGACCAAACCCGACGGCTGGTGCTGGTCGCCGCGGCCGATCCGGTCGGCGAAACGCTGCTGGTGTGGCGAGCGGCGGAAGGCCTTGCGATCGGCTTTGAGGCCGCGGCGCCGGCAAGCGATGCCGGCCTGGTCGAGTTCGGCGCGCACGTCCGGTTTCGTCATCCGCTGGTTCGCGCTGCGTCCTACAGGTCTGCGCCAGTTCAGGAGCGCCAAGCCGCGCACGCCGCGCTGGCGGCGGCCACCGACCCAGAGGTCGATCCTGACCGCCGCGCCTGGCACCGCGCCCAGGCGGCCGCGGGTCCCGACGAGCAGGTCGCGGCAGAGCTCGAACGCTCCGCTGAGCGCGCGCAGGCGCGCGGGGGATTGTCCGCGGCGGCCGCGTTCCGCGAACGCGCTGCGGAGCTGACGCCGGAGCCGGCCCGCCGAACCGAGCGAACGCTCGCCGCAGCCCGTGCCATGCACATGACAGGCGCGTTCGACGCGGCGTTGGGGCTGCTCGTCCTAGCAGAGGCTGGGGCGCTCGATGAGCTCGCACGTGCCCGAGTTGACATGCTGCGAGCCCAGATCGCCTTTCTCTCGCGTCGAGGCAGCGACGCCCCCGGGCTGCTGCTTCGTGCAGCCAAGCGGCTGGAGCCCCTCGACATAGGACTAGCGCGCCAGACCTACCTCGACGCGTTGTCAGCCGGAGTCTTTGCGGGCCGTGCCTCGGGCGGCATTGCGTTGGTTGACGTTGCGAAGGCCGCACTGGCAGCGCCGCGTCCGTCCGGAGCGCCGGGCGTGACCGATCTCTTCCTCCAGGGCGTGGCGACAGAATTCACCGACGGGTACCCTGCCGCCGCGCCCACCTTGAGGCGCGCGCTGAGCGCGTTTCGCAGCGGAGAGCTCTCGAGCGCGGAACAGGGCCGCTGCACGTTCTTGGCTTGGCGTACCGCCTGTCTTCTGTGGGACGACGACTCCCTCGATGTGCTTTCCAGCGCTCACGTCAAGCGCGCTCGTGAGGCTGGCGCACTCACCGAGCTCCCCTTAGCCCTCACCGGGCGCATCTACGCCGCCACGTTCGGCGGCGAGCTGCTCAGAGCGTCGTCGCTGGTCGATGAACTGACGGCCGTCTGCGCGGTGATCGGCGCGCGCCCGCCGCCATACGGCCCACTGACCCTCGCTGCGTGGCGGGGCCGAGAGGGCGAGGCCTCCCGGCTGATCGAGGCGGCCACAAACGAGGTAGGAGGGCGAGGCGAAAGGCTCGCGGTGGGCGCCGCGCACGGGGCGAACGCTCTGCTACTCAACGGCCTCGGGCGCTACCACGACGCGATGGTCGCTGCCGAACGCTCCCTCGAGCATCCAGAGGATCAGGGATTCTCCGAGTGGGGGATGGTGGATTTGATTGAGGCGGCCGTCCGCAGCGGTAAGCCCGAGCGCGCGACTGACGCACTTCAACGGCTGTCGCAGTCGACGCGCGTGAGCGGCACGGACTGGGGCTTGGGCATCGAAGCGCGTTCATTGGCACTCCTCAGCGAGGGAGAGGTAGCCGACGGTCGGTACCGCCTGGCAGTCGAGCGGCTTACCCGCACGCGCATGCGCGGGGAGCTCGCCCGAGCGCATCTGCTCTACGGGGAGTGGTTACGCCGCGAGCGCCGGCGGGTTGACGCTCGCGAGCAACTGCGCACCGCGCACGACATGTTCGACGCAATGAGCGCCGAGGCGTTCACCGAGCGGGCGAGGCGGGAATTATTGGCCACCGGAGAGACCGCTCGCAAGCGCGTCGTCGAGACCCGCGACGACCTCACCGCTCAGGAGGCTCAGATCGCGCGCCTCGCCCGCGACGGCCTCTCGAACCCAGAGATCGGGGCGCGGCTATTCATCAGCCCACGGACGGTCAAGTACCACCTGCGCAAAGTCTTCACCAAGCTCGACATCACCTCACGAACCGAACTCGACAACGTTCTGCCCCGGGAATCCGTCGCCCTCCGTTCGGCTTAGCCCTGGTGAGGTCGAACGCAGGCGCTTGCCGCTCATGGGATCACGCAGAACACGGTACGCGGCGCTGCTCCCGGATCGCAGCCACTAGTGTCGCGCGTCTGAAGTTGGTTGACGGGTGGCGCGGGGCAGGATGTCGTGGCCGATGCCGGCGACGAGCGATTCCCCATCGCACAGATGGAACGACGACGCCGTCGGCGGCCAATTAGGACGCTCAATCGTCCGATCGGCTACTCGTAGCGAAGCCGAGTCGGCGCACAGAATACTGATGAGGTGCGTCAGCTCCTGCATCCGGGTGCCACGCAGCCCAGCCGAGGTCGGAAACGGATTGGGTAGCGCGGCTTTTTAGTTGTTGCGGCTTCATCTATCGTGTTCCAGTAGCCGAGCGCGGCAGCAATCTCGGCTCTCTTTTGGGCAAGCGGGATGGGATCTGTTCATGGCTGCGTTGACACTGCGTGGATCGGGTCGATCGGATGCTCGCCGCGGTGGGTCGATTTCTCTTGTGTCAACGAACTGCTCGCCGCGGCGGGTGCTACTCGTCTCGGCTCCGGTCCAATCCCGAAGACAAGCGCGTGTCTGCCCAGGCCCGCGTTTCTCCGGCCGCATGACGAGTGATAGCGCAGCCGTAACCGCGCGGATATGTGGTTGGACCACTGGCCGAGAGCGCGACATGTTCGACCTGATCACGCTCATCGCTCGGTTCGGTATGGCCCGCAGGGCGTGACTCGACCATGTTGTAGAGGACCGACGTCACGGTTGGGTCTTACCTGTCGAGCCAAACAGGTCGATGTGCTGTTCGACGACGGCTTGGACGGAGGCAATGACGGGTGCGATGAGTTTCACGATCGCGTACTCATCGGGGTGGGCGGCCAGCTGACCCTCCAGCGTCGTGCGGTAGGCGTAACGCAGGTCGGAGTTGATGTTGATCTTGTTGACGCCGATCCGCGCGGCGCTCTGGAAATAGTGGCCCGGGGTGCCGCTGCCGCCGTGGAGGCTGATGTTGATGTTGAGTGCGTCGCGGATGCGTTGCAGGAGTTCGAGGTCGAGCTGCTTGGGGACGGGGTAGCGGCCGTGGAGGTTTCCGACGGCGGCGGCGAACGTGTCGATGCCCGTCTCCTGGACGAACGCCCGGGCGGCGTCGGGGGTGGAGAACGTCTTGCGGATTTCGGCGTAGTCGATGTCCTCGGTGTGGACGTTGGAGCTGCCCCCGAAGTAGTGGGGCTCGCTCTCGACCAGCGCGCCGGTGGTCTGGGCGGCGTACTGGACGACCTCACGAGTGGCCTCGATGATCTCCGCGTCGGTGGCGTCGTGCTTGGCCTGGCTGTAGTCGATATGGATGAACTCAAAGCCGGCGTCGATGCCGGCTTTGGCGGCCTCGACGCTGGGACTGTGGTCGAGGTTGATGTACATCTCGATGCCGAACTCGGCACGGTAGTTATCCACGAGCGACCGCATGTTGGGCAGGCCGATGATCTCCACCTCACCGTGACTGACCTCGACAAGCACGGGCGCGCTCTTAGCATGCGCGGCGCGTGCGATCGCCAGCAGGGTCTCCTGGTTGTCGACGTTGAAGGCTCCCACGGCGAAATGTTCCTCGCGGGAGCGGCGCATCAAATTACGGGCCGCATCGACGCCGGTGCTCATGTTCTGCTCCTTCTCGTGTTCAGTGGCTCCAACCGAGAGTTCTGCCTGCCGCCTCGGGATTTGGCCGGTCATCGTAGGGGTGAGCCCACCATGTTGCTCGTGGCTCGCTCAGGTGTTAGGGCTCGGGCGGCTCAGCGTGAAACCCTACGCCCGTCGTGCGATTTCATTGTGCGCACGCTGCGCCGGTTTAATTTATGGGCGCTCGCATTCAACGCGGCAAGGAGGCCTCGGCAGTCCAGACTGCTGCCGGCTGCCGGCTGCGGGCGCTCCGGCGGTCAGCGCTCGCTTTCCGGGGAAGCGCTCGTCAGGATCACCAACTCGTCGCGAGTTCGTCGCTCGTGATATCGCCCACGAGCAGGTGCCGCGTCGGGCTCCGGCGCGGTCGCGTCGTGTGTCCTGCTCAGGCACGCCCTTCGCTTCTTCTTTCAACGCTGTGGGCGCGAGCGCTGCGCTTGCGGATTCGCGTGAGGGTGTCGCGCAAAGCGGTTG
>Ga0302183_10000639_pt1 | contig 16497 bp, 14 predicted proteins | sample I_Palsa_N3_2_FD_200232 | JGI IMG/M metagenome (GOLD analysis project Ga0302183, IMG submission 200232) | Peat permafrost microbial communities from Stordalen Mire near Abisko, Sweden - I_Palsa_N3_2 | ecosystem: Environmental > Terrestrial > Soil > Palsa > Peat permafrost | place: Sweden...
CTGACGGACAGGGCACTCTCGACCAGACCACCCTCAACGATCTTCGCAAACTCAACGCGGGTTATTCATTCAGCCGCCAGGACGCCTCGGGACAACTCAGCTACCCATACCGCGCCACCCCCCTGCGCATCCCGACGTTGCGTGAAGCACTAGAGGCGGTGCCGCAGAATGTACCAATCATGCTCGACATGAAGCAAACACCAGCGGCGCCATTGGTCGAAGCAATCGCCCAGGTTCTGGACAGCATGAACGCGTGGTCGCGCGTTCGCCTGTACTCCACGGACTCCGAAGCAATCCAGTTGATGAAGGCGCACCGCCAGGCACAGGTGTTCGAAACGCGCGATGCGACCCGCGACCGTCTGGTCGATCTCTCGCTCGGCGGGACCTGCGACAACCCGCCTCCCGCCGGAAGCTGGGTGGGAATCGAACTGCATCGTCAGGTCGAAGTGATCGAGCACTTCACGCTGGGGACAGGGGTATCGAAGGTCGATGCGCGGTGGTGGACCCCCGCTGCCGTGAAATGCTTCAAGACCAACGGGGACGTGAAGATCGTCGCGTTCGGGGTCAACTCGGCTGACGCATACGCAGCAGCCTCCTGCCTCGGCATTGACGCAGTGATGACAGACTCGCCGCGCACCATGCGCATCGAGAAGAAATCGCAGTAATAAAAACGAGCGAATTCATGCGCGAACTCGCGCATTCACTCAAGCGCCGAACCCGTGCGCCTGCCCGGATTATCGATGCGGATCTTCCGGCGCACGGCGCTTTGCGGTACCCAGTACGAGAGCAGCGCAAGCGGCTCTTCGTCATTGGGCACCGGCTTGCGGCCTGGGTGCGGCCTGGCTGCGGCCAGTTGCTGGCCCACAAGCAGCGCTCCGGATATGAATCGGTCAGGGCGCTGGCGAACTTGCTGACGTCGTCGTAGTGGAGTTGTCCGACCTTTGACGTCTCATAGGGAACCGATACGTTCACCCAGGTTCTGGTTGTTCGGGGACGTGTCGTTCACGGTCAACCTCCTTGCAAAGCACCGGAAAAGGCCGGCAAACGCGTCAGTCGCGCAGCGCATTGCGCATTGACTGAATGCTCCGGTATCACCCCATCAAGCAGCGCCCGAACCTGACGCACCGTGTCCATCGCCTGGTGCTCGATGGCGGGCGGTGTGAGACCACCCACATGCGGACTCGCGACCAGCTTCTGATGCGCTGCCAGCGCCGGGCTCGGCATCTGGTCGGCAGCACGGCCCACATCCACCGATGCTCCGGCGATCAAACCGGCATCGAGCGCGTGAAGCAGCGCGTTATCGTCAACAAGTTCGCCTCGTGACGCGTTGATAAAAAATGCCTCGGACCGCATGCGCGCAAACGCTGCGGCATTGAACAAGTCGGCAGTCTCGGGCGTGGCCGGTGCAAGACAGACAACATAATCGCTGCGTTTCAGTACGTCGTCGAATGAGGCCTGTTCAATATTCGGCTGTGTAATCGTCGCCAAAGGATCGGCTACGACAACGCGCATGCCCAGCGCGGTGCCGAGTTCGGCCAGCCGTCGACCGATAAAACCGTAGCCGACAATGCCGAGCACCGAGCCGCGCAACTCGCGCCCCATTGAAATGACAGGCGAGCGATGCTGCCAGTACGCCGCTGCAGCCGCGCTAATGCCGCGGCTCAGGTCGATCATCACCCCCACGATCCACTCGGCCACGGAAGTGTCAAAGCCCGGTGTTGCGCGCGTCACGAGGACACCGTGACGGCTCGCTGCACTGACATCGATATTGCGGATATCCACCGCCACGCGGCAGAACGCGATCAGTTCCGGCAACTGGTCGAAGAACGCGGCGGGAGCAGCCGAATCGCGGCCTGCCACGACAATATTCTGCCCCTGCGCTTCGCGGACAAGTTCGTCGGATGACAACGGCCGGTCAAACGGATTGAGCTTCACCTCACCCAGCGCACGCAGTTGGGCGAGTGCCCGGTCCCCGTAGTAGTTCCTGAGCGCATCGGGCGAGTGGGTCAAATAGATCTTCGTCATATCGATGAGGCCACCTTTTTAGCACGAGACGGTTTGGCAACCGACTGACGCGTAACTAGTGTAGGTTGAAAGAGGAAACCGGCAGCTGGGAAATCAGGCTGCGTCGAGCAGAGTAGCTTACTCAAGCGCCGGGCGTTGGCAGCAATCCCTGCTCTATGGCATTCTTATGCCATGTCTGTAATCAACCCGGCTAGTGCTCATACTTGGTGCCGCTCCTGAAGGAGCGGCATTGTCACGCCTTTTTTAATGACCATGACCGCCGCAGTCCGGCCGACGTGGTTTCATCTCCCGGTTCGCGCGTGCTGCGGTGGTTCTCCAAGAGAATCCGTTTATGCCTGATATACACGACACCACGCCATCCGCAGCACGCCTCACCGTGCTGACCGGTGACCGCCCGACCGGGCCGCTGCATCTGGGCCACTATATTGGCTCGCTGAAGACCCGGCTCGAGCTTCAGGAAACACACAAGCAATACCTCCTCGTCGCCGATACCCAGGCCATGACCGACAACGCTCATGATCCAGACAAAGTGCGTCGTAATGTACTGGAAGTGGCGCTGGATTATCTGGCTGTCGGTATCGATCCGGACAAGAGCACCATCGCCGTCCAGTCGGCTCTGCCGGCCCTCGCCGAACTGACCCTGCTTTACCTGAACTTTGTCACGGTGGCGCGGCTCGAACGCAATCCCACGATCAAGGAGGAAATTCAAGCCCGCGGTTTTGGGCGTGACATTCCGGCGGGCTTTTTATGCTATCCCGTGGCGCAAGCCGCCGATATCACCGGGTTCAAGGCTCACTTTGTTCCAGTGGGAGAGGATCAGGCTCCGCTGATCGAACAGACCAATGAGATCGTTCGCCGCATCAACCGGCAAGCGGGCGTCGATGTTCTGCCGGAAGCCGAGGCATTGATCCCGACAATGGGCCGCCTCCCCGGCGTCGACGGGAAAGCCAAGATGAGCAAATCGCAGAACAACTCGATTGCGCTTTCGTCCTCGCCCGACGTCATACGCGAAGCGGTGAAACGCATGTACACCGATCCGGCCCATCTGCGCGCGTCTGATCCAGGGACCGTGGAGGGCAACATGGTCTTTACGTATCTTGACGTATTCGACGACGACCGGGCCGAAGTGGAACGCCTGAAGGCGGCGTATCGCGCAGGGGGCCTTGGCGACATGGCGCTCAAGCACAGGTTGGAGGATAAGCTGCAGGCGCTGATCGCCCCCATACGGGAACGGCGGGAACGATTCGCCAAGGACCCGGGATACGTCTTTGGTGTGCTTAGGGCGGGCACCCAACGCGCCAAGGTTGTCACGCAGCAAACGCTGGATGAGGTACGGACGGCGCTTGGGACATTTACCTTTGATTCGGTAAGCTCTTAGAAATAATACGCATCGCCGCGGAGCGCCGCCCGGGCACGATCGATATGGTTATCTTCATTTGATATTTAACCTTTGCAGGCCCGGGTGCTAGCCTTTGAGACTGTTCACTGGCGTCGACCGATTGAACCTTCAACCAGTTTGCGCCAGGGACACTCGCCGGGACTGGCCTTGGCCGCTATCGGCACGAGCTCATCCGGACGAGTCAGAACGCCGCTTGAACGCCAAAGGACATCAAAACAATGAGCACCCTCACCGACGCGCCCGGCCTCACTCTGCATGCCACGCCCGTACGCAAATTCTGGTTCGACGAAGTCCCGGCTCCGGCAACGCCCGCCGCCGAACGCCGGCATCGCCTGGAACGGCTTGCGGGCGCGTTTCGCCTGTTCGCCCGCTACGGTTTCGATCAAGGCCTGGCCGGACATATCACTGCCCGTGATCCTGAATGGCCCGATCATTTCTGGGTCAATCCACTTGGCAGGCACTTCGCACGCATGCGGGTTTCCGACTTGCTGCTGGTGAACAGCGCCGGCGAGATCGTGGTCGGCAAGGGCCCGGTTAATCAAGCCGCGTTTGCGATTCACGCGGCCATTCACGAGGCACGCCCGGATATTGTCGCGGCTGCGCATACGCATTCGCTATATGGAAAAGCGTGGTCGACCTTGGGACGCAAGCTTGATCCGCTCACCCAGGATTCTTGCTCCTTCTATGAGGATCACGAACTATTCGATGATTTCCAGGGCGTGGTGCTCGACACCAAGGAAGGCGCGCGCATTGCCGAGGCCCTGGGTTCGAGTAAAGCGGTGATCCTGAAGAATCACGGCATCCTGACCGCAGGTCCGACGGTAGAAGCCGCTGCATGGTGGTATCTCGCGCTGGATAACGCGTGCCACACGCAACTGCTCGCCGAAGCCGCCGGTACGCCTCAGCGCATTCCGCATGACGTCGCAGCGCTGACACACGAGCGGGTCGGCCGTCCGGGAGGCGCGCTGTTTTCGTTCGAGAGTTTGTATGAAGGCCTGGTCGAAGCCGAACCTGATCTGCTCGATTGATTTGAAACGGCACCGAGTGCCGGGTGGTTAAGGCGTTGCATCACACATCGCCTTAGCCACCGTCATGCCTTGGCGATCCGCGTATCCGAGATGGCGCGCACATCGATCCTTCTTGGCAGGATGGCATCACGGAAAGCGATATCCGCGACCCGCTGCAACGCGACAATATCGTTCTCGGCGACAAAGCGTTGCTTCAGCGCTGATCGCGCGGTAATGGTCTTGGCGGCATCGAAAGGAAGGCGAGTGAGCGACGCGTAGACACGCGCGTATGCATCGGGGTTGGCGAGCGCCCAATCACCCGCGCGCTGCAAACGCTGCAGCACATCTGCAATAGCGAGGCGCTTCAGTGGATCCGCCGCCGCAGTGCCCGACGCCGTTACAAAGCCCAACCCGCTATTGATCCCGGTACCATCCCGCAGTACCCGCGCGCCCCGCTGGACCGCTGTTCCGAAGTACGGATCGAAAGTCGCCCACACATCGATACTTCCCGATTCAAACGCGGTGAACGCGTCGACCGGCAATACAAACCGCACTGAAACGTCCTCGCGCGAAAGGCCGGCTTCTGCCAGCGCGCCATAGAGCTGGAACTGCGAAATGCTGCCACGTGCCGACGAAACAAACACCGAACGTCCCTTGAGCTGCGCCACGCTGCGCAACTTCGAATCCGCCGGAACGAGAATGCCCAACTGCGAGCCCGAGCCAACGCGTGTTGCGACTATCTTGAGAGTCGGATCACCAACGGCCGCCGCCAGCACCGGCAAATCGCCAGCCGGCGCCAAGTCGACAGCACCCGCGCGCTGCGCTTCAAAGAGCGGCGCAGCACCCTGGAAATTAGCCCATTTGAAGGCATACGGCGTACCGTCGAGCACCTTGGCCGCCTCGGCGAGCGCGCGCGTACCGCCCGCCTGATCGCCCAGCACGAGCGTGACGGAGCCCAGGGCCGCGTCCGCCGCCCTCGCCTCCTGCGACCCGAAAGCGCCTAGCGCAGCGACAGCCGGCGCGGCGCCCAGCAAGCGCAATATGCGCCGTCGTCCAGCGAAAAAATCAGAACCATCCATCTGCATAAATCCTCGCGGGCGTAATTAGCGCCCAGAGTAGCGACGCCGCGCACCCTTGAGAATTATTCAATTCCGATATGGTTATGACCGCCAGATACTTAAGCATTGCAAGTTCAATCATAGCCGATCGAGACCCGTGACAAAGCGGGTGGGCCTCCGGCCATTCGCTCGAGCGCGACACCTCGGGGCGCGCTCCTCGTGCCAATGCCCCTTCGCACACGCCTTCGAAAAATATTGACATCGCATCTTAAGATATATATCTTAAGATCTGTTTTACGATAATCATGGAGTCCTACGATGAGACATCACCGACATCGCGAGTTCGCTCGCCCCGAAGCTGGATTTGAATCTTCAGACCGTTCTTCCGTGCATGCACTGTGGCATGCCATCGGTCGCCACCATCACCGCCATGACGACGACGGCCGCTTCCCAGGCGGTCCAGGAGGATTCGGCGGCCGCGGCGACGACGGCATGCCGCGCGGCCGCAAGTTCACCTCCGACGACCTCCAGTTGCTCCTGCTCGCCCTTCTGGCCGAAGCACCGCGCCATGGCTACGAGTTGATCAAGGCGCTCGAAGTCCGCTCGAACGGTTTTTACAGCCCGAGTCCGGGCATGGTCTATCCAGCGCTGACTTATCTGGAAGAACTGGGCTATGCAACGGTTGAAGTGGAAGGCAATCGCAAGCGTTATGTGTTAGCCGAACCGGGCCGCAATTACCTGACGACGAACCGCGAGCGCGTCGACCTGATGCTGGCCAAGCTAAGCCATTTCGCCCGCAAGATGGATTCAGTGCGCCGCGCATTTGCAGGCGAAGCAACCGATGAAAACGCGGACGCTAACAGCGACAGCAACGCATGGCTGCCCGAATTCATCCAGGCACGCCGCGCTCTCAAGCACGCCTTGCTGATGCGAACCGACGCACCCGCTGGCGAGCAACGCCGCATTGCCGCCATCCTTGCGCGTGCGACGGCCGAGATCGAAGGGAAAACTGCCGGAGATCCGGCTTGAATCAACACTTAAGAGAACACTCAATGCAAAACAGACCCGATCTGGCGGTCGGCCGCGTCCGCCATCAACTTAAATTCCGCCTGGCTCAAGTCAAGCGCGTTCAACCGCTTACGCCCCATCTGGTACGCGTCACGTTAGGCGGCGACGATCTCAACGACTTTGAATCCGCGTCCTTCGACGACCACATCAAGGTCTTCTTCCCGCCACCGGGAGCCGACAAGCCTGTCATGCCCGCGGCCGGCCCGAATGGCCCGGTGTTCCCGGACGACCAGCCGCGGCCCATCGCACGCGACTTCACCCCGCGCCGATACGATCGCGAAGCATGCGAGCTCGATATCGAGTTTGCGCTGCATGAGGCGGGCCCCGCCGCGACATGGGCGGCGCAAGCGCAGGTCGGGCAATATCTGGGAATCGGCGGACCGCGTGGCTCGTTTACGATCCCCACGGGTTTCGACTGGCATCTGCTGATCGGCGACGAGACCGCGCTCCCTGCCATTGCACGTAGACTGGAAGAGTTGCCGCCGGGAACTCGCGTGGCCGCGCTGATTGAAGTGCAAGATCCGTCGGCGCGCATCGATTTCACGACGCAGACCGACCTGTATGCCGAATGGCGCTATCGCAGCGAATCAGACTTCCCCGGTGGGGCCTTGTTGCTGGCCTTGCGCGAAATGTATCTGCCGGCCGGCGAGGGCTACGTCTGGGCCGCGGGGGAAGCCACGATCATGCGTGCCGTACGCCAGTACTTGTGCACGGAACGGGGTGTCGACAAGGCCAGGATTCGCGCTGCCAGCTATTGGAAACGTGGCGCAGAAGCGGTTCACGAATCGATCGACGACTGACTCGCGCCTGCCGTCTTAGCCGTTAAAAAATTTAATAAGGATGGCTATATGTATAGTCTGGATGCGAATCGCGAGCGGCGCCTTCTCTGGCTGCTTGCACTTACGCAATTCACCATCATCATGGACTTCATGGTGATGATGCCGCTCGGCCCGCAAATCATGCGGAGCTTCCAGATATCACCGGCCGCGTTCGCCACCGCTGTTTCAGCCTACTCGTGGTGTTCCGGTCTCTCGGGACTGCTCGCCGCCACTTACATTGATCGCTTCGATCGCCGCCGTCTCATGCTGGCGGTCTATGCGTTGTTCGCGCTGTCGAACCTTGCGTGCGCCTGCGCCGCCAGCTTTCCCATGTTGCTGATCGCGCGCGCTTTTGCGGGCATCACCGGCGGCGTGCTGGGATCGGTCATCATGGCGATCGTCAGCGACGTTATTCCCGCCGCGCGCCGCGGCGCCGCGACCGGCACGATCATGACGGCCTTTTCACTCGCCGCAGTGGCGGGCGTCCCGGCCGGCGTTTTGCTAGGCGCGCACTTCGGCTGGTTCACGCCGTTCATCTTGCTGGTAGGTTTGTCGGTCGTGATCTGGCTGGCCGGAATGCAGATGGTGCCTTCGCTTACCGAACATCTAAGCCGCAAGCAACCTCCGTTAGGCAGCGTGCTGCCTACGCTGTGGCGGTTGGTGTCGAAGCCGCGCAACGCCACCGCGTTCGCGCTTACGTTCATCGTGATGGTGTCGCAGATGCTGGTGATCCCGTTCATCTCGCCCATGCTAGTGGCTAACCACGGCGTCGCGCCGGCACAGTTGTCATGGCTTTACATGGCGGGGGGCGCAGCGACATTCTTCACGGCGCGTCTTGTCGGCAGGCTCTCCGACCGTTATGGCAGCCGCCGCATGTTCCGCCTGCTGGTGGTGCTGTCGCTCGCGCCGGTGTTGTTCATCACTCACTTGCCGAATCTGCCGTTCGTCGCGATGGTGCTGCTGTTCCCAGTATTCATGGTGATCGTGTCCGGCCGCATGGTGCCGATGCAGGCGTTGCTGACGACCGTTCCCGAACCGTCTAACCGCGGTGCTTTCCTCAGCACGAACAGCGCGTTGCAAGCACTCGGTGCCGGTTGCGGTGCGTGGCTCGGTGGGCTGTTCCTGTCGTTCGATGCGCATGGATATATCCGGGGTTATGGCGTCAACGGCTTGCTGGCTGCCGCCCTCGTGTCATTCGCAGCGGTTTGGGTGGGCCGCGTGAAAGCGGCGTCGGAGAGAGCTGTGGCGCCGTCCATTGCCGCTGAGCCGCTTGGGGAAGCGTAGTCGTTTTATCCGTGCCCGGCCGGACTTGAATAAGTTGCGTCTCGCAAGTATATTGGTTGCGCGACGCAACTTATTGGAACGGCCATGGACTATGTCGACTTGTCTGAGAAATCGCGGGACCACACCATCCTCGAACTTCGCGACTTTTCGCGAAAGCTGGTACGCGAGCTTGGTTTCATGCGCAATACGCTGGCCGATAGCGACCTTGCGCCGTCAGCCGTTCACGCCGTAATTGAAATTGGCCTTGCACCCGGGCTTCAGGCGCGCGACCTGGCCGACACTCTGCGGCTCGATAAGTCGAACACCAGCCGGCAGTTGGCAAAACTCGAATCATTGGGACTGGTCACGCGGGAAACAGCTAGCGACGACGCCCGGTCGTCACGGCTCTTTCTGACGGCAGCCGGCAAGAAGCTGCGGCAAAAGATCGACCGCTTTGCGACCGATCAAGTCTCCAATGCGCTGCGGCGCCTGGTGCCCGCCGAGCAGCAAACGCTGGTCCGCTCGCTGGCACTTTACGCGGATGCCTTGGCGCAGGACAACGTCAACAAGACACCGCGAGCGGCGGTATCGATTGATGAAAAAATCCTGGAGAGCTACCAACCGGGATGCATTGGCGACATAGCAAGCCTGCATGCTCGTTTTTATTCCCAGGCTGCCAGCTTCGGCGTCTTCTTCGAAAAGAAAGTCGCCACTGAGCTGGCGGAGTTCGCCATGGCCCTGCCGTCTGCGGGCAAAGCGCTTTGGCTTTACGTCGAAAACGGCAGGTCGCTCGCTTCAATTGCCATTGACGCAGACCATGTCAATGACCGGCTTGCTCATTTGCGATGGTTTATCGTCGACGAGTCATTGCGCGGTTCAGGTGTCGGGCGACGTCTGCTCTCAAAGGCACTGGATTTTGTCGACCGGGAATTCGATGAAACCTATCTCTGGACCTTTAAGAGTCTTGATGCGGCGCGTCATCTGTACGAATCATCAGGCTTTCAACTAACTGAAGAAGCAGAAGGTTCGCAGTGGGGTACCCATGTGATCGAGCAAAAATTCAACCGGCGCTCCGAGCGAACGTCCTGGTAAAACACGTTCGGTTAAGACTGTCGTTCGCTGGTGCACCGGCAGTGCGACGTCGATTGCACAGCTCGCTGCGGGAACGGACATCACGCGGCAATCGATCTCGCGGCAATGGAATCACGCGCTGATAGAACCAAGCTGGCCGTGGAGCCTTGAAACGCAGAGCGATGTGGCAATCGCATCGTGCGCGGCAAGCTAAGGGCCAAACGTGTTTTGCAGTTTGATCGCCTTGGATCGCGCCTTGAACCGGCCAAGCGAGATGACGAACAAAGCTATTAGGCAAGCCCCGCTCGCGCGTTGCGCAACCGGCGACTAAGCGGTAATCTTGCACCCTTAGCACGCGACTCTATTTAATCCGTTTTCCATGACGAACCTTGCGCACCCATGCCTTGCCGCTATCGAGCCTGACTCGAAGGCTGGTCACGTGCGCCTTGGCGGTTATGACGGTCGCGGTTTCTCTCTCGGTTTCTCTGTTTCCCCACCTGTCGTTTCTCCTCCGAACACCGTTCCGGCTGGCGTAGTAGCGCCGCCGCGCACGGGCGTTCCTGGCTGATCTCCCGCCCTTCAAGTCTTAGGCTTGCGGCCTGACCGCAGCACCTTTTGGTGCTTGTCGGCTTGACAGCGCTCGCCCAAGTCCTTTATTCCCTCGACAGGTGAATACTCATGGCTTTTGTAAAAACCGCCGTCGCCGCGTATGGCTCGACAGCACTCTTTGTCCTGTTGTGGAGCAGCGGTGCAATCGTTTCGAAACTTGGACTCGATCACGCTCCAGCCTTCGCTTTTCTCGTGCTGCGTTTTGCCCTTGCGTCAAGCGTCCTTGCAATGCTCGGTCTATGGCGCGGGCGTTGGTTACCTGCGTCTGGGACGCGTTTGCAAGTCGTAATCACCGGTGCCTTGCTGACCGGTGGTTATCCTATTTGCTATCTGCTCGCGCTGGATCGTGGATTGACACCCGGTATTCTCGCTACCCTTCTGGGCGCACAACCCATCCTCACGCTCGTGCTGGTGGAGCGTCGCTTGACCGCCGCACGCCTGGGTGGCCTGTTGCTTGCGTTAGGCGGTTTGTCCCTCGTTGTATTCGCAGCCGGCAAGGCTGAGCGCTTCCCCTTAGCGGGCGTACTTCTCGGCTCCGCCGCTCTAGCGTGCATGACGATAGGCGCCATCCTGCAAAAACGCCTCAAGCAACAACCGACCGATATCTTGCCGCTTCAGAACGTTGTCGGCCTCGTGCTCGCCATGTTGTTCGTCCCGTCCGAGCCCATCACGTTCGTACCCAGCCTGGATCTTCTTATACCGCTGCTGTGGCTAGGCATCGTGATATCTGTTTTCGCACAGTTGCTCTTTTACCGGCTGATGCAGGCCGGCAATCTGGTCAACGTGACGAGCCTCTTTTATCTCGTGCCCGTGGTCACCGCCGTCATGGACTATCTCGTGCTCGGCAATCGCCTGGCGCCTCCTGGCGTAGCCGGAATGGTGTCGATATTGGCAGGCTTGATGCTGGTATTTCGCGCCGCACCCGCACGGAAACGCTAAGCGCTTCATTGGCGGCCCGGATATTCGGCTCGAAATACCGGGTATTCGAGCCGAATCCGCAACTAGCCAATACGTGCCTGATCGTTTCGTTATATATTGCCGGACATATCGAAAATTGTTACCGGCAATTACACCACTACAACAAAGATGCCTCGCCCTATCACAGTGTTTAGGGCGCTCACGCTTGCATCAGCAGGCATGAGCGCTTCGTTCGCCACGTACGCGCAAGAAGATGAAGTCCAGCTTTCCCCCGTTGTCGTTAGCGGCCTCGCGCCGGTGGCTTATCCGACTTACCAGGTTGACCGCATCAGGGTTGGACCGCTTGGTTACAAGGAGCTTCTGGATACGCCTTACTCCATCAGCGTCGTTCCCTCGTCACTAGCCGAGAACCAGCAACTTCAAAGTGTACGGGAAGCATTCCGCTTTATTCCATCAGTTCAGGGCGAAAACATTCGCCCGCAAACGCGTGGACTGCAAGCGGGCGTGGTGCAAAACACCCGCGTCGACGGTCTTAACGTCGCAGCGACAACCGACTATCCAATCGAACAGTTCGACCGCGTTGAAGTCTTGAACGGTCTGGCGGGTGCGCTCTATGGTCCCGCTAATCCGGCAGGCACGTTCAACTACGTGCTCAAGCGCCCGACAGCGGAACCCTTGCGTGAGTTCACGTTCGGTTATGCCTCGCGCGAGTCCCTGACCGAGCATATGGATCTTGGTGGCCAATTTGGCAATGACGATCGCTTTGGTTATCGGCTCAATCTGCTTAACCAGAACGGCGAGGGATACGCGCAGGGCAGCCGCTTGCGGCGCGAGTTAGGCAGCCTCGCCTTCGATGTCCGCTTCACACCGGATACGACACTAGAGACGAATGCGAGCACCTATCACTACCTGGATACCGGATTTCCCGGGACGTTTGCTTTGGCCAAGAATGTACCGTTCCCGGGCGCGCCAGATCCGACCAAGCCCGGGTACGGTCAGTCATGGGCGGGTGACGAAAACGTCACCAATATGTTCAGCGCAACGCTAAAGCATGACTTCAACAAGGACTGGCATTTGACGGCAGGTGTGCTGCGCGAGACGAACGACCGGGCATCGACGGTACCGACCAACACGATCACCAACAAGTCCGGCGCCTACACAACGACCACGGCCACCACCACGTTCAGTCTTGATACGATCGTCAGCAACACGCTCGCGCTTAACGGACGCACGTGGCTGGCGGGTATGTCGCACGATCTGGTCGTATCGAACACCGGGTTTTTCTGGAACCGCTACACCCCGTTCCAGACCGGCGCAATCACGCTGGGAAGTGCGAGCATTGACGATCCGCTCGGATTCGCCAAGCCTGCATTGCCGGATTTTTCGAACCGCTACCGGGCGGTCAACACGATCCAGCAATCGATCACGCTGGGAGACACGATTGGTTTCAACGAGCATTGGTCGACGCTGCTGGCGGCAAGCCAAAGCTGGATCACGGTGCATAACTACAACAAGCAGGGAACGACAACGAGCCAATACGACGCTAACGGCATCAGTCCAACTGCGAGCCTGTTGTACAAGCCCTGGTCGAACATGACTGCTTACCTGACTTATGCGGACAGTCTGCAACAGGGCGATAGCGCGCCCGCCGGTTCCGCGAATGCGGGCAATAGTCTTGCGCCGTATCGAAGCAAGGAATGGGAACTCGGCTACAAGGTGGACCTCAGCAGTATTAACCTTGGCGCTGCGTTGTACCGGATAAAGCGGCCGTATGCGTATGTAGGAACCGACAACGTGTTCGCTGAACAGGGCGAGCAGGTCAACCGCGGCCTTGAGCTCACGGCAAACGGCGCTCTGACGAGAGATCTAAACGTATTCGCGGGCGTCTCGCTGCTGGACCCCCGCCTCTTCGATACCGGCTCGGCCGCCACCAGTGACAAGCAGATCCTCGGGTTGTCGCGAGTCGTTTTCAATGCCTTGCTCGACTATAAGGTCCCGATAGTTCCCGGCCTGGCTTTCAACCTGAACGTCAATCATGCAAGCCGTCGGCCGGGTAACTTCTCGAACACGGACTTCGTCGACGGCTATACGATCGCGGACCTCGGTGTACGTTATCAAACCAAGATAGCAGGCAAACATGTGGTGTGGCGTCTAGCGGTCGACAACTTAACTGACAAGCGCTACTGGGCCAACATCACGCCGAGCGGCCAGAACGGTTTCAACAGCACCGACAACGGAACCGGCACGATTGGCGCGCCGCGGACCATTCGTGCCTCATTGCAGATCAATCTATGACACTCAATCATCCCGCCGTTCGCGGCACGCTGAGCGCCCTTTCCATCTCCGCTGTATTGGCTGGCTTTGCGAACCAGGCGTCCGCTCAGGAACCAGTCACCGTGTACGCTGCCGGCAGCATGGGCGGTGCGTTGTCGGCCATCGCGAAGCAATACACCGCAGACTCCGGACAGAAGATCAATCTCGTCACCGGGCCGGCAGGCCTGCTGCTCGAGAAAATTGAAGGCAACGCGCGAGCCGACATCTTCATCTCCGCGAACATGGCACATCCGCAACGACTGACAGCGCAGGGCAAGGCAGCGTCGACCGTCGTGTTCGCGAGGAACCGTGTGTGTGTTGCCGCGCGCCCGGACGTTGGCTTGACAAGCGACAACCTGCTGGGCAAGTTGCTCGATCCTGCAGTGAAGATCGGCACGTCTACCCCCAAGGCCGATCCTGCTGGCGACTATGCATGGATGTTGTTTGCCAAGGCGGATACGGTGCATCCGGGTGCCGGCAAGATCCTGGAGGATAAGGCGCAACAACTGGTTGGCGGCCGCGCAGAGCCGAACGTGCCCACCGGGAAAAACCCGGTCAAGTACTTCATGGAAACGCGCCGGGTCGATGTGTTCATCGGCTATTGCAGTTCACATGAAACAACTCCCGACACAAGCGTTACACAAGTCGAATTGCCATCGAACCTGGCCATCCCGGCCGACTACGGCATGGCCGTGCTCGACGGCCCACAGAACAACTCAACGCATGATGCCGCTTATCGATTCGCCCTGTACTTGATGAGTCCGCAAGCGCAAGCCATATTGCCGCGCTACGGTTTCGGCGCGGTGGCGCTGGCGTCGCCGCAATGACGGCAATAACATGGTCGCGTCAGGACTTCACCGCGATCACATCGATTTCTATCAGCCACTCCGGCCGGGCCAGCGCCGTCACGGTGATCCCGGTCGACACGGCATGCACGCCCTTCAACCATCGCCCTATGACGCGATACATGGCCTCGCGGTAACGCACGTCATGCAGACTGCTGCGCTCCTTATGATTGATGTGAATCATGGGCGCGGTCCGGGCGGGTTTCAGCTTACTGAGGGTTTTGAATTTGCTGCTGGAGGCGCATCGGTGAGAGGGTTGTATTACAGCACTTCTTCTGCCCTGATTTCGTGCGATGCACCGAATCGATCGCCAGGAACTAGTGCATACGCTACTTCCCAATCTCCGATCTTTATCCCAAGCCATTGTTTTAAAAGCCAACGTACTCCTGGCACGGTTCGCGCATAGGCACTCCGGTCCTACCGGTAGGAGTGCACCGCATGAGCATGCCGAATTTCGTTGCGCAAACCCTGCAGCAACGCATTCTTTCGGGCGTATACGCGCCCGGTGAAGTCCTGCCCGGACAACGCGAATTAGCGGGCCAGCTCGGCGTCAGCCGTGGTGCCCTGCGCGAAGCCGTGTCCGTACTCATGACGCTAGGCTTCCTTCGCTCTATCCCCGGTAAGGGCACGTTCGTCGCGCATCGCGGACAACGCGATACAGAGCCCGTCAGCCGTAGCGCCGAGCAAACCATGCAACTGCGCTACATCATCGAGCCCTGCGCCGCCGCGCTTGCCGCGCGAACAACCGGCCCCGGCATAGCAAGCCAGTTCCGCGACATGCAAGCCCGGTTCAAGGACGCCCTGCTGCGCAATGACCTGATCGACGCCGCCAACTGCGACCTCGCTTTCCACCAAGCAATTACCGCTTGCTCAGGTAACGACATCCTCGCGGAAATCTCCCACTCGTTCGAAGACCGCATCGGTAAAAGCCAACGCTTTCCCCTTGCTAATACACCACGCCTGATCGAGGCGTTCGAAGAACACGAACACATCGTTGCCGCTATTACCGGCGGCAATGCCACCGCCGCAATGACCGCCATGCAACGTCATCTGCGAGGCGCCGCCGAACGCGCCGGCATCGCGTTCACCATTCCGTAAATATCGGCATGACTAACTGATGGTGTGCCGTTCATGGCTACCCTCTCCGACATCCACCGACGATCAACCACCATAGAGGACCGTACCTGCATGAACTTCATCAAATCAAGTTTGCTGACGTGGGCCTGCGCGCTGGCATGCAGCGCGGCCTTGCCCGCCACCGCACAGGCACAGGAAAAAGTGCTGAGGATCGCAATGACAGCCGGCGACATCCCTCGCACGCTGGGCCAGCCGGACCAGGGTTATGAAGGCAATCGCTTCACCGGCATCACCATGTACGACGGCCTCACGCAATGGGACCTGAGCCACGAAAAAGGACCCAGCGAACTGATCCCCGATCTCGCCACGTCCTGGCAAGTCGATCCCAAGGACCACACCAAGTGGATCTTCAAACTGCGCCCCGGCGTAAAGTTTCACGACGGCTCGCCATTCAACGCCGACGCTGTGGTCTGGAACGTCGACAAGGTCCTCAACAAGAGCGCACCGAACTTCGACCCGAGCCAGGTCGGCGTGACCGCATCCCGCATGCCGACGCTGCGCTCAGCACGCAAGATCGACGACCTGACGGTCGAGCTGACGACTTCTGAGCCCGACTCGTTCCTGCCGATCAACCTGACAAACCTGTATATGGCTTCGCCCGTACAGTGGCAGAAAAAACTCGCTGCCATTCCGGCGTCAGTGACCGATCCCGCCGAGCGCGACAAGCAGGCGTGGATCGCGTTCGCCGCCGATGCATCGGGTACAGGCCCGTTCAAGATGGCGCGCTTCGTGCCGCGCGAACGCCTGGAGATGGTCAAGAACACCGAGTACTGGGACCCCGCACGCAGGCCGAAGATCGATCGCGTGGTACTGCTACCCCTGCCCGAGGCCAACACGCGCACGGCCGCCCTGCTGTCAGGACAAGTCGACTGGATCGAGGCGCCCGCGCCGGACTCCATGGACGCCATCAAGTCGCGCGGCTTCAAGATCTATTCGAACCCGCAGCCTCACGTATGGCCGTGGCAG
>Ga0302183_10000643_pt1 | contig 16452 bp, 16 predicted proteins | sample I_Palsa_N3_2_FD_200232 | JGI IMG/M metagenome (GOLD analysis project Ga0302183, IMG submission 200232) | Peat permafrost microbial communities from Stordalen Mire near Abisko, Sweden - I_Palsa_N3_2 | ecosystem: Environmental > Terrestrial > Soil > Palsa > Peat permafrost | place: Sweden...
ACGAGACTCGAGCTTGTGAAAATGTTGAGCGGTCGTTCGTTTAGGGTCGCGCGAGCGGGTTCGGTCCAGCCGAGGGCGAATGGTTCGGTGAAATCGCCGGGACCGTTAGCAGTTTGCGTAATCGGATCTGTATGATTTCCTATCCGGTCGTCACTCTGTCGCCGCGCGACTACGACGCCGTCCTGTTCGATCTGGATGGTGTACTGGCAAAGACAGCACACTTGCATGCTTGTGCGTGGAAGAAAGTGTTCGGGGACCTGCTTGTGCAGCAGGAGGTCCGTGCGGGTGTGCCGTCCATTCCGTTTGACATTGATGCTGACTACGCGCGCTATCTGGACGGCAAGTCACAAGACGACGGCATTGCAGAGTTCCTTGCGGCGCACGGAATCCATTTGCCGATAGGCTCACCGGATGACGAGCCCGAGGTCCAAAGTAAACGCTCATTGGGTCCGCTGGAAAGCCGTTACTTCCTCCAGAATTTGAAAGCAGACGGCGTCGAGCTTTACGACGCCTCTATCGAGTTGGTGCGCAAACTGCGGGCGCTGAGTATCAGGACGGCTGTCGTATCCTTTACTGGTAACTGCTCGGCAGTGCTGGAAGCGGCGGGTATTACTCAGCTTTTCGACGTGCAAGTGGACTGCCTGGAAGCTGATTGCGGTGACCCAAATTCCTCGCCAGAGCCAGATGCCTGGCGAGATGCAGTGCGACGCCTTGGCGCGGACATTTCAAGAGTGGCCGTAGTAAGCCAGTGGATCGCAGCAATAGACGCTGACCATGCAGCCCGGTTCGGGTGTGTCATCGGGGTTGATCGAGGTGGGCGCACGCAGGAACTGCGCGATGCCGGCGCTGACGTCGTTGTCACTGACTCGTCCCAGGTGCAGGCGACGGCGGAGCCTCCTCCCGAGTGGTCATTGGTATTCACGGGTTTCGAGCCCGCTCATGAAGGCGTCAGGGAGACCTTGTGTACCCTCGGCAACGGCTACTTCGCGACTCGTGCGGCCGCGCCATGGAGCATTGCCGACGACGTGCACTATCCTGGGACGTACCTCGCGTGCGGGTATAACCGGTTGCACACTGACATTGCCGGAAGAGTAGTTGAAAACGAAGACCTCGTTAATCTTCCCAACTGGCTCGAACTCAAGTTTCACATTGGTGCAGAGGACTGGTTCGACATGCGGGCCGTGACACTCTTGTCCTATCGCCAGGAGCTTGATCTTCGTCGCGGCATGCTCTTGAGATCGATATCGTTTGAGGACCCCAAAGGGCGCAGGAGCACGCTTGACGAACGCCGCTTCATCTCGATGAGGGACCTGCATCTCGGCGCGCTGGAGCTGACACTGACCGCCCACGATTGGTCGGCGCCGGTCACCGTGCGCTCGGCCATCGACGCACGTATTGTCAACGGCGGCGCCAAGCTATACCGCAAATTCAGCAACAAGCACATCGAACCGCTAGCGGCGGAGGTCGTCGGGAAGGATGGCGTCGTGATGGCCGTACGCACGAGTCAGTCGCACGTGAATGTGACGCAAGCATCGCGTACTCGGGCGTTGCACCACGGCAGGTTGTTAGACCTGCCACGGCGAGTGATCGAAGAGCCGGGATACATTGGCCAGGAATTTTGCATGGATCTGGCCCCAGGCGAGTCGCTTGTCGTCAATAAAATTGCCGCGCTCTATTCGTCGCGCGACCCGGCTATTTCAGAGTGCGGATTCGAAGCGCGCAAGGCGATCGCCCGAGCCGGATCTTTCAATGAACTCGCAGCCGGTCACGCGTTGCACTGGAAGCACCTGTGGCGGCGTTTCGACGTGCGCATTGAACCGGCTGACCCAAGCTTCAAGTTGAACGTGTCGATGTTATTGCGCTTGAACATGTTTCATCTCTTGCAAGCGGTGTCGCCGAATTCCATCGGCCGTGATATTGGCGTACCGGCGAGGGGATGGACGGGGGAAGGGTATCAGGGGCATATCTTTTGGGACGAGTTATTCATTTTTCCGTTCTTCAACTATCGCTTGCCGGAAATCACGCGGTCGCTGCTGATGTACCGCTATCGACGCCTTGGGGAAGCTCGGGCGGCCGCCGCAGCGGCGGGCTACGCGGGGGCCATGTTCCCTTGGCAGAGCGGAAGCGATGGCAGCGAAGAAACCCAGGCTTTTAATCTCAATCCGCGCTCGCAGCATTGGGTGCCCGACAACTCTTACTTGCAGCGCCACGTGGGCAGTGCAATTGCGTATAACGTCTGGCAATACTTTCAGGTGACGCACGACGTCGAATTCCTGTATGCATACGGAGCGGAACTGATCCTCGATATTGCCAGGTTCTGGTCAGGCATTGCGAAGTTCAACCCGGCGCGTGGACGCTTCGAGATCCACGGCGTGCTTGGACCCGACGAGTTCCACGATGGTTATCCCGGGTCCACAACGCCCGGCATCAACAACAACGCCTACACGAACGTCATGGCGGTCTGGGTGCTGCGCCGAGCCCGGGACGTGCTCGATCTTTTGCCCGAGATACGGCGCGCTGAGCTGATGATCGACCTTGACTTGACGGCTAGCGAGACAGATCGCTGGGACGACATAAGTCGGAAAATGGTCATTCCATTTCATGATGAAGGGATCATCAGCCAGTTTGAGGGCTATGAGAAGTTACGAGAACTTGACTGGGAAGCCTACCGTGTTCGTTATTCGAATATCCAGCGACTCGACCTGATCCTTGAAGGCGAGGGTGACAGCGCGAACGGCTACAAGGTTTCGAAACAGCCTGATACGCTGATGTTGTTCTACCTGTTTTCCGCAGAAGAGCTCACTGAACTATTCCTCCGCCTCGGCTACCCGTTTCCGAGCACCACGATTCCGCAGAACGTCGACTACTATACGGCCCGGTCATCGGACGGTTCTACGTTGAGCCGGGTCGTCAATGCGTGGGTCCTCGCGCGATCGGATCGGCCACGGTCCATGCGGTTCTTCGCGCAGGCGCTGCAAAGCGACGTGGTTGACATCCAGGATGGCACGACCGCCGAGGGCGTCCACCTCGGGGCAATGGCTGGAACGGTCGATATCGTGCAACGTGTCTGGACTGGTATCGAGATTAAGGATGACCTCTTGCGGTTCAACCCTCAATTGCCACTTGATATTGAGCACCTCGAGTTGCGTATTCGCTACCGGGGGCACTCGATCGATCTAAGGCTCGATCACGACACGCTGACGCTGCATGTTCATACGGGGATTGCAGCGCCAATCGCTCTGCTCGTGGGCGGAGAAAAATATGAACTGCAAAGCGGGACGACGCGAGGGTTTCCACTGACCGCAGCGGCGACGGACTGTACAACGGAGGAAGCGGCCCAGTGAAATACGTCATTGGCTGGACCCCGATCGGCGCGGCTTTCCTGGCGGCAATCGCTGTTGTCGCGGCTACCCAGAAAATCGACAGTGAAAGCAAAGCCTGACAAGGAAGTATCGGGGATGCGCCGCTCGGCGTGCGTGATGCAGCAGCGCCGGGAACGAACCCAACCGCGGTAACGCAAGACCCTCTTAGGTTGTACAAACCCGATGCGATCCTCAGGGGTAGGGCCATGCGAACACGCTGGTTTTTGCGGGATGCGCGTGTCTCGCTTGCGGCTGATGATCTCTATTCATCGGAGAACGACCTGATGTCGGGGCGAGCGGTTATTGATCCGTCCATAACCCGCACCTCAATGCGTGAAACGATCATCGCCGGGAGTAGTTCGGGCGTCGAAATCTCCGGCGCCGAGGATGCGGACTCTACTGCGCCAAATGTCGCTCAATCGGAAGCGCTTGACCCGGCAGGGGCCCTTGACATGGATAAGACGTTCGCGAACGAAGTACAAAGACGATTGAAGGTTCCAACGGCCATTCAATTGCTCTACAGCACAAAGCTGCAACAGGCGTTGCAGGAAGAGTCCCTTGGCGCAATCGCGAACGAATATGTCGTGCTGGTCGATCGCAACCAAAATGTGCAGGCCTTGTTTATTTACTTCCGGGCAAAGGCAGACGGCATTTGGCATATGGTCGGAGCGACGCCTGTGTCGACCGGGCTTCCAGGAACCTACGATCATTTCACCACACCGGTCGGCGTTTTCGAACATACGCCGAGCAACATGGACTTCCGCTCGGAAGGAACACTGAACGAGTTCAAGATCCGTGGCTATGGCGCACGCGATATGCGTATCTATGACTTCGGCTAGGCTCAGGGAGAACGTGGCTGGGGCAAGGGCGGCATGTCACAGATTCGCTTCCAGATGCATGCGACCGACCCGGACAAACTGGAGCCGGTCCTCGGTGTTCGCCATTCAAAGGGTTACGTTCGCATTCCTGCGGCGCTCAACGTATTCTTTGATCATCACGGCATCCTCGACGCAGCCTACGAGGCCCGCGTGGCTGCGGGTGAGTCGCTATGGATCCTGAAGCCCAGGCGTGACCCTACACCATGGGCAGGACACTATCTTGTGGTGATTGACTCCGCGCAGAAAGCGCGCCCGGCATAGTCACCGCTTCCGGACGGAAAAGCCCGCTCGCAGTTTCCGGTCCACCGAAACTCGGCCGACTAAATCGTATCCGGTTGCACGCATTGCGTGTCCGTTCGCGCATACCCCCGGCGCTTCGCATCAACCGCTCATCCACTCCTTATCCAGTTGACAAATGTCAGTGGACCGGATTCAGTCGTGCTTATGCTTGACAATGCCTCGCTGAGACCAGCGTTTGGGGAAGTTCGCCAAGGTATCCGATCCGGCTCACGACCTTGCAAACCTGCCGTAGAAAAATGTAGATAAGTCGATTGGTGAACCACCATGAAAATCTCTTTTCCGCTTGAAACTCCCGCGTACTGCGAGGCTGACCCGGCCCTGGCGTTTCCCGCCGTGGTAAACGGCATACGCCTCGAATGTTCGATCACTGCCGAAGCCCTCGAAGATCATTTCGGTGCTGCGTCGATTCGTGAAGAGGATCTTCAACATGCATTCGACGCGCATAACCATACTATCCATGTGGCGACCAGGCGAATCTTGACCGAGCTCGGCGCTATGCCTGTCGTGCTCCACAGCGGCTATTTCCGGTTTGCCGAATGAAGTCCGCACCAGGCTGCTGGCCCGGATTTTCCTGTCAGGTCCTACACGCGTGACAGACCGGGACGGTTGACAATGCGGATCTGCTTGCCGTGGGCATCGACGAGTCCTTGTTTTTGCAACTTCGAGAACATCCGGCTTACCGTTTCCAGTTTGATTCCCAGGTAACTGCCCATTTCTTCACGCGTAATGCGGAGGTTAAATTCGACCGCCGAGTATCCGCGCGCCTTCATCCGGTCCGACAGGTCTAGAAGAAACGCTGCCACGCGCTGTTCCGCAGACATCGTTCCAAGCATCATCATGTGACCCGACTCCCGGACAATTTCACCACTCAGTACGCGGTAGAAGTGGTGCTGGATTGAACTGACCTGGTGACACAGCGCAGCGAGAAGCGCGTAGCTGATGACCGATACCTCGCTGTCCTCGAGCGCAATCGCGTCGCAGTTGTGCCGCTCGGCGCAGAGGCCGTCAAGGCCAAGGGTCTCGCCCATGAACTGAAAGCCGGTCACCTGCTCTTTGCCGTCGCGGTGAGTAATAACGGTCTTGAAGCAACCGGCGCGCACCGTATAGATACTGCTGAATGGGTCATGCGTGCGGTACAGTGCGTCCCCGCGTTTGACCTTTCGCGTCGTGCATATGATCGATTGCAAACGACTGAGGTCCAGCAGGGCAACGCTTTTCGCTATGGGAACGGTTGGGGGTGAGAGGTCGATGCGTCCAGGCAGGTAGTGCGCAAACCCGGGCAATGGGACGCTCGACCGCTGGCCTGACGCTGCGGCATGTGTGGCGGGTTTGAGTTGGACGGACGGCATGATCGGCTCCTGATCCCTGATCCCTGATCCCTGATCGCATATTTGCAATAAATTTTTATATATTCAGGAATACGATCTATTGTTTAAAAATATTCCCTGGTTCACAACCAGTCAGCGGTTTCGTCACAGTGAGATGGTCAGGTCATTCTCCACGGCGGATGCGCCGGGAGCGGACCAGGCGATCGCGACTGCCAGGTCCCGGTCGTGTGGCGTGCGGACAGTCCCGGTCAGTCGCACCGTTCCGCCGTTCGCCGTTACCGTAATGTCGCGGGCGTCGGACCACGAACGATCCAGCGCGTGCATGAGGTCACCGCGCACCTGTACGACGTTGATGGCTGCCCTGAGCGTAATCTGGTTCGTCACGCCGGTTACGCCGAGTAGCCGTCGAACGTCCTGAACGGCCGCCTCTCTCTGGAAGTGCCAGTCCACTTTTCCGCTAAGCGTTATCCAGCCGTCTTCCACTTTGACCCCAACCGTGTCTCGCGGAACCGAGACATCCCACGCCAGCCGATTCACGATTGCCGCTGCTATATCGTCGTCACTGCGCTTTGCGTCGAAGGCCAGCCGGACCTCGACATTGTCCACAACCGCCTCGACTCCCTTGACGCGCAGGGCAGCAGCCTCGGCCGTATGTTTTTCCGCGAATGTTTCGACGTGCCCCGTCAATGTCACGATGCCCGCGATCGCCGTGACACCAATGTGTGCAGCGATCACGCTGGGTTCCCAGGCGAGCTCGGAAAGAACGGCCTGTTGCAATTCGCTGTCGTTATAAATGACTGCCATGACGTCTCCGGGGTGAGCAGAAGTAATGTATGCGGAAGGAGAACGGCACGCCAGAAGCGCGTCCTGCCGGCGGACACACTCTTCCGGGCATGCCCTTCCGCAACGTTAGATAGTTTGATCTTGATGCTTCCGATGATAGGAGGTTGAAAGCGGGTCCGATAGACTCGGAAACTACTCAGCTTGATGTGCGCGATGGGCGCGATGTGCGTCTGCCGATGGCGTTGAGCGCCGGACTCACAGATTCCTTCCATCGCTATTTTTCCGAAGGCGATTGACTCGCCCTGAGTATTTTCCGAATCTGCCTTCATTGGCTTTTACGCCGGATACTAGGATTTTTTGCATCGATGTGAATTTGTTCAGGCGTTTACCATCGACCATGGTTAACTCCATCTTGCCGCACGCAGCCTGATGTTATGGAGCTTGGATATGCGTTCAACTCGATATGTGAGTCGCGATACCGTTGGCGCTGAAAGCGCGTCGGATTCTGCCCGTTGCGTCTTCGGCGTGTCTCGAGCATGACCCATGGCATACAGCCGATTCCTGCATCACAAGAGACCCGGATCTTATCGGCGGGAATCTTTGACGTAGACGGGGTCCTGCTTGCCTCGCCTCATGAGCGCGCGTGGCGTGACGCTCTGGAAGACGCGCCCGATGAACGTCGCTTCACCACGGCTATGTACCAGTCCGAGGTCGCTGGCAAGCCACGCCTCGCTGGTGCTCTGGCCGCCTTGCGGGCGCTGGGCCGGCCCCACGCCGATCAGCAGGCCGCAGGCTACGCGGAGCGCAAGCAAAGACGGCTGGAGGAACTGATACACGCTGGAGCAGTGAACGCATTCCCCGACGCGCTGCGCTTCGTTCGGGCCATCATGGCGTTAGGGTGGCCCATGGCCGTTGCGTCCTCGTCGAAGAACGCTAACGAGATGATGAAGCTCGTTCGACTGGACGCGGACCATAGCCTCCTCGAGGTCTTTGGATCGAATGTCTGCGGCCGGGATTTAAAGCAAGGCAAGCCAAACCCGGAAATCTTCCTCCTGGCCGCTGCGGATTTGCCGGCCGCGCCCGGGAACTGCTTCGTGGTGGAGGATGCGCCAGCCGGTATTGAAGCCGCGTGTGCCGGCGGGATGACGGGGCTAGGCGTTGCCCGGCTTCATGATGCGGACTCGCTCCGGGCTGCGGGGGCGAGCCTGGTTGTGACGAGCCTCGATGAAGTTTCCATTGAAGAACTTTCGCGAGGGCGGCTTTGCCGACGCGCGCCATGACCACCGCTGCAATCCTGGCGGGCGCGTTGACTTCAACGGACGACTGCGACTGGATCATCGAGGAAGCCGGATACGATCCGCTGCGGGAAGGCAGCCGCGGGTCACGTTTTGCAATCAGCAACGGCTTCCTCGGTGTACGCGGAGCACGCGCGATACATCGGGGAGGGAGATGGGTTGGCACGTCGCGCACCTTGGTGGCGGGGCTGTTCGATACGCCCGACGAGGAGCATGGCATCCCAGGTTTGATTGCAGCCCCGAACTGGCTTCAAGTCCGGATCTTGCTCGAAGGTGTTCCGTTGACACACAAGCCACGCGATGGGAAGTCTCAGCATCGGGTACTGGACCTACGCAGAGGCTTGTTGCTGACTGATGCACGGCTTTGCGATGCGGACGTCATCTCGGTCCGGCTACGAAGCTTGCACCTCGCGTCCCTCAGCCATCGTGCGATTGGCCTGCAGCTCATTCAGATGGAGTTTGAGCGGGGCGAGGGAGAGGTCACGCTCAACGTGGCCGTTGGCGTGTCGGACTCGGGGCTTTTACCCGAGCGTATCGAGCAGGGCCTGGGCGTATGGAATACGACGTCGTCCGGAAAAAGCCTTGCCATGGCAACGGCCTTATCATTAAACATAGACGGCGTAGATATGAGTCCGACATCAAGCAGTCCATTGCAATGGTCCTGGCGGTGGAAGTCGCGTCCAGGACAGGTCGTTTGTATTGCACGTACTGTGGCCGTGACGCGCGGGGTTGCAGGAGAGGCGCATCCGGAACGGGATGCCGTAGACGCGCTTGACGTTGCCCGGAAGCTTGGCTGGTCAGGCGTCGTGGCGGCGCATGACGCAGCATGGACCCAGCGCTGGAGTTGCAGCGATGTAGAAATCGAGGGAGACCCCGCTGCACAACAGGCGATACGTTTCGCCCTCTACCATTTGAACGGAGCTGCGAACCCGGACGACGAGCACGTGTCGATTGCAGCGCGCGCACTGACCGGCGACGATTATCGCGGACACGTGTTCTGGGATACTGAAATCTATCTTCTGCCGTTCTATATCCTCACATGGCCGCTCGCAGCGCGGGCGTTGCTGAAGTACCGGTTTCACACGCTCGATGGTGCCCGGGCGAAAGCGGCCGAACTGGGGTGGCGGGGCGCACTCTACGCCTGGGAGTCGGCGGATACCGGTGCCGAGACGTGCCCTTTGCACGTGATCGGCCCGGATCGCAAGGTAGTGGAGGTCAAGTGCGGAAGGCAGGAACAGCACATCAGCGCGGACATCGCTTACGCCGTGTGGCAATACTGGCAGGCGACCGCGGACGATAGCTTCATGCGTGAAGCCGGCGCAGAGATTCTGATGGAGACCGCCCGGTTCTGGTCGAGCCGTGCGCAGCCGGAGCCAGACGGCCACTGTCACATCCGCGGCGTCATTGGCCCGGATGAATATCACGAGTCGATCGACGATAACGCCTTCACTAACGTCATGGCCCGATGCAACATCCGGCGCGCGCTTGACGTGGCGGAATGGTTGCGCGCGCGTTGGCCCGAACAGTGGGACAACCTGGCGGCTCGCCTCGCCCTGACCGATGCCGAGTTAAGGCAATGGCGCACCGTTGCCGAAACGATAAAAACCGGCTTCGATCCGACAACAGGCCTGTTCGAGCAATTCGCGGGCTTTTTCTCGCTGGATGACCTGGATCTTGCCAGTTACACCGGTCGATCGGTGCCCATTGACGTGGTGCTTGGCCCCGAATTGACGCAAAGATCCCAGGTCGTCAAGCAGGCCGACGTCGTCGCGCTTCTCGCGTTGCTGCCGGACGAATTTCCGGGAGACACAGGCGCGAAGAACTTCGGCTACTACGCACCACGCTGCGGCCATGGCAGCTCGCTCAGCCGTGCGATGCACGGGGTCGTCGCTGCCAGGCTTGGAGATACCGAAGCCGCGATGGACTATTTTCGACTGACGTCAGCGATTGACCTTGAAGACAACCACGCGGCAATTGACGGGGGCGTGCACATTGCGGCGCTCGGCGGCATATGGTCTATGGTCATATTCGGTTTTGCGGGGCTATCGCTGCACGCTGACCACTTAGCCTTGAATCCGCACATTCCGGCAGCGTGGCAGAGTCTTCGTTTTGGATTGCAATGGCGGGGCCGGCACCTGAAAATGAAAATCGCCCGCGCCACAGGAAGCCTTGAGGTGACGCTGGATGTCGGAGAGCCAATGACGCTTGTCGTCAGCGGAAAGGCCTTCGAGCTAAACAGTGCGCGGCCGCTTTCGGTCGCAATGGATTCTGACGGTCGATGATCTTCCTGCCGCAAGACGGCAAATGCCCGACAAAGTTGATACAGATCAACGCTCGGGTGCCAGTGCGTGATGCAATGAAAAGAGCGAGCGGTTTCTAAGCGAGCGGGGTTCCGCGTCGTAACGGGAGTTAGAACCGAAAGGGAAATACGCATCTTGCTAAAATCCGTGGTCGGTTATTTTGAACTACTTATTAAAATGCGGTCATTGAGAAAACCACGTACGACGATCTGAGACCTGGCATTTAACGATTGCCTCGAAAATGGCCGGAACGACTATGAAACGAAGACTTTTATTGATGATGGCAGTCGCGAGTCTCGAAGCTTGCACGATGGGCGGATCATCAATCGACAGTCATCGTTACGAGGTCGCTTTAGATGAGGCTCGCGATGACGCATCGATAGACTGCGTGGGGCAGGTGGCCTGCGACGCGATGTGGCAAAGGACTCGGGAATTCGTTACGCAGCACTCGATGACGAACATTATTCGCGCGAACAAAACCGCCATTGAGACAGCTGAGCCGCATGAATCAGGTGTTCTTTATTTATGGGCGTCGCGCACTCTCATGGGCGACGGCATCGGCAGTTCGACGATTCGCGTAAAAGGCTTGTGCCGCGGGATGTACACGACCGACGGGGACCCCGCATGGATGTATGTCACCTGCGCCGAACTGATCACGGATGCAGAAAGGGAGTTTCGTCAATTTGCTGCTGCCGCTGATCCAGGGAAGGGCGCAGTGCCTGAGTAGGCTATTGGAAGGCGAGAGCGTACCGCGATGGGTCGCAAGTGTGTTCCCGATCGTCGCGTTGACTTCTCACAGCCAGTCGACCCCGATCGCGCAGTGCTCGCTGGATTATTTGACCAGATCGTCCAGGCGCCGGTCATCAATGCCGGCGGGCTCCAAATGCGCAACCACATCGGCTGCCTGGAATATCGATCTCACCGCATCTTCCGCGTGATCTCCAATGGTGTGGCCTTGTTCAACCGACATTGCACCATCCACTTCAACGTGGAATTCCACGAACACACGATCTCCGCCATTTCGAGTCCGGATGTCATGAACGCCTCGGACACCTTCACAACCGAGCACAGCGGAGCGGACCCGCTCCCGGTCAGATGTATCGAGTTCCCGATCGAGTAACTGATTCAACGCTTGCAGGGCCATGCCCCGCGCATTCCATAGCATGTAGCCGGAAATGGCCAGCGCACCTATTGCGTCGGCCCGGTTCCACGCAAGAAATCGTTCAAGTGCCAGCGCGACCAGCACTGCAATATTCACTGCGACGTCGGTGACATAGTGCGCCCGGTCGGCAGCGATCGCTGTCGACCCCGTTCGTTTGACCACGTAGGTTTGCAATGCGACGAGCCCGCTTGCCGCAATCAAACTGGCGATAATCACCCATAAGCCGAAGCCCATGTCGGTGAGCGGTTGCGGGACGAACAGGCGCTCGACCGATTCCATTCCAAGTCCCACCGCCGCGCCCGTGAGCAACAACGCTTGCACCAGCGCGGCCACCGCTTCCGCTTTGCCATGTCCATAACGATGCCCTCGATCGACAGGGCGCCCTGCATACCGGACGCCCGCGAAGGTGACGAAGGATGCGACGACATCGACCAGACCGTCGGCCGCAGAGGTGAGTAACGCGATCGAGTCTGTCGCAAGCCATGCCCAGGTCTTGACGCCAACCAGGGTGAGGGCGACAGCGAGCGCCACGATCGAGGCGAACCGGCGCAGCTTTTGATTCGACAGATATTCGGACATGGGCACACGTCTCGCTTCGTAAGCCATCATGCTACGACAGTCGCATGCAAGCGCTAAAAATGCGCGGCTTGATCGGTGTGCAGGTGAGGGGGCGTGTTTTGGCGTTTCATGGCCGAGCGCGATTGACGAACACGCTTGAGTCACTCGCTTGAGTCACTCGCTTGAGTCACTCGTCAGTCAGCGGCGGAGCGCTCATTCATCCATTGCAGGAGCAACCAAAGGCGGCTTCGACCCTTGCGTACCGCAAGCTTGAACGAAGCCCCAAGCCAATTCACTCGCCGGTCGGCTTGCTTGAATTCGGCGCAACGCCAGTGTTCAGAATTCTTAGATTGCGGATCCGCCTGAAGGTGGGATTGTCATGCAGCAAGCGGGCGGTGATATGCGCGACAGCGGCTTCACCCAGAAGATAGTCCGGCACGCCGGAAACCGTGTGGTGCGTCATGTGCTGATTGTAAGTTTCCGGCGCTTCGGCCGAACTGTAGAAAAAATCGACTTCGTACGTTGCCAAATTGAACTCCAATGGTGTGATCAATTGTTAACAACCATTGACCGAATCGATTCTATCAAGAGCCGGCAATAAGCGAGCGTGAGTGTTTGTAAAGCGAAATGCCGAATTACGGCCGGAAGAGCTCCCAGCGTCAGACAAGCTTGATACAGGCGCTGCATATCTGGGCACACGTGGCCAAAAGCGAGTTCGGGAAGACGTTCGGCAAGCACGCCACCTAATCGACCCATTCCCGCGGTTTCCTGTGTTTTCGCACTCAAAATGCCTCCGAAAGGCGTGAAACAGTGCGCTTTTTCCACTTCATGACTGTCGCGTGACTGCCGCGCGAATAAGGTCCTTAAAAAGAATTGCCTTTGTTCGCCCGATTTGTGTTCCCCTAAAGAAGGCACCCACTGCGCCAGCATCAGTCGCGGGTGTCGGTCTTGCAGCGTCGCTGTACGACGGCCAAAGGAGAAGTCAGTAGAAATGAATCGCCAGATCGTTGAAGAATTGCTAGCCGGGCACGGAGAAGGAAAACTGCTTTTAAGCCATCGCATACATGGCACTGACTTCGAAGTCATGGTTTCACTGTTGCAACCGTCGGGAAATACGTTTGTGCGGGATTATTGTGCCCGGGCACCTATCCTCGCTGGTACAAGCGGACTAAGCGATGCTGTCGCGAAGACCTTCACCGCCGTCCATACCGCCATCAATGGCGACCTGAAAGCCAAACCGGCTGGGATGTCCTTGTTCAAGTTTGTCTCCGATCCGACCCGGCGTGATGTGTTCGTGCGTCCGTTCGACTAAATAGCCGCCACGTTTCATCGGGCGTTGCCGTTCACGCAAGGGGGAACCTCCCCTTGCTGCCACCTCCGCCGTGGCGATGCTCTCCATGCGCCGGTGAACTCCGGGCGCACGGAGAAGTAGCTCGGCCGTAGCTTTCACCTGCTTCAAACGCTCGCGTCGACCTTGACGTGCGATGTCCAGGGGACGCGTTGGCATCTGTCTCTCGCTTCCGCTCCCCGACTCCATTCCCCACGCCAGCCACGCAGCTTCGCGCACCATGCCGACAGTTCGCCAGAGTACATTACGTAATGAGTTTGTTTTGCGTATCTGATACGTCGAACTTTCGGCCTGACGCAACGAGTACAACCGTACCTCGTGCCAATGGTCTTTCGCCAGAACGGCATACCTTGGCTGGCTGGCAACCCACAGAGAAAAATGATGGATCTTCGAACCGTTAAAGAAATCGCAAAATTGAAGGCTCAGGTTGGGCCGTTGCAAAGGCAGTTCGCCGAGCGGTTGAACGCAGCCGTCGCCCAGGCTAAAAGCACGGCAGTCACCGAATTCAAGAACCACTTTACGAAAAGCGGGTTCACGGCGGCGGGCGAGGCGAAACGATATACAGCGACTTATGAAGGCATGCAGTTTTTGCTGGAGATTGCAGAGACACGAGGCACGCTCTCGCTTTGCGAGCTCCATCTGGTGCCCCCTGCATTGCTCAATGAAGCAAAGCTGACCGTGCATATGATTCGTAAAGGTCCGCCTTCGGCTGGACGCACTTTGGCGGCGGAAGAGGCAAGCTTGCTTCTCGATGCGGAGCGGAACCTGGCCGATGCCCGTGCAGCACTTTCGTCACCGTCGCCCGAGTTCTGCTTTGTGGTCGTCGAAGAGGAAAATGTGGAACAGCCTACGGTTGACGTGGTGCTGGAAAACAGGCCTGTATTCGATACATTTGGCGAGTTCCTGGTGAGCGTTTATCCGCAATAAATCGCGGCAATTGCGGGACGCTTCCCAGCGTCTCGCTGTTCGGCGCTGCGCGCTTTGGAACTGCCGTCTGGGGCTATCAAATCTTCTTTCAGACCCGGATAGGGATGTTCATCGTTGCTAACCCCCTGAGAGTGGATGAGTCTTGCGCTGCGGACGTGAATCTTTCGTTACTCCGCCAGAACCTTGCCAAGCAATGCGGCGTGGCGAATTTCCGTGACATCGTCCGCCGGAAACATACATTCGATACGCAATTCCTGCGCGGCGACGGTCTGCGGGGTTCCGACGGTGGTGATCATGGAAAAATAACTCAGCACTTCGTCATCTTTGACGAAACTGATGGGGATGACGGGCATGGTGCGCGTGGCGGCCGTAGCGCTTACGGACGGAGGGGATTTCCATGCGGCCTGGACATCGGGGTAGGCGAGCAGCGCCGCGAGTAATTCCTGAGTTTTTTCGTCAATAACACGTCCGACGGATTCACGATAAACACGCTGGACCAGGCTTTTCGCAACGTCCTCCCAATTGGCAACAAACGGGCGCATGCCTGCCGGGTCGAACATGAGATGCAGCATGTTGCGAGGCCCCTTGCGCGCAGACAGGTTGATGAAGCAATTGAAGAATCGTGGCGCAGATTCATTGGTCATGAGCACGTTCCAATAGCGGTCCATTACCACTGCAGGAAAAGGTTCATGCTGACGCAAGATGCGCCCTAGCGCACTGGTCACACTCTGCATTTCGAGCGCGTCCCACGCGCTTTCCTGATAGAGGGGAGCATAGCCGGCGGCCAGTAATAATGTATTGCGTTCACGAAGGGGAATGTCTAGTGCCTGGGCAATATCCATTAGCATTTGACGGCTCGGAACGCTGCGCCCGCTTTCGATAAAGCTGACGTGCCGTTGCGACACACCCGCATCAAGAGATAACTCAAACTGACTTTTGCCGCGCATATCGCGCCATTGGCGCAGCAGCAAACCGAGCTCGTTGGCAGGCGGCTTGGTATTGAGGCGCGCTGAATTCATGGGTCTCTCATTCGCGACAGGGTTCGGGTGATTATTCATGACCGACCGCGGGGGAGGCATACGTCCATCGCCAACGTCCGCGGTATTTTGAGCCAAGGGACAAGAATACGCCTAACTCAGCAAGTCGACCGGCCGCCGCCCAGTCGGGTCGGCAGCCGCAGCGATTAGAGCAATCGCACGTGGTTCGGCGCGAACAGAACCGTGCACGATCGTCTTGCTTAGTGGAGCGTCGTCTTGTCAGGCAGGCGTCCATGTCTGCGCCTTGAAGCGCTCTTCAACTGGCGTACCCGCCATGTTTGTCGTAGTGGCAGCCATGGTGGACACACCAATGCTGGTGATTACCTCGAAAATCTGAAGCGCGGAATATCCAGCGGAAGTAAACCTTTCGAACTCTTCGTCGGCCACATTCCCTCGCTTTTCGATCAGGGCTCGGGTCATGCCGGACAGTGCCGCGTACTTCGGGTCATCCGGCAGTCTTCCCTCGCGAATCGCCTTGACGTCGGACGCTTTCATGCCGTCCTCAAGGGCAAACGTGGAGTGAGCCGCAACGGTCCACGGGCACTTGATCGTGACCGCGTTTGTGAGAAGCAGAACTTGCTTCTCGCATTCGTCGAGGCTTCCTCCATGGAAACTTCCAAAGCTGCCGGCAAACCCGTTGAGAAGAACGGGGTTCCCTGCCATGGTCGCCATCACGTTTGGTAGAAAGCCAAACTTCTGCTCCAGCGCCTGCAATGTTGGTTTGGACTTTTCCGGCGCCGATTCGATTGTGTGAAGTGTAAAGTTATGCATTCCTAACTCCTTTCCATTGATTGAACGAAACTCTGTGCGTATCTCCATGCGATGCTTTTTTCAACACTGGTACCGCAAGCAGATGAATGCCATCTTAGCGATCGCACGAATACGTTCAATTACCTCGGATGTAATAAAGGCTGATCTACGCCCGCGGTGGGCTAGCGGCGCGGAGTTCTATCCAAGGGGAATGAAGCTGGAGTAAAGAAAGCCGGGAACGTCGGTCACGTTCCCGGTAAGGTCGGATGCAGGACTGACCGGCTAGGTTAGCCCTTAGGTTGCTCCAGCGACGACTTCAATTCCTTGGCCGCCTCTTCAATTCGCTTCGTCACAATCGCATACGCTTCAGTCTGAGCCTGCTGCGTTTTCTGAGCGATTTCCTGCATATCGGCAAGCGCTTGGT
>Ga0302183_10000647_pt1 | contig 16373 bp, 14 predicted proteins | sample I_Palsa_N3_2_FD_200232 | JGI IMG/M metagenome (GOLD analysis project Ga0302183, IMG submission 200232) | Peat permafrost microbial communities from Stordalen Mire near Abisko, Sweden - I_Palsa_N3_2 | ecosystem: Environmental > Terrestrial > Soil > Palsa > Peat permafrost | place: Sweden...
CCGTGGCAATCGTGGTGCTGGGGGCGGGGGCAATCGACACCGCGCGCCGCATTCAGGCGCGGTATCCCGGATCGCTTGTTCATGGTCTCGAAAGCCGCGTGCCGGCCGATGTCGCGTTCACTGAACTCGGCCCTCACCTGCGCGAGCTCTACGCACACAACACGCCGATCATCGCGTTATGCGCCGCGGGTATCGTGATCCGATGCCTTGCGTCTGCACTTGCGGATAAGAGCTTCGAGGCGCCCGTGCTGGCCGTCGCCGAGGACGGCAGTGCGGTCGTGCCTTTGCTTGGCGGTCTGGGCGGTGTGAACGTGATGGCCCGTGAAATCGCGGCAGCGCTGGACGTCGCTCCGGCGATAACGACGAGCGGAGAACTACGCTTCGGCACCTGCCTGTTGAACCCGCCAGCGGGTTATGTACTTGCCGATATCGAGCTCGGGAAACGTTTTGTGTCGGACCTGCTCGCGGGTGCCACAACGCGCGTTGAAGGTCATGCGCCTTGGCTCAACGCAGCAGACCTGCCACGAGCCAAGGATGCCAGCCTCGCGATCCGCATCACACCGCATACGAGCGAAGTTCCGGGCGAGTTGATGATTCATCCGCGCTGCGTGGTCGTGTGTGTGACGGCGTTGTCTTCGGTGGACTCGATCCTCGAACGTGTCAGTCAAACCTGGCGAGAACATCGCCTTTCACCCATGTCGCTGGCGGCAGTGCTAGCGCCTTTAAGCATGATCGCTTCTGCACCGCTTGCCGATGTCGCACAAGCGCTGGATGTGCCGCTGCGCTTTGGAACACTTCCTGCGGGCTTCGAAACGCTTGAGTCCCATGACGACGGCATCGTGATTGCCCTCGCGCCACAACCGGTCGATCCCACAACGCTCGGGCAGGCACGCGGCACACTGACCGTGATTGGTCTCGGCCCCGGAAGCGCGGATCTGATGGTGCCAGCGGCGAGACGCGCCTTAACCCACGCAGACGATGTCCTCGGCTACGAGACCTATGTGCGCATGGCCGGTCCGTTCGCGCCGCATCAGGTGCTTCATTGCACCGACAACCGCGAAGAGATGCAGCGTGCGCGTCATGCGTTCGAACTGGCGAGTACCGGACATAACGTAGTGGTCGTATCGTCGGGAGATCCCGGCGTCTTTGCTATGGCCGCCGCCGTGCTCGAAGCGCTCGACGAGGCCCGGGATAACGCGCTATGGAACGCTGTGCAATTGCAGGTTGTACCCGGTGTATCCGCCGCTCTGGCCACAGCCGCTCGCGCCGGTGCGCCGCTCGGCCACGACTTCTGCATGCTGTCTCTGTCGGACAACCTCAAGCCGTGGGTCGTGATAGAAACACGCTTGCGCCACGCGGCTCAAGCCGATCTCGTGATGGCGTTTTATAACCCCGTCTCCCGCGCGCGGCCATGGCAACTCGACCGTGCGCTTGATATCGTGCGTGAGCATCGAAGTGGCGGCACCTTGATCGTGCTGGGTCGAAACATCGGCAGGCCGGGCGAAACATTGACCACTACGACCCTGGATAAACTGCATTCGAGTCAGGTCGACATGCGCACGATGGTGATCGTAGGCTCATCCACCACGCGTAGTTTTCCGCGGTCCAACGGCGATGGCGACTGGGTATACACGCCGCGCTGGTACGAATGAACTAAGCCGTAGTCATGGAAGCGGCCGTACGATAATCCGCTTGCCAAGACTCGGCGAGCGTCACGCAACGCCCTAGACGCACCGCCTCATTCTCGAAATCGACGATGACAATCTGATCCGCTGCATCGGGACGCGACGGCGTTTCCGGACTGCGGCCGTCGGTCAGCAACCACAGCAAGCGCCGCTGCGAAGGACGGTGGCGCGCAGCCCTGAGCAGCACATTGGCGCCTGTGCGCACGCCCAGCGCGAGCGGTGTTCCTCCACCCCCACCTATGGGCGCAAGCCAGCGATCGTTCCACCAATGCGCCGCACCGGGTTCGCGACGCACTTGCGCGGTCGCACCGCCAAAGCAGACCAGTGCAACCTCTGCACGCTCGCGGTACGCCCGGTCGAACAACGCCACCACCAGTCCTTTCGCCAGCGCAAGCCGCTTGCCGCTTAGCATCGACCCGGAGCAATCAAGCACGAAGCAGTGCAACGCGCTGCTGTCGCCTTGCTCGCGGTGAAATCTCAGGTGCGTCTTATCCAGAGGCTGATTGCGTTTCGCCAGCAGCGTTTGCAGCCAGTCGATGCGCGCGCTAGCTTCGCCCGCACGTGCTCGTGTTCTACCCGATGAGGAAGGTGGTAGCCATCGAAGGCGGCCGGGCTCGGCCCCTGGATCAGACCTTCGATGGCTCAGGATTTTTTTGCGGCAAGCGGCCTGACGTTCTTGACTGCTGTTATGTCGACAGGCTCGGGCGGCATGTAGCCGAAGCTTGCTTCGTCAGTGTCTTTCGGACGTTGCTGCGAGCGGGGCTCAGAAGCGCGTTGATCACTGGGCGCGTTGGCTTCCTTGCGCCGATGCAGCAACACCGATTCCGCCACGCGCTCGACATGCTCCACGCTCACCGCTGACGCTTCTTCCAATGCCGCCAGCGCTCGCGCTGCGCGCAGCATGACGAGATCGGCGCGCAAGCCGTCCACATGAGCCTCTATACATAACTCGCTGACGCGTGCGTGAACCGCGTCCTCGAGTTCGAGGCTGGGAAGCGTCGCTCTGGCATGTCGAAGCTTCAGGGACAAGGCTTCTTGTTGTCCCGCAAATTGCGAGCGAAAAACTTCAGGATTCAAATCGAATGCGAGACGCGCCCTGACAATCTCGCGACGTATTCCAGCATCGAAACAGTTCTGCAATTCCACCGCCAGACCGAAGCGATCCAGCAATTGCGGCCTGAGTTCGCCCTCCTCCGGATTCATGGTTCCGATCAGCACAAACCGCGCTTCATGCCGATGCGAAATGCCGTCGCGTTCGATCACGTTCACCCCGCTCGCGGCTACATCGAGCAACTGATCCACGAGTTGATTGGGCAGCAGATTGACTTCATCGACATACAACACTCCTTGATGCGCCTTCGCGAGCAAACCCGGGGAAAAACGCACGCCGCCATCGCGTAACGCAGCTTCGATGTCCAGCGAGCCGATCAACTGCTCTTCGCTCGCCCCCAGCGGCAAGGTCACGAACTGGCCTTCGGGCAGCAGTTCGGCAAGCGCGCGCGCAGTCGTCGATTTCGCGGTGCCACGCGGACCGCTGACCAGCACGCCACCCAGCGCCGGATCGACCGCGGCGAGTAAAAGTGCTTGCTGCAAGGGAACTTGCGCGACCAATGCGGCAAATGGGAAGATGAATTCGTTCACGTTCGTTGCCCTTCGAGTTGCTGTTCGGCATCCAGCAGATGGCGTTCAATCTGGTCCTGATACGCGCCCGGACTTTGCCATAAGCCGCGCTGCATCGCTTCGGTCAAACGCTCGCAGATCGAGTGCAGCGCGTGCGGATTATGCTGCTGCATGAACTCGCGCGTGTCAGCGTCGTTGACGTAGGCATCGGCAACCAGCGCGTACTGATGATCCGATACGACCCGCGCGGTGGCGTCGTAACCGAACAGATAATCTACTGTTGCTGCGAGTTCCGACGCGCCTTTGTAGCCATGCCGTTTCACGCCGTCGATCCATTTCGGATTGACTACGCGCGAGCGGATCACGCGTGAGATTTCTTCCTGCAACGTTCGGATGCGCGGCGCAGCAGGATTGCTGTGATCAGGGTTATAAGCATGCGGCTGGGTGCCGGAAAGATGCCGCACGGCCGCTACCATGCCGCCCTGGAACTGGTGATAGTCGTTCGAATCCAGCAGGTCGTGTTCGCGATTGTCCTGGTTCTGCACCACCACGTCGATGGTCGACAAGCGCGCACCGAAAGTGTCGCGAGCCTCCACGCCATCGCCCTTCTGCGAATACGCATAGCCGCCCGAGCTTTGGAAACCGCGCGCGAGATCAGCGTCGTTTTGCCATTGCTTCGCGTCGATCATTTCCTGCAAGCCCGCGCCGTATGCGCCCGGCTTCGTGCTGAACACACGCCATCCCGCACGCAAGCGGGCTTCCTTCTCGTCAAGTCCGCGCGCCATGTGTTCGTCGCGTTCACGCATGATCCGCGCACGGATCGGGTTCACGTCTTCGGCTTCGTCGTCGAGTTCCGCGACGGCTTGCACGGCGGCATCGAAGAGATGCATGAGGTTGGCGAACGCGTCGCGGAAAAATCCCGAGACACGCAGCGTTACGTCAATGCGGGGTCGATTGAAAATGGTGATCGGCAAGACTTCGAAATCAGTCACGCGATTGCTGCCTGCCGCCCACTTGGGCCGCACGCCGATCAGCGCCATGGCTTGGGCGATATCGTCGCCGCCGGTACGCATGGTGGCCGTGCCCCATACCGACAAGCCGATCGCGCGCGGATAGTCGCCGTGCTCCTGGAGGTGACGCTCGATCAGTAGATTGGCTGACTTCAGGCCGAGCGTCCACGCTGCGCGCGTTGGCACGGCGCGGGTATCGACGGAGTAGAAATTGCGGCCGGTAGGCAACACGTCCGGCCTTCCACGCGATGGCGATCCGCTTGGGCCCGGCGGCACAAAACGCCCGTCGAGACCACGTTGAAGCTGCTTTAACTCTTGCGGGCCGCACGCGTCGAGCCGCGCGAGCAAGTCGCCGTTCAGGCGTGCGAGTACCTGCGATGTATTCGGCCCCGCCGCGTCGAATGGCCGGTCGATCAACGACGTTGCGAGCAACTCGAGACGCTCACGCGTGTCGCCATGATGACGCCACGGTGCATCGATCATGGTGTTGAGTTCAGCAGGACGGGGGCCTGTCCACGGCGCGCTCCAGTCGGCATCGAGAGGATCAAACGTGTCGCCCAGGTTCAAGTCGCGAGCCAGCGCGGTCAGCACACTCGCGTTTGCGCCTTGCGCATCGCCGGTTGGATAACGGCCGAGCGCGAGCAGGGTATCGCGGCGTTGCACGCCTTGCGGCGACGCGCCGAACACATGCAGGCCATCGCGGATCTGCGCTTCTTTGAGCTCGCACAAATACGCGTCGGCGCGTGTCAGTAACGCATCTTCAGTATTGGAATCGCGAGGTTTATCGAGTCCGAGTTCCTCATGCAGCCGATGTTCGACAATGCTCGCCAGAATCGTCTTGCGCAGGAGTTTCGCGCGGCGCGGGTCGACCATCAGCGCTTCATAATATTCGTCGACCTGACGCTCCAGATCCTGCAGAGGACCGTAGTTTTCAGCGCGCGTGAGCGGCGGCATCAAGTGGTCGATGATGACCGCCTGCGCCCGCCGCTTCGCCTGGCTGCCCTCGCCCGGGTCGTTGACAATGAACGGATACAGATGCGGCATGGCGCCCAGCGTCAGGTCAGGCCAGCACGATGCGCTCAACGCAACGCTCTTGCCCGGCAGCCATTCAAGATTGCCATGCTTGCCGACGTGAACGATCGCATCTACATTGAATCGCAGCCGCAGCCAAAAGTAGAACGCGAGATACGCATGCGGAGGTACAAGCTCCGCGTCGTGGTAACTCGCGTAGTCGCCACGCTCACGCGAGCGCGCCGGCTGAATGCCGATGAACACATGCCCGCAGCGCCAGCCCGCGATCATGAAGCGGCCGCGACGGATCGTTGGATCGCTTTCGGGCGGACCCCAGCGCGTATTCAACTCCTGCTGGACGTTGTCCGGCAGCTTGGCGAAAGCGTCGAGATAATCGTCAAGTGCGAGGCTTTGCAACGCGGGACGCAAGTCGCGAACCACGGGATCATTGGTCACGCCCAAGGTCAGCGCGTGCATCAGCGCGTTACCATCGGCGGGAATTTCATCTACTCGATACCCCTCTTTATCGAGCATCGAAAGAATATTGACGACGGACGCCGGTGTATCAAGACCCACGCCATTGCCTATGCGGCCTTCACTCAACGGATAGTTCGCGAGCACGAGCGCGATGCGTTTCTCGGCGTTAGCGAGTTGCCGCAGTCGACACCAGCGTTGGCTCAACTCGGCCACGAAACGCACCCGTTCAAGATCGGGCTGATATCGCACGACATCGACTTGCGTGATCTTGCATCGATGCGCAAGTCCCTTGAAGCTGATCGCACGCGTGATGATGCGGCCATCCACTTCCGGCAGAGCGACATGCATGGCGACATCGCGCGAATTCAGGCCGTGATTGTCTTTCAGCCAGTCTTCGCGATTTCCCCCGCTGAGGATGACTTGCAATACCGGCGCGTCGCCCGCGAGTTCGAAAGGCACAGGGTCGTCTATGACGCCCGCGGCGAACGACGTTGTGTTCAGCACCAGCGACACGCCATGATCCGCGCAAAGCTGCTGCACGACTTCGCGACTCAAAGGGTCTTTCAGCGACGCCATCGCAATCGGCAGCGGGTTGAGGCCCTGCGCTTGCAGGGCCTCGATCAATGCGTCGAACACGTCCGTATTGCCGGACTGCAAATGGGCCCGGTAGAACAGCACGGCAACGACGGGCGCACCGTGAGTCCAACGTTTTTTCCAGTCGTCAACGGTCGCGATCTGCCGCGCCGGATGATAGATTGCCACTGCCGGCAACGGACTCGGTGCACGCGCTTCACGTCCATACCCCAACGCCTGAAACGCGATGCAACGTAAAAACTCTTCGGCATTTTTCGCGCCGCCCTCGCGCAGATAACGCCAGAGCTGGTCGCACAATGCGGGCTCAGCCGTACTCTTCGCAACGAGGTTCGGATCTTCCTGCAGATCGCCGGAAAACATCACGAGCATCTGGCCATTGCGGCGCGCGAGCGCGGTGATGCGCTCGATTCCATAAGGCCAGTACGCTTCGCCGCCGAGGTGATCGATAACGATCACGCGGGCATGTTTCAGCACGTCATCGACGTAAAAATCCACCGATGCCGGTTGCCGCAAGAACGCCTGATTGGCGAGCCGCAGCGCTGGAAAATCCGCCTCCAGATGCGGCACGACACTCGCGAGAAGCGAGAGCGTGGTATCGGCCGAGCTGAGCACCACGATCGGCGCAGGCGTCTGGTCGATACGCATGACGCCGGCTGCGTCGTCGACAAAACCGCCGGGCGTCGTGCGTAGCAGATGCATGGATCAGGCCTGCACGGGTGCGTTGGCGAGCGCGGCAGCCAGCGCTTGTTGCAGACGCGGCTGATCGAGATCTTCACCAATCAGCACGAACCGGCTGGTCTCGCTGGCCGCTTCGGCAGCAGTCCAGCGGCGGTCGAAGTAGGTATCGAAACGCTGGCCCACCCCTTGCACGACAAGCCGCATGGGCGTGCCCGGCAACGCCGCGAAACCCTTCACGCGATAGATCGTGTTGGTATCGACCAGTGAGCGCAGTGCGGCGACCACGGCCTCGCGCGACTCGACCCGCGCTTCCACCACGACTGAATCGAAGTCGTCGTGATGATGATCGGCGTGTCCTTCGTCGTCGACGGAACCATGATGATCGACACGCAGATGAATAGTCGTTTCCGATGCCGCCTCGAGCCCGAGCAACGCGTGCAGATCGAGCTGACCCATCTGCGCCGGCACGATCTTGACGCCTGCTGGAATCTCGCCGCGAATCAGCGTTTCCACCGCGCGCTGCTGCGTTTCGTCGATCAGATCGGTCTTGTTGAGAATCACCAGATCCGCTGAAGCAAGCTGATCCTCAAACAATTCGTGCAGCGGAGATTCGTGATCGAGGTTTGGATCGGCGCGGCGTTGTGCGTCGACAGCCTGCGGGTTCGCCGCGAACTGGCCGCTTGCCGCAGCGGGACCATCGACCACGGTCACGACGGCATCCACGGTGAACGCATTCTTGATGGACGGCCAGTTGAAAGCCTGCACGAGCGGCTTGGGCAACGCCAGGCCGGAGGTCTCGATCAGCACGTGATCGATCTGATCGCGCCGCTCGACGAGTTGCTCCATCACCGGGTAAAACTCTTCCTGCACCGTGCAGCAGAGACAACCGTTCGACAGTTCATACAGATTCGGTTGATCCGTGGCGCTTTCGTCCTCGCAACCGATGTTGCAGCCCTTCAGGATTTCGCCGTCGATGCCCAGTTCGCCGAATTCGTTCACGATCACCGCGATCCGCAGCCCTTTCGCGTTTTGCAGGATGTGCCGCATCAATGTGGTCTTGCCGCTGCCGAGGAAACCCGTTACGACCGTGACCGGGATTTTGCGCATTTGCATCCGTTGCTCCGTTGTATCGATTGGCTGCTTGCTGCCGGAATGCGTCGCCCTTTGCTGACTCAAGCGCTGACTCGAGCGAGCAATGAATGCGCGCGCGGACGTCGCGATGCAGGATGGCAATCCGGAAAAGCATGGTGAAAAGTGTCGAGCGCATGCCGCATCCCCGCGACAAACGTCCGCTCCAAGTGCTGACTCGTTCCGGCCGGTATCCGGGCTGGCGAAAATGCCGCTTCACCTTCCCACATGATGTATCCATGCAGTGGTATTTCGAAGCCGGCTTTACCGTGCGAAGTGGCGTGAATCAGGGTGAAGCCACGTCGCGCGATTTTCGCTTTACCGTTGCGGGGGCAGCGCAGGTTGGCACGGCCGGGGTTCCGGCAACGCTCCCTGCTTCCCGTTTAACTGCGCGCAGCAGAGGCCGCGCGCGAGCACCAGAAAACTACCGCGAAGTCTAGGCTGATGGGGGATAAGCGTCAAGGTTTGGACGGGGCGCGGATGGGGGTTCAGGGCCGGCCTGCGGACGAAAGCCCTTGCCGCTGCCAGCGCACTAAACCTGCTCTGCCGGACGGTCCCAGCCTGTAAAAGCCCAGCGCAAACAACACCCGCTGTGCTATCTTTGGCCCGCGTCTGGTGCTCACGCGCGCTTTTCCCGCGCGCGTAGTTAAACGGGAAACAGGATGTGCACGCGCGTATTTTCAAGGCTTACGCTTCAGGCCTCACGCGCCGTGTCGACAAAAACCTGTGCTGTCCCCGCAACGGTATGCGACCCGCGCCCGCTTCGACTGACTCTCGTTCCTGACTCTCATTCGAACCGGGCGCCCATTTCCTCCACAGCCACTGCGCAAGCGAGCGGGAAGGCGAGCGGAATGCGGTCGCGAAGCCCGGATACCGGCCAGTCGCCAAGTGGCGCGCTCTAAAAGCGCGCCGGACGCCAAATCCGCGAGGGACGGATGAAGGACGTAATGCTCATATCGTCTTACATGAATCCAATTTTGCAACGCTTGCGCCCGTTCTCGCACCGACCGTTCTGCTGGCTATCTAGCGCGTTTCCGGGTCGCGCCAACGAGGCGCAATCATGAGCACGCCCGCCCGCGTCTGGCTGATCGGCGCCGGCCCCGGCGACGTCGAGTTGATGACGCTCAAAGCCGTGCGCGCGCTGTCGGAAGCCGATGTCGTCCTCGTCGACGACCTGGTGAATCCCGACGTGCTGAAGTTCGCCCGTGCCAACGCCGTCATTCGTTACGTCGGCAAGCGCGGCGGACATCCGTCTACCCCGCAAGCAGCGATCATCGAAGACATGCTGGCCCATGTGCGCGCCGGCCACGTCGTCGCGCGGCTGAAAGGCGGCGATCCGTTCGTCTTCGGTCGCGGCGGCGAAGAAGTCCAGGCGCTGCATGCGGCAGGCGTGCAAGTGGAGGTGGTCTGCGGCATCACGGCAGGCATTGCCGCGCCGGCTGCCGTCGGCATTGCGGTCACGCATCGCGATCACACCATGGGCGTCGTGTTCGTCACCGGCCACGGCGCCAGTCGCGAAGCGGGCGCAAATGCAGCCGAGCCCGACTGGCGCGCGCTGGTCGCGACGAAAATGACACTGGTCGTGTATATGGGCGTACGGCGGCTCACCGATATCACACGCGCGTTGGTCGATGCCGGACTCGATCCGCAGACGCCGGCGGCCGCCATAGAACGCGCTACACGTCCCGATCAACGGCATCTGCGAGCGCCGCTCAGGTACCTCGCCCGTGCGGTGGAAGACGCGGGAATCGGTGCACCAGCGATCGTCGTGATCGGCTCGGTTGCCGGGCTGGGTATGGCGAGCGCGCTGGATTACGCCGCACAGCAATCATGAGCACATGGGTCATCGGCATAGGCTGCCGGCGCGGTGTAAGTGTCGAACAGATTCATGTTGCCGTGTTCGCGGCGTTGGGGACGCGGCCGCTGGCGAGCACTCGGGCGCTGGCATCGATCGATAGCAAGAAAGATGAAACAGCCCTGCTCGAATTCGCTGCTCGCCACGGTTTGCCGCTGCTTTTTTTTTCGAAGCAGAGCATCGCGCAGGTTGAAACCCGCAGGTCGGAACAGGTTCAGGCGCTGCTCGGCATTGACGGCGTCTGCGAACCTTGCGCGCTGCTGGCGTCGCGCAACGGGCGAATCATAGTGCCGAAAAAAGTGACCGATGGCGTGACCGTCGCTATCGCCGCAGACGACCTCAGGTAACAAAACAAGCAACAGACTGACAACCAGAGAACATGATGAAAACGGACGAAGAATCGCATCTGCGCATGACCCAGCGACGCAAGGAAGGCCACGAAAAAAAGCAGGCCGCCGCCGCGCTTGAGAAAGGCCTCCTGATCGTCAACACGGGTACGGGCAAGGGTAAGACCACTGCGGCGTTCGGCATGGCGGTGCGTGTGCTCGGACATGGCATGCGGCTCGGCGTGGTGCAGTTCATCAAGGGTGCGCTGCATACGTCCGAACGCGATTTCCTCGGCGCAATCGCGAACTGCGATTTCGTCACCATGGGCGACGGCTACACGTGGGACACGCAGAATCGCGATGCCGATATCGCGACCGCTCGCAAGGGCTGGGACGCCGCGTGCAAGATGATTGAAAGCGGCGAGTATCAGATGGTCGTGCTCGACGAACTGTGCACGGTGCTCAAGTACGAATACCTGCCGCTCGACGAAGTGCTCGCGGTGCTCACCGCACGGCCCGCGATGCTGCATGTGGTCGTGACGGGCCGCCACGCGCCCGAGGCGCTGATCGAAGTGGCCGATCTCGTGACGGAGATGCGTCCCATCAAGCATCCGTATCGCGAGCAAGGCGTGAAGGCGCAACGCGGCGTCGAGTTCTGACGTGCGCGCCTGCCCCGCTTTATTCATCAGCGCGCCCGCGTCGAACCAGGGCAAGACCACCGTCACCGCCGGGCTCGCGCGCTATCACGCGCGGCAAGGCCTGCGGGTGCGGGTCTTCAAGACCGGCCCTGACTTTCTCGATCCGATGATCCTGGAACGCGCGTCCGGCGCGCCGGTGTATTCGCTGCATTTGTGGATGGTCGGCGAAAGCGGCTGCCGTGCGCTGCTCGCGCAGGCGTCGCAGGAAGCCGATTTGATCCTGATCGAAGGCGTGATGGGCCTCTTCGACGGCACGCCCAGCAGCGCTGATCTTGCGGCCACGTTCGGCGTGCCGGTGCTTGCCGTGATCGGCGCGCACGGCATGGCGCAGACCTTTGGTGCCATGGCATTCGGGCTCGCGCGCTACCGCGCGGATCTGCCCTTTTATGGTGTGCTCGCCAATCGCGTGGCGTCGGCACGGCACGCGCAAATGCTAAGCGAAGCCATCCCCGAAGGCATTCGATATTGCGGTCATCTGTCGAGCACCGACAACATTGCGCTACCCGGACGGCACCTGGGCCTCACGCAAGCATCGGAGGTGGCGGACATCGATGCGCGGCTGGACCGCGCAGCGGACGCCATCGGCGAGACGACGTTGCGCGAGTTGCCGCCCGCGGTCATGTTCCATCACGAAACCGTCGACCAGCCGCCGCGTTTGCTGGAGGGCATGCACATCGCCATTGCCCGCGATGCCGCGTTTTCGTTCATCTACCCTGCGAATCTCGATCTGCTGGTGGCGATGGGCGCAACGCTCGCCCCCTTCTCGCCGCTTGCCGATGAACCCGTTCCCGCGCATGCCGATGCGCTTTATCTGCCCGGCGGATATCCGGAATTGCACGCCGCCCGGCTCGCAGCGAACGCAGTGAGTGCGGCCTCGATTCGAGCGCATGGTGAGGCGGGCAAAGCGGTGGTCGCGGAATGCGGCGGCATGCTGTATCTGCTCGATTCACTAACGGATATCGAAGGCTCGCAGCATGCGATGCTTGCCCTTCTGCCGGGACAAGCGAAAATGCAGAAACGCCTGGCACGGCTAGCCATGCAGCGTGTTGAAAGCCGCCACGGCATCCACACCGGCCACACCTTCCACTACTCGTCCATGACAACGAGCATGTCGCCGGTGCTTACCGCGACGCACGCCACCACGGGCGTGGAAGGCGAAGCGATCTATTGTCATGGCCCGATCACCGCCACTTACATGCACACTTACTGGCCGACGAATCCGGTGGCGGCAGCCGCCCTCTTTCGCGGCGAAACTTTATGACGACGCCTATGGAACTGCCGATAGAAACGGAAATACCGCTCGAACTCACGTTCACCATCGCGCGCGCAAAACAGCTTCAACCCGTGGGTTCGCCTTGCACGGACGTATGCCGGCTCGACAAGATCACGGGTCATTGCGAAGGCTGCTTCAGAAGCCGCGAAGAAATCAAGGCATGGAAAACGATGGCCGACGGCGACAAGCTCGCACTGTTCGATACCCTGCTTGCACGCAAGGCCGCACGATGAAAAAGGGGCGGCCCGCAGTCCGCCCCTCATTGAATCGAAACTAACAAAGCGCTCAGGCCGAAGCAATCCGCCGTGCCGGCACCTTTTCCAACTCGCGTTGCGCGAGCGCGCCGAAGAGCAAGCCGAGCGTGGTCCAGATCACTGCCTGGATACCAATTGCCGCCACGCGGAACTTCCACAGCAGCGCCGCTGAGAACAGCCTGGGCACTTCGTCGATCGGCGGCAGCGCAAGGTATGTCAGCGCCATCAGCACAATGTACACGGCAACCGAGATCAGCACCGCGTTCCAGTTGCCGTGGCGCGCTTGCAGACGACGCTGCAGACGCACGGCAAACACCGCCACGATCAGCGAGATAGCGACCATGCCGAAAAACAGCGCGGTCCGCGCCCCGATTGTGTCAGGATTGCCCACGGAAGGCGGATTAGGCGGGTATTTAAGGAACGGCACGATGGCAACAGTCACGAAGCCGAACAAGCCGAGCAACGCCGATGTGCCGCGTGCGCGCAAAGTGCCAATCCTCCCATACGAAAAAGCGAACACGAGCGAGAACAGGCCGCCCAACGCTGTCCCGAACACGCAGACACCGGTCAGCAAACCCAGCCCCGCTTGCGTGCCGCGACTCACCAGCTCTACGTCGTCGGCAGGATCGTGCGGATGCCCAGCCGCTGCGTCCGCTTGCTCGCGCAGCTTGTCCTGCTGAGACTCAAATGCAATCGCGCGATCAACCGCAGGCTCGCCAAACGTTTTGGCCACGCAAAAGCCGAGCAGGCCCGCGACGAGTCCCGCGATCATGCCGCGTATCAAAAGGTTTCGGATCATGGTCGGTCTCAGTGGCAGGGAAAGCCGAGCAGATGGCGACCGTCGTGGACGAACTCGTGGATATACATGCCCTGGAAGATCGAGGTCGCGCCCTGTTCGGCACCGACAAAATAAATCGCGAGCAGCGCAAGCAGGCCAATAAAGATTGCCCAGGGCAACACTTCACGCACCGGAATGGGCATGGGTGCATCAAATGCGGGATTGTTGCCAGAGAAACTGGCGGATGCGGCTGGCTGGTTCATGAACGACTCCAAGGGAATGCGCGTCCCGTAAGACAAGAAAGGCTGCAGCGGGGGTCTGACTTGCAGACGCTGGAAGAAGGCTGAAGCCCTATCAGTCCCATTCGACATCCGCTCACAGTGGCGCGACCGTGCCGGGTTTTCACCGGCTTCCTCGCGCTGCAAGCTTGCCATTCTAAAATGAGTTGGTGGAATGTAAAGCAATCCGTTAGCAATTCCTTAATCGAGCGACATGAAAACCGAACTTATCCTGCTGTGCCACGCAACGACGCACGCGATGAAAACCGGCTCGTTTCCGAGTACCGGCGACGCTATCGATGAGCTTGAGTTATCCCGGCTCCCGCGGCTTGCTTCCCTGTTTCAACCGGATCGGGTCGTCACAAGCCCGGCACACGCTGCCATGCAAACCGGACGATCGTTCGGCGTTGCAACGAGTGTTGACCCGTTATGGAGCGACCTGGATTACGGTCTTTGGCAAGGTCGTCCAATCCGCGAGATTCATGATGAAGACGCAGGCGGATTGGGCGCATGGCTGTCCGAACCGGCAAGCGCCGTGCATGGCGGCGAGAGCCTGGAAGCCCTTCAAACAAGGGTTTGCGGCGCGCTGGAGAGGAATCGGGAGGCTGGAGTCACGCTGGTGGTGACGCATGCGATCGTGGTCAAGACCGTGCTGGCGACCGTGCTGGACGCGCCGCTCACGTCCATTTATTGCATGGACCTGGAACCGCTTTCGACAATCACACTGACCCTGTCAGGCGAAGCATGGCGCCTTCGATCCAAGTCTTGCGTATGACGGAAACACGTCGTTCTTGCAAGGGGCTGCAAAACCAGAACAGCCCTGCGCATGCGGTCAGCCTTTCGCGCCGCGTGCCATCCGCTGAAGGGTCGAAGAATCGATCGCGCCCGCGCAGATCCTGATCGCTTCTTTCAGCGTGCGGGGTCGTCCCGCGGCGAAATGCGCTTCAAGAATCGCAATAGCGCGAAGCCGTTCGTTGTTGCCAAGCTTCTCGCCGGTCGCTAGTTCGAGCACCGATATGAAATACGTCGCCGGTGGCGTGGTGCGGGAAGGCGCCGTTGGCGTGGCTGCGGGAATGGCATCCGACCATGCCTGTTTTGCAATGGCCGCTACATCGGATTGACCGCGCCAACCCGTTTCTCTCAGTTCAAATTCGTTTCGACTAGTCATCAATCAAGCCCTGAAATAATCCTCGGATCACCCTAAGATTATTACTAGCAAGGACTATTCCAGCTTGAAGACATGGGCGCTTTTCCTAACCTGTCCGGAGCATCGCTCGGACGACCCTGCACGCCGCCAGATCCCTCGCCGCGCATCCAACGCTCTTGAACATGACCGGCTTTGACAGCCCGCAGCCGTTATCAGTGCGCCCCGCTGTGCACCCCGTCCCACCGGCGCGACAGCAGGATCAACACCGGCATCAGGATCGCCCAGCCAATAGCCAGCACGATCGTCGCAGGCAATGGAAACGCCAAGCGCACCGCGCCGAGCGCTGCGCCGGCGCGAAACGACATCGGTCCGGCAATGGCGCCGAGCACCGACGCAAGCAGCATGCGTTGCTTAAGCCAGCCGAAGGTCGTGTTGAACTGGGCGGCGAACAGCGCCCACAATGCAAGGATCCAGTAAGGTGCGACGCCCGGCAGCACGGTGCCGTTTGGGTACACGAGTAACCCGGTGGCAACCGGCACGCTCTCCCAGATTGCGCCCAGCACCAACACGCTGACCAGTAGCTTGAACTCCTGCCACGGCCGATCAACGCGTGCCAAATGCATGGCGATAAGCACAATGGTCGTTGCCACGCCCATCCATGGCACGTCGCGTGCGGCGCTCAGCACACAGGCAAACCAGCCGAGCTGCCCGATCACGAAATAGACGGACGGCGCCCAGCGTTCGACCGTTGATGAGCGCCGTGTGCCAATGGATGAGTCGTGCATGCGGTTTCCGGTTTTCGAGCAAAGTGCGCAAGTGTGATAACGCTACCGCATATCGCGTCCGGCCGTTCACGCATCTCGCTCGCTGGAAGGCGGATCATTCGTCTAACCGTTGCCGCGCTCTTGACCAGGCTGCCGTAACATTCCTGAAATTATCAGGCCGGATAATCGATAATTTGCAGGACTGCGGGGTTTTGCATTGCCTGCCGGGAAGAGTCAAGGCGGTCAACGCGGTCAACATGCCCAACCAAACGGAGCTCCCCATGATTTCGCAGGATAAACAGCGCCGCTTCGAAGAAGACCTGATCGACAGCTACGACGAAGAACTCGAGATGGAAGTCGACGACCGCATCCTCGACGGCGACGGTGCGTTTTCCGCCGAAGCGCGCGAGCAGCGCAAGATCTACTTTCGCGAACTGTTCCGCCTGCAAGGCGAACTCGTGAAGCTGCAGGACTGGGTTGTCGCCAGCGGCCACCGGCTGGTGGTGATCTTTGAAGGACGCGACGCCGCCGGCAAGGGCGGCGCGATCAAGCGTATCACGCAGCGGCTGAATCCGCGCGTGTGCCGGGTCGCCGCCTTGCCCGCACCAAACAATCGCGAACGCACCCAGTGGTATTTCCAGCGTTACGTGTCGCATCTGCCGGCAGGCGGCGAGATCGTGCTGTTCGACCGCAGCTGGTACAACCGGGCGGGCGTGGAACGCGTGATGAATTTCTGTACCGATGCCGAGTACGAAGAGTTCTTTCGCTCAGTGCCGGAATTCGAAAAGATGCTGGTG
>Ga0302183_10000662_pt1 | contig 16112 bp, 18 predicted proteins | sample I_Palsa_N3_2_FD_200232 | JGI IMG/M metagenome (GOLD analysis project Ga0302183, IMG submission 200232) | Peat permafrost microbial communities from Stordalen Mire near Abisko, Sweden - I_Palsa_N3_2 | ecosystem: Environmental > Terrestrial > Soil > Palsa > Peat permafrost | place: Sweden...
GAAACAATGGAGTTAGCGGCGCGATTGAATTCGGCGGCGAGATCGGCAGGCGTGTATGTCTTCGTGCTAATCACGATTAGTACATTATAACGGTTATGTAGTGGGCTGCTGGATTGTGATTAGCTGTAAGAGGTTCATGAGGAAGGAGATAAAAATAGTGCTTGACAAGAGTTTTCCACGGTCGGGGGATGGTTAGATGTCACAGACAAGAGTGGGGCGCGGGGAGTGGGGCGTGTTTCTGGGAAGAATCTTGAGGAAATAGCGTGGCGATTTAGCAACCGCAAGAACCCGTTTCTCTTCCACGATACGATGCTGAAACTCATTCACTCTGACAACTCGAATACAAAGAACTCACGAAGGCAGCTCAGCTTATTGCTGCTCCTTAATGAATTCCGTGATCGCTGCCGCGTTGAAAGTGAGCGCCGGGGCGGACGGGCGGGTCGCCCGTCCCCACACGAGTTTTCTGGGCGACGCAGCGGTTTTTGAGGTAGGCTTAGGCCGTTTATTAAAGGAGGTCGTCCATGGCACAGAATAGTCCGGTTGAGATTGCGCGGCACGGTTCGACGCGGTCGATTGTGTGGGGCGTTTTGCTGATTATCTTCGGCATGCTGGCGATCGGTTCGCCATTTCTTGCCGCGGTGGCGGTGAATGTGGTTGTTGCCTGGCTTATTGTTCTGGCCGGCGTGGTCCACCTCGTCCTCGCCTTCCACGCACATGGAGCGGGCAGCATGATCTGGAAGCTGCTGGTTGGGCTCGCGTATCTGTGTTTCGGCGGATACATGATCATGCATCCCCTGTTGGGTGTGGCGTCGCTAACGCTGGTGGTGGCGTCGCTGTTCCTGATTGAAGGCATCCTGGATGTGGTCCTGTTTTTCAAGATGCGCCCGATGCAGGGATCGAGCTGGGTGCTGATTGACGGGATCATCACTCTGTTATTGGGTGGGATGATCTACATGCAATGGCCATCGAGTTCAGCCTGGGCGATAGGCATCCTGGTGGGCGTGAGCATGATCATCAGCGGCGTTACGCGGATAGCGATGACGTTGGCGGTGCGCCGAGCGACACCCGAGGTAACAAAGTTAGCGGCTTAGTCTGACTTGGAATTGCCCTGACGAGGCTGCCGAAGGGTTGGACGCTTTGGCAGAATTGTGCCCAACTGATGCGTTCGCAAAGCACGATCGAGGCAAAATCGAAGACAAGATCAAAATCAAAGGCAAAGGCTGCGGACAGGAGTGTCCGCTCCACACATGGGCTTGCATCCCCTGATAGGGCGTAACATCCAATAGGGTGAGATTGAACTATGGGAAATGCATTTAAGACCGCGTTTTTGCTGACCGCGCTGACGCTGGTGCTGATGTTTATTGGACGGGCGTTTGGCGGGCAGAATGGGATGCTGCTGGCGCTGGGTTTGGCCGCCGTGATGAACTTCGTCTCCTATTTCTATTCGGACAAGATTGCGCTGGCCATGTACCGGGCGCAGCCGGTGACGCGCGAGGAGCTGCCGCGGGCCTATGCGGCGGTGGAGCGGCTGACGCAGAAAATTGGCATTCCGATGCCGAAGATTTACGTGATCCCGACGGAGTCGCCGAACGCGTTTGCTACGGGACGGAACCCGAAGCACGCGTCGGTGGCGGTGACGCATGGGATTCTGGGGCTGCTCAACGATGAAGAGCTCGAAGGCGTGCTGGCGCACGAACTCGGGCACGTGAATAATCGCGATATTCTGATTAGCTCGGTGGCGGCGACGATTGCGGGCGCGATCACGATGCTGGCCAGCATGGGACGCTTTGCCATGATCTTCGGGGGCATGGGAGGCGGCAACCGCGACCGGCGCGGCGGAGGCCTTTCGGCATTGTTCATGCTGATCGTGGCGCCGATTGCGGCCGGACTGATTCAGATGGCGGTGTCGCGCTCGCGGGAGTACCAAGCGGACGCCACGGGAGCGCATTTTACGGGGAATCCTTATGCGCTGGCGAGCGCGCTACAGAAGTTGGATGAGTATTCGCGGCGGGTGCCGATGGCGGCGTCGCCCTCGACGGCGCATCTGTTCATTATCCAACCACTGCTGGGCATGAACTTTGGCAATTTGTTTTCGACGCATCCTCCCATCGCCAAAAGGATCGAGCGGCTGACGGGACGGCCGGCGGAGTTTATGCAGTAGAAACCGCTTGTAGCTTCCCGCTTAATCATCGCCGCAAGATTGGGTCCCGCTGGCGTTCTGGATTTGTGGCGGCGCTTGGAAGCCAAGATCCCTCGCTTCGCTCGGGATGACAGAGCGAGAGGGATGACGGAACATGAGGCGGGAGCTAGAGGCTGGCAGCTAGAAGCTGCGGCCCTGTGACATCGGTAACTCCTGCGGCGCTGCGCCAGATAGTAAAATCCAGCCAATGTCCCCTGAGACTGCCATTGCTGTATCCCACAAGGCCGCTGAACTGGAACAGGCGCTGCGGCGCGTGATTCGCGGCAAAGACGACGTAGTGCGGCTGGCGCTGGTCAGCGTCTTCGCGCGGGGACACCTGCTGATCGAAGGCGTTCCCGGTGTCGGCAAAACTACGCTGGGACAGGCGCTCGCGCGCGCCGTGGATTGCACGTTTCAGCGAATACAGTTCACCAGCGACATGCTGCCGTCTGACGTGCTGGGAATCTCGGTGTATTCGGCGCTGGAGCAAGAATTCGAGTTCAAGCGCGGGCCGGTGTTCACCAACGTTTTGCTGGCGGACGAAATCAATCGAACCACGCCGAAGACCCAGTCCGCGCTGCTGGAGGCGATGAACGAAGGCCAGGTCACGGTGGACGCGCATTCCTACGCGCTGCCGCAGCCGTTTCTGGTGATCGCGACGCAGAATCCGGTGGAGCATCATGGAACGTATCCGCTGCCGGAGTCGCAAATGGACCGGTTCCTGATGCGGGTGAGGATGGGGTATCCGGAGGCGGCGGCGGAGCGGGAGATTCTGCGGTCGGAGGCCGGGGCGGCGCGGTTGCAGGATCTGCGACCGGTTTTGACTGGCGCGGATGTGCTTGAGATGCAAGAGGCGGTGACGCATATTCGCGTGGACGAATCGCTGGTGACGTACGCGCTGGAGATTGTGCGGCGGACGCGGGAGTCGGAATATTTGTCGCTGGGAGTTTCGCCGCGCGGAGCGCAGGCGCTTTATCGCGCCGCGCAGGCCATGGCGTTTCTGGAGGTGCGGAGCTTTTGCACTCCAGAGGATTTCAAGCCGCTGGCGGTGCCGGTGTTCGCGCATCGCGTGGTGGTCAACGGAGGGTATGCCTCGACGCTGAAGAAATCGGAGCAGGCGGACCAGGTGCTGCGCGAGATTGTGGAGAATGTGGCGGTGCCGGTGTAGAGGTCAGTTGCGAGTACCGAGTACCTAGTACCTAGCAACGAAGTGCGGCTCCCGGCAGTGAACTCGGTACTCGGTGCTAGGTACTCGGTACTTCAGCGCGGGATATAATTCTCCGCTATGTCCTTCCTGCGATTTCTCATGCTGTTGTCGCTGGTCTGCTGGATTGGCGGGCTGATCTTTTTTGCTTTCGTGGTTGCGCCCACGGCGTTTTCTGTTTTACCTACTACTCATCTCGCCGGCAACGTGGTTGGACGGGCTCTCGGCAAGCTGCACTGGCTTGCCATTTTCTCTGGCATTGTCTTCCTCGGCAGTTCCCTGCTCTACAGCCGTTTGACTGACGGGACGGCGCACGTGTTCGCGGCACGGCACGTGCTGCTCTGCCTGATGCTCGCGCTCACGTTGATCTCGCAATTCGGGATTATTCCTCGCATGGACGTGCTGCGGGCGTCGCTGGGAGATGTGCGTGCTGCGCCGATTGATAATCCCGAGCGGGTCCAGTTCGATGCGCTGCATGTCTGGTCGACGAGAGTGGAAGGGGCGGTGCTGCTGCTGGGGTTGGTGGTGGTGTATTTGACTGCAAAAGCTTTTAGCTCTTAGCCTTTAGCTTCCCGCTCAGATGGTTCCTGGACAGCCGGGGGCGGCTGTCCCCACATAAGCATTTGAATGACCTTCGGCATTTTGGCGATCTCCACTTCAATCATTTATCCTAAAGTGTTTGGCCTCGGTCGCCGAATCGCGCTGACTGCACGACGATCCAGCTAAGAGCTAACAGCTAAGGGCTTCCCTTATGAAAACTGGCATTATTGGCCTGCCGCAGGTGGGCAAGACATCGTTGTTTCGTATTTTGACGAAGGCACATCTCTCGGATCAGGCGCGGGCGAATCCGCGCGAGGCGCATATTGGAGTGGCGAAAGTTCCGGACGATCGGCTGGACCGCCTGGCTGCGCTTTATAGCCCAAAGAAACTCACGCATACGTCGGTAGAGTATGTGGACGTTGGCGCGATCGGGCAGGAGGCGCTGAAAGACACGGCTTACGCAGCGCATCTGCGCAATGTGGATGCGCTGGCGCATGTGGTGCGCGTGTTCGACGATCCTTCGGTGCCGCACGCGGGGGAAATCGATCCGCTGCGCGACATTAAGAATGTGGAATTCGATCTTCTGGTGAACGACCTGGGGCAGATCGAGAAGCGCCTGGAGCGGCTGGAAAAAGATTTGAAGAAGATGAAGACGGCGGAACTCGAAAAAGAATTCGAGCTGTTGAAGCGGGCCAAGGTGCAGGTGGAATCGGACAAACCGTTGCGCGAAATGGAAATGACCGCCGAGGACAAGAAGCGCATTAAGGGCTTCATGTTCCTGAGCGAGAAGCCGATTTTCTACGTGCTCAATATTGGAGAGTCGACGGAGCTGGGCAAGGAACTGGAAGAAGCGGTGAGCAAATATAAGCTGACGGAAATTGCGGCGCGGCCAAATGCGGCAGCTACGGCGATCTGCGGCAAGGTGGAAGCCGAACTTGCCGAGATGAGCGACGCCGATGCGGCCGAGTTTTTGTCGAGTTACGGGCTTAACGAGAGCGGGCTGGTGCGGCTGATTCGAACGACTTACAAACTCTTGGGGCTGATTTCATTTTTTACCGCCGGCGAAGACGAGTGCCGGGCGTGGCAGGTTCCGGCAAATTCGCGGGCGCAGGAAGCGGCGGGAGCGATCCACTCCGATCTGGAAAAACATTTCATCCGAGCAGAGACGATTCGCTGGGATCAGCTGTTGGAAGCGGGGTCGGAGGCAAACGCGCGCGCCAAAGGGACGCTACGGCTCGAGGGCAAAGATTACATTGTGCAGGATGGGGACGTGATGCATATAAGACACTCAGGATAAATTCGCTCTGATATCATCCTCGCCAACTGCACATGAGCGCGATCTTCATCAGCATTCTGCTTGGACTCACCGCGGCTGCTGCCAACGTTTTTGGCGGGGCCATTATCGTGCAGCGCAGCTGGGAGCGGCGTTATCTGCGGTATTTTGTCGCGCTGGGCGCAGGATTCATGCTGGCCACGGCCCTGGTGGAGATGGTCCCGGAGAGTTTGGAGTTGCGCGGCAGATCCGCCGCCTATTTGATTCTGCTCGGCTATCTGCTCATTCACTTCTTCGAGCATACCGTGACGCCGCACTTCCACTTTGGCGAGGAGACACACAAAGATGAGTTCATGCACACGCACAAGGGATACTCCGTGCTGCTTGGGCTCATCATTCATACATTCTTTGACGGCATCGCCATTGCGTCGGGATTTCTGGTGTCGAACGCTTTGGGCTGGATCATTTTTTTCGCCATCTTTCTGCACAAGATTCCCGAAGGCTTCACGGTGAGTTCGGTGATGCTGGCCAGCGGACGCAGCCGGGGCACGGCTTGGGGAGCGTCAGTCATTTTGGGCGGGGCCACGCTAGCGGGGGTTCTGACGATGGCAATCTTCCGTCATCACGTGGGCGCGGGACTGCCGCTTTCGGCAGGCGTGACGATTTATGTGGCGGCGTCAGACTTGGTTCCCGAGGTGAACAAAGAGCCGGGGGCAAGAATGGCTTTGCTGGTGTTCGTTGGGGCGGGGGTTGTGTTTTTGCTGGACGCTTTGTTCCACGTGCATTGAGGGCGGATTGCAGCAACTCCCACTGCACCTCGGTCAGTTGCTGCCTGCAACGAGCATACGGGTGAACTACTTCCCCGCCAACTCCCGCTTCACCGCCTCGCTGACCATCTTCCCATCCACGCGCATCCCCGCTCCCGCAAACCGGGCCATGGCGTTCTTCATCACCGAGCCCATGTCTTTCATGGTGGGCGAGCCCATCTCGGCGATCACGGCCTTCACTCCCGCAACCACTTCGGCTTCGCCTGCGGCTTTGGGCAGGTAGGTTTCGATCAGGACGATTTCGGAGGCTTCCTTGTCGGCCATCTCCTGGCGTCCGCCCTTGGTGAATTGCTCGACGGATTCCTTGCGCTGCTTGATCAGCGTGGTGAGCACGGCCTGGGATTCTTTCTCATCGAGCGGCGCCATCTTCTCGATCTCGCGATTCTTTAGCGCGGCCTTGACCATGCGCAAAGTGGAGAGGCGTTGCTCCTCGCGCGCCTTCATTGCGGCGATGATGTCTTGCTGGATCTGTTCGATGAGGCTCATGAGGGGATTATAGATGCTGAACGAGCCCAAACCGCGCTGCCGCCCGAATCACGCGCAGATGAGCCTGATCCAGTAGACTTATAGACTAATCTCACTCATAAGGGTCTTCCCCATATGTTGCGCAAGAATCGTCTTTTTACTCCCGGCCCCACGCCGCTGCTACCGGCGGCGCAAACGGCCATGGCTTCGTTTACCGCGCATCACCGTACCGCCGACTTCAAAGCGCTGTTTCAGCGCGTGCTCTATGACATGAAAGAATTCATTGGCACGAAGAATGATGTGCTGGCGCTGGCTTGCTCGGGCACCGGCGTAATGGAAGCCTCGGTGTCGAACCTGACATCGCCGGGCGACAAGGTTCTGGTGCTGACCGCCGGAAAGTTCGGCGAGCGCTGGACGGGGCTGGCCAAGGCGTTCGGTTGTAACGTGGACGTGTTGACCGCGCCGTACGGCGAAACGCTTTCGTTGAATGACATCCGCGCCAAGTTGACGCCCGACGTGCGCGCGGTGTTCGTTCAGGCGACTGAAAGTTCGACCGGCGCTCGCCATGACGTGGAAGGCATTGCGAAGATCGTGCGCGGCAACGGCGACGATACGCTGCTTGTTGTCGACGCCATCACTGGATTGGGTACGACCCATCTCGACGTGGATGGTTGGGGCGTGGACGTGATCATCGGCGGTTCGCAGAAAGCTCTGATGATGCCGCCCGGGCTGGCGTATTGCGCGGTGAGCGAGCGGGCGTGGCGGCGGATGGACACGACAACTTCTCCGCGCTTTTACTTCGACCTGCGCAAGGAGCGCAAGGCGGCGGCGAAGGGCGAATCGGCCTACACCCCGGCGACCTCGCTCTTTGCGGCCCTGGGAGCTGCATTGGAATTTATTCGAGGAATGGGAAATGGCGATCTGGCCAAGGGACGAAAAGCCCTGGTGGACAATGCCGAGCTGTGCGCTGAGATGACGCGGGCAGGGGCCCAGGCCCTGGGCCTGAAGCTGTTCGCCGCAACCCCGGCCGCAGCGCTCACCGCGATCTGCTCGCCGGACGAAATCGATTCCGGAAAGATCATCAAAGAATTCCGCGAATCGTTCGATGCGGTCGTGGCGAACGGGCAGGGCGAAATGAAAGGCCAGCTCTTCCGCATTGCGCACATCGGCTATTACGATTATCTGGACACGATCGGAATCCTGGGCGCGCTTGAACATGTTCTCGCCCACGTCACCGGAAAAACGGTCGAGTACGGCACGGCATTGCGAGCTGCCCAGGAAGTGTATGCGCGCGGACTGTCCGGCAAGCGTCAACTCGTGGGAGCTTGAGGACCGCGGGAAACGGTCCTCATCTCTAGTTGACGGTAAAGTTCATCGCACTTGAAGTCTCGGCCAACGTGCCACCGCTGCCGTATATGCCAGTTCCCGCCGTACCGGGGTTGGTTACGGTAACTGCCACGGTGGCAGGGCTTGCGACGTCCGTGGCCGCAATCGTTGCGGTGAGTTGGTTCGCGCTCACGTAGGTTGTAGTCTGGGCGGTGCCATTCCAATTTATGGTGGCGGTGGTTGAAAAGCTGGCGCCGTTGACCGTTAGCACGAACGCGGGACCGCCTGAATTGGTATTGTCAGGGGCGAGCTCGGTGATGCTTGGTATCGCTCCAGCTACTGCGGGAGTGGTGGCCTTCGAGCTGTAGCCGCACGCCAGCGTGAAAGCGGTCAGTGCGGTCAGCAATATTGTTGAAAGTCTTTTCATGATGATTCCTCCTTGGGGGTTAGCCCATTTGCGGAGTCTACAAACGACGAGCCGTCACGATGTCAGCGGTGTGTCAAATCTCTGTCAAGGTCTTGTCGTTCGGCAGTTTGCATTAGGTCTCTGTGGTGGGGTCTCAAGAAAAGGATGAACGCATCCGTGAAAATCGTCATCGCGGAAAAGATCTCCGCCTCGGCAGTCGACCAACTTAGAGAACCCGGGTGGGTCGTGCTTACCTCGGAGCAGATCGACGGCAAACTGGCTGCGGAATTGGAGTCGGCCGACGCGCTGATTGTGCGTTCGGCAGTGCAGGCGGATGCGGCGCTGCTTGGGCATGCAAAGAAGTTGCGTGTGATCGGCCGTGCCGGCGTGGGCGTGGACAACATCGATCTGGACGCGGCCACGAAGCAAGGCATCGCGGTGATGAACACGCCGGGTGCGAATGCCGTGGCTGTCGCGGAGCAGACGCTCGGGATGATGCTGGCCATGGCCCGACACCTTTGCCGCGCCGATGCGCTGATGCACGCCGGCAAATGGGAAAAGAAATCGCTGCAAGGAACCGAACTGCGCGGCAAGACGCTGGGAATCGTCGGCCTTGGCCGTGTCGGCATGGAAGTCGCGCGGCGCGCGCGCGCGTTCGGAATGCAGATCGTCGGGCATGATCCGTTTGTTTCCGTCGGCGTGGCCAAGGAGCAAGGGATCCGACTGATGAGTCTGGACGATCTTTACGCCGGGGCTGACTACATCACGCTGCATGTTGGCCTCACCCCGCAGACCGCGGGCATGATCGACGAGGCCGCAATTAAAAAGATGAAAAAGGGCGTCCGCCTGGTCAATTGCGCCCGGGGCGAGTTGGTGAACGAGGCTGATTTGGCGCAGGCGCTGCAAGAGGGTCAGGTTGCCGCCGCCGCTCTTGACGTTTTCAACGACGAGCCGTTGAAGAACTCGCCGTTGGTGGCGCTGCAGAATGTAATTCTCACGCCTCACATTGGCGGCGCGACTTATGAGGCGCAGGAAGCCGTGGGGGTGCAGATTGCGCAGCAGGTCCGGGAATATCTGAAGCACGGCGTCATCCAAAATGCGGTCAACGTGCCCTCGGTTTCCGCCGAAGAGTACGCCGAGATGCAGCCTTACATCGTCCTCGCCGAGCGCATGGGAGCGTTCCTCGCCCAGATTTCCTCAGGGTCGATCGAAGAAATTTCGCTGCGCTACAGCGGCCATATCGCGGGGTGGAAGACCGAACTCATTCGCAACGCCGCGATCAAGGGCGTCCTCAACCAGGCGTTGGAGGAAAAAGCCAACCTGGTGAATGCGGCGTCGCTGGCCGACCTCCGCGGACTTCGCATCCACGAGGCACACAAGGCGAAGGCGTCAACTGGCGGTGCAGGCAGCGTGCTTTCCGTGTTTCTCAAGAGTTCGACCGAAGAACACATGGTGAAAGGGGCGGTCCTGCACGGAACCGCTCCGCGTCTCCTGCATATCGATGGCATTGATGTGGAAGCGCCGCTGGAGCGCAATCTCATCTATCTGCGGAACCGCGACGTACCGGGCGTGATCGGCAAGGTGGGCACCATCCTGGGGGAAGGCGAGATCAATATTGCGGATTTTTCGCTGGGGCGGCGCAGCGCCGAAGCTTCCTCGGAGCCGCGCGAGGCCATCGCGGTAGTCCATGTGGATGGACGCGTACCCGAAGAAGTGCTGCAGAACTTGCGGAAGATTCCGGCCGTGCAGCGGGCGCAAGCCGTGCGGCTGTTCTAGAAACAGCGAGCTATCCGGTGGCCGATTAACCCTGCGACTCCGCGTTATCCCGCCGCAGCTTGCGGCTCTCCGCCAGCAACGCCATCGAGTGCATCAGATTCTGCAGCGTGATAATTCCTACCAGTCGCTGATCCTCCACCACGGGAATAATGCTGAGATTGCGCGCCGTGAGTTTGCGGAAGGCGGAAGCGAGGGATTCCTGTCGCGCGGAGACCTCGAAAAGTTTGTTCATCACGGCCTGGACGTAGCCGTTGCCTTCCACGCGCAATGCCTCGAGAATACGCTGCCGCGAAATCACGCCAACCATGTCGCTGCCTCGAACCACGGGAAAATCATCCTGCAGCGAATGGACCGCCTTTTCGAGCGCGTCTTCGAGCGTGTCCGCCGGTGAGAGCGTCGCGAAGTCGGTGAGCATGACTTCTTCCAGCCGCACGTTATCCAAAACCGACTGGAAGACGACCGCCCGCTCCTCCAACTGCGCCGCCGAAAAAATAATGACGCCCACCATGGTGAGCCAAGTATTGCTGAACAAACCCGCAACCATCAGCAGCATCGCTATGGCATGGCTGATGGAGACTGCGCGGCGGGTGGCCGCAGCCGGATCGACGGTGCGCGCGAAGAAAGCACGCAGAACCCGGCCTCCGTCGAGAGGATAAGCCGGCAAAAGATTCAACCCCGCCAAATAAAGGTTGGCCCACACCAGGCAGCGCGGCAGGTCGCTCGACTGCAGGAAAGGCCACTCCCACAGATTCGCCCGTGGATTAAGGGCGAGCATCACGCCCGCCGCAATCGCCGCGAACCCAACGCTCACCAGCGGCCCGGTCAGAGCGATGCGGACTTCCCGCTGCCAGAGCGCAGTGCCAGACTCCGGCTGCTTCGCCCGCGATTCGTCAAAAACGGTCACGCCGCCGAGCGGCAGAAGAATCACCGCCTTCGCAACCAGGCCCGCGCGCCGCGCCACCAGCATGTGCCCGGCTTCGTGGGCCGCAACGCAGGCCAGCATAATCCCGGCGAGCGCCAAATCCCGCGGCCCGTTGGCCGAGGGATGCACGCTGTATTCCGTCCAGAAAATAAACAAAGGCAGGATCAGGAACGTCAGGTGAATGCGAACCTCGACTCCGAACAACCGCCCCACATTGATCGACCAGCTTCTCATAAGGTCCCGGCTACAGTTATTTTACATGGTCGGATATATTGACTCCGGTACTCGAAGGTACAAACGCGATGCGGGTGATCAGTGGCAAACATGGCGGCCGTGTTCTGCGCTCCTTGCGCGGCACGGATATACGTCCAAGTTCTGATCGGTTGCGTGAGACTCTGTTCGACGTGCTCACTGCCGGCAATCCGGCGGCACTCGAAGGCAGCGTGTGGCTGGATCTGTTTGCCGGAACCGGCGCGGTGGGGATCGAGGCGCTCAGCCGAGGAGCCAAACAGGTCTATTTCGTCGAAACCTCGGCCTCGGCGGTGGAGTTGATCGAGCATAACCTGCACAGCCTTGGAATCGTCGATGGCTACAAGATCATGCGCGATAGTCTCGCCGGAGTCTTTTGGCGTCTGCAGCGCGAGCACGTGGTCGCCGATATTGCGTTTCTCGATCCGCCTTACCGAATGCAGCAGGCGTACCAGGCAACTCTTTCGGCGCTGGCCGATTCCTCGCTGATCTGGGCCATGTCGCTGGTGATTGCGGAGCACGAAAAGAAGTTCGACCCGGGCGGCGAATTCGGATCGCTGCGCAGAACCCGCAAACTGACTCAGGGAGGTACATCCCTCAGTTTTTACAAAATCGGCGGCATTCCGGACTTGAACTCGTGACCCGCGCTGATTTCCATCGGCAGGAACACAGGGGGGCTTACACGATCAGATCGTAGCCGCGGCGCGTGATTGGGTGCTGCATCTCCTGCAGCTCGTTCTTCACCATGTTGAGGCCGTAAACGCAGCCCTCGAACTCACGGGAGAGGCGAGCGAACAACGGCGCTACCTTGGCGTACTCGAAGTGTTCGAACTTCGAGACGATGTAGTAGCTTTCCTTCCCGGCTTTCATCCACTCCACAAAATTCTCCAGGCGGTGGCGGCGCAGGCGGAAGTGGTTGATGCTCTCGGGAAACATTCCGGCGAAGAACAGCGCATAGTCGCCAATGTGCTTGCGCACCTGGCGCTCACGGTCGAACGAAGGTGCCGGGCCGTACACCGGATCGGATTCAAGCAGCATCTCGCCCAGGTCGGTGAGTGGGCGATCGCTCGCGTTCTGAATCTTGAATAACTCATCGGTCTCGCAGAACTCCGCCAGCAAGTGCGAGACGTAGGCGACCACCTGGGGATCGCGAATGCCGATCTCCTCGGCATAGTGGCGACCCACCAATTCCTGGAAAAGCTGCCGCAGCGGATGAGATTCCGGAATCATGCCTTTTGAGCCCCCTTGAAAGCCATATTAGAAAGGGCTTTCAATACTCGTTGGTAACTAGTTATCCCAGTTTCAATGCAAACGCAAGTGACTTTTGTTTATCGAGCGCATCATTTTCCGTAATCATCGGAAGTATGCAAACCCCTGCAAGGTTGTGGCCGATTTTTGTTGGCACACGCCCGCGTCGGCTGCTAATCACTGCGCTTGGGCTGCATTAGAATGAACAGGCACGGGAGGCTCGCACAAATGGAACGAATGAACATCTCCAGCGGCACACCTTGGGAACCGATCGTAGGTTACTCGCGCGCAGTCAAGGTGGGGCCTCATATCCATGTTTCAGGCACTACCGCGACGGGCGCTGATGGCAAGATTGTTGGCATCGGAGACCCTTACGCCCAGGCCGTGCAGACTTTGAAGAACATTGAGGCCGCGCTCCAGAGAGCCGGCGCCAGCACGAAGCACGTCGTGCGCACTCGCATCTTTGTAACAAACATCGCGGAATGGGAGAAAATCGGCAAGGCGCATGGAGAGTTCTTCCATGACATTCGTCCCGCAACCTCGATGCTCCAGGTAAGCGCCCTGATCTCACCCGAGATTCTGGTGGAGATCGAGGCGGAGGCTTATTTCGAAGAAAAGTGAGTGCATCCTGCGACCTCCAAAGCCAAAAGATAGGAGGTGGCATTCCGCGTTTCTTCGCGAGTTGAAACAAAGATTCCTAAGATTGCTTCAATTCACTTGACATCGGCTTCGCCGTGAGCATAATTCATCAATCCCGAATTCTGTTTCGAGATTGTCCGCGGCTCAGCGGAATCTTGGCGAGCCGGAGGGGGTTCTTATGAGCGTGCTGGAACTTTGTGACCGGCAAATCGCGGCAGTTCCGCTCGATGCCAGCGTAGCCGACGCCATTAACAAAATGCTCGACCACCACGTCGGAGCCGTAGCCGTGGTCGACTCCGAATACCGGGTTGCCGGAATTTTCACGGAACGCGATGTGCTCCGCAAGATGGCGCTCAGCGGCACGGATCCACAATCCACACCCGTGCGAGAATTGATGACCACGCCCGTGGAGATGGCAACCCGAGGCACCGGACCGGGCGAGGCGCTCACCACCATGCTGGAGCGCCACTTCCGTCATCTCCCGGTGGCCGACGACGACGGCAAACTGCTGGGGATTCTCTCCATCCGCAATCTGCTGGAGTGGCGGGTCGAGGATCTCAGCCGCGAATTGGAGTCGCTCGAGCAATACGTCTCCAATGATGGGCCCGGTGGCTAGGGGCGCATTTCCGGCGGCTGCCCATTTCCCTGCATGACCACTCATTTACTCGTTGGCGAAACACGGTTGCGGTGTGTTCCGCGCCGATCGGTTTCTTTCGGTGTTCGCCGGACTGCGGTCCAATCCGATGGCTTTAAGAAGAAAGAGGCTCCATGAGGAGATTCCCAGGTTCCGCAAGGCTTGTTATCGCACTACTTGCCTTCGCGGTGCAGCTCGTCGCTCAGCAAAGTTCGAGGCACGTCGCTATCCATGCCGGGCAGGTGCTCGACGTGAAGACCGGCAGGTTGCTTTCGGATCAGACGCTCGTCATCGAAGACGGGAAGGTCCTCAGTGTCACCGCATCCTCGGAAACGAAGGCGCCCGCGGATGCGGTCCGCATTGATCTTCCCAACGCGACCGTTCTCCCAGGCCTCATTGACGCGCACACGCACCTGACCATGGATCAAAATTTTGGCTACGAGCGCCTCGCCCTTTCCATACCCCGCGAAACGCTGATTGGCGCCAAGAACGCTCGGGTCACTCTGCAGGCAGGATTCACCACCGTGCGCAATGTGGGCGCGGCGGGATACAGCGACGTAGCTCTGCGCGACGCGATCAACGCCGGCGACGTGCCCGGGCCGAGAATGTTGGTGAGCGGGCCGGCGCTAAGCATTACCGGCGGACACTGCGACAACGATTTGCTGCCCTTCGAGTATCACGCGACCAGCGATGGAGTGGCCGACGGCATTGCGGCCGTTCAACACAAAGTGCGCGAGAACATTAAGTACGGCTCCGATCTGATCAAGGTTTGCGCGACCGGCGGCGTGCTCTCCAAAGGCGACGACCCGCAAGCTTCCCAGTACACGCTGGAAGAGATGAAAGCCATCGTGGCCGACGCCCATCGCCTGGGACGAAAAGTTGCCGCCCACGCCCATGGAGCGCAGGGCATTCTCTGGGCAGCGGAGGCGGGCGTCGATTCCATCGAGCACGGCTCCTACATCGACGATGCCGGAATCGCCGAGATGAAGAAGAACGGCACTTATCTTGTGCCCACCCTTTACCTGGGCGATTGGTTTCTGGAGAATGCCGAAAGAAATCACGTGCCCGATTTTCTCTTGGGCAAGGCGAAAGCCGTGATGCCGGCGGCGCGCCAGAACATCGCGCACGCCTTCGCCAGCGGGGTAAAGGTGGCCTTCGGCACCGATGCCGCCGTGTATCCGCACGGACTGAACGCCCATGAGTTCGCGGTGATGGTCAAGCTTGGGTTGACGCCGTTGCAGGCAATCCAGACGGCCACAGTAAACGCGGCGGATCTGTTGGGATGGCAGGGAAAAGTGGGAAGCCTGGAGCCAGGTGCGTGGGCCGACATCGTCGCCGTGGATGGCAATCCGCTCAAAGATGTGACTACGCTGGAACATGTGAAGTTTGTGATGAAGGGCGGCGACGTGGTGAAAAACGAGTACGGAAAATAATGGACCGAGACAATGGCCTCACGCGACGCCGTTTGCTCGCTGCGCCCGCTCTGTGATCCAGTCCGTCCAGAAGGAAGATGCCCCACTGGCCAGCAGGGGAGCCTTGCCCAGCACGGCGTCCACAAAGTTCTCGATTATAGGAGAGTGAACGTTAGCGTGGACTGGGAGGTTCTCGCGGCCGCCCGGATAGATGAGTTCCGGCCCGTTCAGCGGACTTAACTCCATCTCGCCTTCGGTGCCCCGGATGCGGCATTCGTCCCGCTTCACCTGGGAGTGCCAGCGAACGTCCACGATGCCGCGCACGCCGCCCGCGTAGTCGATCATCACCGTCGCATTGTCTTCCACCGCGTAGTGATGAACTACATTTGAGAGATAGCCGACGGCACGTTGGGGCTGGCCGAAGAAGAAATTCAGCACGTCGATGCGGTGCGAGGCGATGTCGTAGAGCGGGCCGCCTCCGGCCTGGGCTGGATCGATCAGCCAACTGCGCGGATTCTCTTTTTCGTCACGCCATTCGTGGCAGGTGAGCTCGGCGAGGACGGGTCTGCCAATAGCGCCGGCGTCGAGCAGTTGTTTCGCGCGCTGCACCTTGGGATACATTCTGCGATAGTAGGCCACGCCCAAAATGCGTTCGTTGTCTTCTGCCGCCTGAACCATCGAGCGCGCCTCCGCCTCGTTCATGGCCATGGGCTTCTCGCACAGCACATGCTTGCCCGCACGCAGAGATTGGATCGCGAGCGGCGCGTGCAGGAAGACGGGAGTCGCGACGTACACCACCTGCACCGAGGGATCGGAGAGCGCTTCGTCGAGCGAGGTCCAAACGCGCGCCTTGTACGGCGCCGCTTTTGCCGGATCGCGCGAAACTAAGCCATACAAGCGGCTCCTGGGCTCGGCCTGGATGGCGGGAATGACGCGGCGGGTGGCGATATCGCCGATTCCAACTACGATCCAGTTGAGCATAGGCGGACCGAAATGAAAGCTTGCAGAAATT
>Ga0302183_10000668_pt1 | contig 16002 bp, 13 predicted proteins | sample I_Palsa_N3_2_FD_200232 | JGI IMG/M metagenome (GOLD analysis project Ga0302183, IMG submission 200232) | Peat permafrost microbial communities from Stordalen Mire near Abisko, Sweden - I_Palsa_N3_2 | ecosystem: Environmental > Terrestrial > Soil > Palsa > Peat permafrost | place: Sweden...
AAAGCAGCGCGTATACGAACAGGATTATCGAGTAAAGGCGGAAGATTCCGACGATCCACTGATCGATTGTGCACATGAACATGTTGGAGCAGTAGGTTCTACGGAAGCGCGGCTAAGACATTTGCCGGCACACCGTGTAGGAACGGCGTTGGATCGACCGGCGAGCCCTCGAACATGATTTGATAGTGTAGGTGCGGACCAGTCGCAAACCCCGTTGCGCCTACGAGACCGATCGACTCGCCTTTATAGACGTGCGATCCGACCGAAACGAGCACGCGCGAGAGGTGCGCATACCAGCTGTGATAGCCGTTGCCGTGATCGATGTCGATCTTGATGCCGTAGCCGCCGGCATACGCATTCGCAACCACGGTACCGGCCGCTGACGCGCGCACGGTCTCGCCGTAGTCGGCACTCAAATCGATGCCGGGATGAAACTCGACATCCGGATAGGTGCGATAGCAAAAGCAGCCGATGACCGGAGCGCCGTCGACCGGGTTGATGGATGGAATCGCCGCGATCATCTGGGCCCGAGCGAGATCACGAATGTGCTGGACGTTGAGGACGTGCATCGCAAGTTGGCGCATCGTATCCGATTCGTGTGAGACCGCGAGGCTCTCGGCACTCAGAGCCGTCACGCGCGCGGCCACGGCCGGCAGCGTTTGTCCGCGCACCCACGAGGTTTTCCGCCGCGCGGGCGGACTCGACGCGGTACTGGGGGCACCGATCAACTGACGGATCTCACTATTCTGCCTCTGCACGTGCTGCAGTTGCTTGCGTAGGGTCTCGGTCTGCTGGTCGATTTGCCGGAGCGAAGCTTGCTGCGCGGCAGCCTGCGCGGCCAGGTGCGACACTTCAAGGCGTGAGCGCACGACCTCGGCGAAGGCAAAACCGATCGAGCCCAAGATCACGAGCGCGAGCGCGCCCAACGCAGCGGCCATATGCCGGCGCCGTACTTGAAAACGATGGACCGTCTCGCCCCGCTCAGGGACGATCTTCACATAATATCTGTCGGTTATCATGCCTACGACGACGATCGCGCCATTTCGATCGCACGGAGTTCTTCTTCCGAAGCGTTGACTGCCGGTTTGTATCGGTTGACGGCCTTGCCGTACGTCCGCGTGTCGGTGCGCGAGTAGATGCTCGAGATCACAACGCCGTCCCCCTCACGATTGAGTAGAGCCAGCGCATAGGACAGTTCCGAACCGGTATCCTCAAAGGCGTCGTAACGGACGAATCCAACGCGGGAGACATCCGTGCGAGCCAGGGCTTCGAGTTCGCTTACCTGCTGGGCGACCCTCTTGAGGCCGGACTGCTCGGCGAGCTGAGCAGCCTCGATCGCGCTTAAGCGCACCGAGGCACCGGCGCCGCCTCCAATGAGACCGTCATGCACGGCAAGCAGTTCGCGGGCCCGGCGCAACGCCGGAACCACGACCATAAAATGGTAGAGAATAAGCGCGACCAAGGCCGCGGCGAAGGCTGCGAGAGCAGCGTAAATTGTGAATGTTGGCATAGCAATAAAGAACCACGACGAGGGTTGAGGTATTTCACGGCACCCGTAAAAACTCGCTTACCGTTGCTACCTTCCGGTCCTGGCGGGGTTCACAAGGTTACGCCGCGTGAAGCCCAACCCCCATCATGGCCACGCCATAATACCACAGGCCCACCGGCGGCGTTGCCAAGGAGGTCTCACCGGTGAATCTGCTGCTTGCCCTGGTTCTATTGAGCTCCACTTTTACGAATGGAGCGACCCTGCCAAGGGCTACGGGAGCTATCCCGTGCGGAGGTTCCGGCGTTTCACCCGAGCTGCACTGGAGCAATGCACCGGCGGGAACCCGCAGCTTCGCCTTGATCGTACATGACCCCGATGCGCCCGCCGCGGGCGGCTTCTACCATTGGGTCCTTTACGACATCCCGCCGGACACGACCACGTTGCCGGAGTCGGCGCAAATTCGGGCCAATCGCTCGGGTCGCAACGGTTTTGGGACGATCGGCTACGGCGGCCCCTGTCCGCCGGCGGGAAAGGCGCATCACTACGAGTTCACCCTTTACGCGCTCGACATCGCAAGCGTCCACGCGACGGAGCCGCTGAACGCGCTCGACCTGCTGGCGCGCATGCGCGGGCACATCCTCGTCCAGAGCACACTCGTAGGAATGTTTGCCACGGCACCGCGGTAAACGTCTCTCATAATGGAAGACGTCGTTATCAAGGTTCGCGAGAACGGGCCATACCTGGTTACCGGGCGCGTGCGTCTGATCGACGCCGACGGAAATCCCTACACGGTCGACGAGAACTTCGTCCTCTGCCGCTGCGGCGGATCGGCAATCAAGCCGTTTTGCGACGGAAGCCACCGCTCGAACGGCTTTTGCGCGGAGCAGCGCGCCACCCCACAGGAGTAACCCGATGCCATCGTACGTTCGCGCCGGTTCGCTTCCCCACAAGCGGCACATTCAATTCCGCCGTCCCGACGGCGGATTGTATGCTGAGGAGCTCTTTTCAACCAAAGGGTTCGAGAGCGTCTACTCGCTGCTCTATCACTTGCGCCCGCCGACGGCCACGCTCGAGGTACGCGCATGGGATCGTCCGGCGGTGCAGCTTGTGGCCAACGAACCTTTGCGCAACCGGCACTTCAAAACGGCGAAGATTCAAACCGGCGGCGATGCAATCGATTCGCGCCGTGCCCTGCTGGGGAACGACGACATCCTACTATCCATCGCCCAAGTCGAACGTCCCATGGAGTACTGGTACCGCAACACCGGCGGCGATGAACTGCTCTTTATCCACCACGGCGCGGGCGTGCTCGAAACGCCTTTCGGCGAGCTCGCTTTTCGCGCGCATGACTACGTGGTGATTCCAACCGGCACGACGTACCGCGTCCTTCCCGCCTCTCCGACGCGGATGCTGGTACATGAATCGCGGGGCATGGTTACGATCCCGCGCCGCTACCGCAATGACTTCGGCCAGCTCGAAGAGCACGCGCCTTATTACGAACGCGATTTTCGCGCGCCGGTGCTCAAGGCGCCGGTCGATGCCCGCGGTGAGCACGAAATCCGCGTCAGCAACGCCGGCCGCACCGCGATCTACATCGTGCAGAATCATCCGTGCGACGTCGTCGGCTGGGACGGTTATTGCTATCCGTACGCCTTCAACCTCGAAGAGTTCGCGCCAATCACCGGTAAACTGCATCAGCCGCCACCCGCTCACGCGACCTTCGAAGCACCGGGCGCTGCCTTCTGCGCCTTCGTGCCCCGACTGTTTGATTACCATCCGCTCGCCATCCCCGTGCCGTATAATCACTCGAGCGTGGACTGCGACGAAGTGATCTTCTACGTTAGCGGCAACTTCATGAGCCGGCGCGGCGTCGAGGAAGGTTCGATCACGCTTCATGCCGCCGGGGCCCCGCACGGGCCGCAGCCCGGTGCCGTTGAGGCGAGCCTCGGTGCAAAATCAACCGACGAGATTGCGGTGATGGTCGACACCTTCAAACCGCTTTCGCTCGCGCTTTCCGCGCTTGAGGTCGAGGACGAGCAATACTACCGCTCTTGGATTGTCGAGGAACCCGCACGAAGCGGGTGAAGGTTCGGAGCACAGGATGTGCAACCGGCCGAACCGTCTCTAGCGGGCTGGTACTATCAAGCCGCGTGCGCTCCCGAAACCGATGCGAAAATCGCCCTGCTCGCACCAACCACGAAGCGTTACCTCGTCTCCGTCTTGAAGGAAGGCGCGCACCTCTCCATGCGGCAGATGGATCGGTTCGGTCGCGTTCCAGGTGAGTTCGATCAAACTGCCGCGCGAGTCGGGCGTGCTGCCGCTGATCGTTCCCGACGCGTAGAGATCGCCCGGCCGGATTTGCGTACCGTTCACGGTGACATGCGCGAGCTGTTGGGCGATGCTCCAATAGAGCTCTTTGAAATTCGTGCGCGAGATCGTGATCGGCGCGATGTCCGCCTCGCGCATCTTCTGCGTCGAAAGGTCGACTTCGAGTTTGATGTCGTATGCGCCGCGCTCGGAGCTGCGCAGATACGGTAGCGGTTGCGGATCCTGCGCGCGGCTATCGGTGCGAAACGGCTCGAGCGCATCGAGCGTGACGATCCATGGCGAAATCGTCGTCGCGAACGACTTCCCTAAGAATGGCCCGAGCGGTTGATACTCCCACGCCTGAATGTCTCGCGCGCTCCAATCATTCACGAGCACGAGACCAAATACGTGATCGCGCATCTTACCGCTCGGAATCGGCTCGCCCAGATGATTGCCTGGTCCGGTAACAAAGCCGACCTCAAGCTCGATGTCGAGGCGTTGCGAGGGGCCGAACACGGGCCCGTCGCTCCCGGCCGGTTTGCGCTGCCCGTTTGGGCGCGCGATCGGTGTCCCGTCGATAACCACCGTGCTCGATCGGCCATGGTACGCGACCGGCATGTGCCGCCAATTCGGTAGCAGCGGATCGGCGCCGGGGCGAAAGAGCTTGCCCAAGTTCGTTGCATGCTCGAGCGACGAATAGAAATCGACATAGTCGCCGATCTCCATCGGCAAGGTCATTGTCGCGTTCGCCTGCTCGACGAAGAACGCGTCACTAGTGCGCTCGCGCAGTGATGCATCGCCGCGGTCGTCTCTGCGTAACAGCGCGGCTAGGTGCAGGCGCAGCTTCTTCCACACTTGCGGGCCGGCGGCAAGCAGTGGATTGAGCGTGGGCGCCATGACAAGATGCCGGTCGCAAACGCCGTCCGCCAATCCAGCTTCGCCCAGAGCATGGAGATCCAAAATGCGCGTCCCGATCGCCACGCCCAGGCGCGTGCGACCATCCCGCGCAAATGCGCCAAAGGGCAGATTGTAAATCGTAAAGTCGCTCCCGGCCGGGACCGGAACCCACGAGTCGATGTGCGGCATCGCGCTACCCGGCGGCCAGGATGCGGAGCGCGCGCAGGTCGTCCACCGGTTCGTCGAAGCTACAACTTCCATAGCTGACGAATCGGGCTCTCGCGCTGCGCACCGCGGCTGTATCGTCGAGCGCGCTAATGAGTGCGGCGGGATCTTCCTCCGCGATGATCCGTTCGAGGGCTGCAACGTCGGCACGCGGCGCGGCCAGCGCCGCAACGAGCAGATTCAAGAAGCCATGCATCGTGACGCTCGCCGCTGCATTGAAATGCCGCACGGGATGATGGAGTCCGGCCGTCGCTTTGAACGCAACGCCGGCCGCGCTCGTCTGCGCAATGAAGGCAGCGACCTCGCTGACGCTCGGAAACGCTTCGGGCAAGGTTCCGCCGCAACGCAGCTTTGCGCCAAAGCGGTGACCTGCAAGCACCTCGAATTGACCTTCTTGCGACACGCGGCGAGATTCAATGAAGATCGGAAGGTCTCGCAAGCCGGTCTGCTCGGCAGCGTCAGCACATGCGGCGACGCTCGCGTCGCCGAGCGGCACTTCCAGCGCACCGATCGTCGCCCAATTCGCCCGGCGTTCGCGCGCAACAAGGTCGAACGCGCCTGGAGCTGCGATAACGGAAAGTTCGAAGCGCGGGTGCTCGGCGAGCACGCCGCGCAGTTCGACAAGACGCGCGGCCGGCACGATGAAACGCCCGAGCATCCAGGCCGGTGCGCTCGCGCGCGCCCGGTCGTAGCTCGCAACCGCCTCCTCCATTGGAAGCTCCGCCGGCGGAAAGAGCCCAGCGAAGTCGATCAGGCGCTCGAGGGCGGCACGCAACGCCGGGGCCAAAGCAAAGGTTTCCATCGGCGTCAGTCTTTCGACAGGCCCCCTCCCGACGCTTCGCCAAGCCTCTTTTCATGAACACGAGCACGGAAGCGCGCAGCAACCCGCTGGCGCGAATCGACTGGGACTATGTCGAGTTCTACGTCGGTAACGCGAAGCAAGCCGCACACTTCTACATGTCGGCCTTCGGCTTCGACCAGGTCGCGTATGCAGGGCCCGAAACCGGAATAGCCGATCGCTGCAGCTACGTGCTCGAGCAGAATACCTTGCGCTTCGTCATCACCGCGAGCTTGCGTCCTGACGACGAGATTGCGCGTCACGTAGCGCTGCACGGTGACGGCGTCAAAGACATCGCTATCGTGGTCGACGATGCGCACGCGGCCTATAGCCGAGCCATTGCCGGCGGCGCAACCTCGATCGCACCTCCGGTGGAAATCTCCGACACAACCGGCCGCATCATCCGCGCCACGATCGCAACCTACGGCGAGACGGTCCACACATTCGTGCAGCGCGATGGCTACAAGGGCGCCTTTATGCCGGGCTTTATCGAGGCTCGGCGCACGCTGCCCGGCAGCAAGAAGACCGGACTGCAGTTCATCGACCACTGTGTCGGTAACGTGGGCTGGGGCGAGATGGACGCCTGGGGCGATTTCTATGCGCGCGTCTTCGGTTTCTCGCAACTCGTTTCGTTCGACGACAAGGACATCTCGACCGAGTACACCGCGCTCAAGTCCAAAGTCATGAGCGACCCGCGCCATCAAGTGAAGTTCCCCATCAACGAGCCGGCGCACGGCAAGAAGAAATCGCAGATCGAGGAGTACTTAGAATTTTATCGCGGCTCGGGCGTGCAGCACATTGCGATCCGAACCGAGGATATCGTCGCGACGATCGATGCGCTCCGCTACAACGGCGTCGAGTTTCTCGATACGCCCGATAGCTACTACGAGATGCTCGGCGAGCGCGTCGGCACGATCGATGAAGCACTCGATGTCCTGCGTGAGCGGCGGATTCTCGTCGACCGCGACGACTTGGGTTATATGCTGCAGATCTTCACCAAGCCGTTGCAAGATCGCCCCACGGTGTTCTTTGAGATCATTCAGCGTAAAGGCAGCCTTTCGTTCGGGAAGGGCAATTTCAAAGCGCTCTTCGAGTCGATCGAAAAAGAACAAGCCAAGCGCGGCACGCTGTAAGTGCCTACATTGACCGGTCCCATCGTTAACGTCGAAGCCGTCATGCTTGAATCTCGTGCGAATGCCCTTTCGCAGCGCTCGATCAAGACCTCGGCTAAACTCGAGGGCATCACCCTTGCGATTCGCTGCATCGATCTCACCACACTCGAGGGGAAAGATTCGCGCGGTCGCGTGCGCTCGCTCTGCGCCAAGGCCGTAAATCCACGCCCCGGCTGGCCCAATGTGCCGAGCGTCGCCGCCGTATGCGTCTACCCCAACCTCGTCCCCGTCGCGAAGCAAGCACTGAGCGGTACGTCGGTCAAAGTTGCCTCGGTTGCAACGGCGTTTCCAAGCGGCCTCTCGAGTCTCGAGGTCAAACTCGCCGACACCGCCGCCGCACTCGAATCCGGCGCCGACGAAATCGACATGGTCATCGACCGCGGCGCATTTCTCTCCGGCGAGGAAGGCGCGGTCTTTGCCGAGATCGTCGCTGTCAAGCAGTTGTGCGGCAACGTGCACCTCAAAGTGATTCTTGAAACGGGCGAACTCGGAACCTACGATAATATACGGCACGCAAGCGACCTCGCGCTCGAAGCCGGCGCCGACGTCATCAAAACCTCGACGGGCAAGGTTGGGACCAATGCGACATTCCCCACCGCGCTCGTGATGTGCGAGGCGATTCGCGATTTCGCGCGCCGCACGGGCGAGCGGCGAGGACTCAAGGTCGCGGGTGGCGTTCGCACGTCGAAGCAGGCGCTCACATACCTCGTGATCGTGAAAGAGACGCTGGGCGATGCCTGGCTGACACCGGAATACTTCCGCATCGGCGCAAGCTCGCTGCTCGACGACCTCCTCATGCAGCTCGAAAAAGAAGAAACCGGCCACTACGCGGGAACCGATTACATACCAAAGGATTGACGATGGCCATCTTTGATTACGCGCCCGCTCCGGAGAGCGTGCGGCCGCAGATTCGCGAAGACTATGGGCTGTTTATCGACGGACGGTGGACCCGGCCCGAGAGCGGCGCATTCTTCGAAACCGTCAATCCGGCGAACGAGACGCCACTGGCCCGCGTGGCCCAGGCGAACGCGGCCGATGTCGACCGCGCGGTTCGCGCAGCGCGCAAGGCCTACGACAAATACTGGCGCAAGCTCAAGAGCGCCGATCGTGCAAAATACATCTATCGGATCGCTCGCGGCATCACCGAGCGCTCGCGCGAACTCGCGGTGCTCGAAACGATGGACGGTGGAAAGCCGATCAAAGAATCGCGCGACTTCGACATCCCGACGTCGGCGGCGCACTTCTTCTATCATGCCGGCTGGGCCGACAAGCTCGAGTGGGTCATGCGCGCGGGACGCGAAGCGCAGTCGCTGGGTGTCTGCGGCCAGATCGTGCCGTGGAACTTTCCGCTGCTCATGGCGGCGTGGAAGCTCGCGCCGGCCCTTGCCTGCGGCAATACGGTCGTGCTCAAACCGGCCGAGACGACGCCGCTTACCGCGCTCGCGCTTGCGCAAATCATCGAAGAGGCCGATCTTCCGCCTGGCGTCGTCAACGTCGTAACCGGCGACGGAACGACCGGAGCCGCACTGGTCGAGCATCCCGACGTCGATAAGATCGCTTTTACCGGTTCAACCGAAGTGGGCAAGGCCATCGCCCGCCGCTTGGGCGGCAGCGATAAACGGCTCACGCTCGAGCTCGGCGGCAAAGCTGCTCACATCGTCTTCGCCGATGCGCCCATGGATCAGGCAATCGAGGGTGTGGTCAACGGCATCTACTTCAATCAGGGACACGTCTGCTGCGCGGGCTCGCGGCTGCTCGTCGAAGAGCGCGTTCATGACGAGATTGTCGTTCGTCTCACCGAGCGGCTGCAGACTCTGCGCCTAGGGGATCCGCTCGACAAGAACACGGATATCGGTGCGATCAATTCGCGCGCGCAGCTCGAGCGAATCGAGGAACTGGTGCGCAGCGGCGTCGAGCAAGGCGCGACGCTCGTGCAACAGCAGTGCGATCTGCCCTCGCGCGGCTTCTTTTTCCCGGCCTCGTTCTTCACCAACGTGCATCAATCGCATCGCATCGCGCGTGAAGAGATCTTCGGTCCGGTGCTCTCGATCCTGACCTTCCGCACGCCCGATGAGGCGGTGGAAAAGGCGAACAACACACCGTACGGTCTCTCCGCCGGCGTCTGGACCGAAAAAGGGAGCAAGAATATGTGGGTTGCACAGCGGCTTCGCGCTGGTGTCGTCTGGTGCAACACCTTCAATCAGTTCGACCCCAGTTCACCGTTTGGCGGATATCGCGAGTCTGGGTTCGGCCGCGAGGGCGGCGTGCATGGGCTTTACGAGTATCTTGCGCATTAAACGGGGTCGTTGATGCTGGGCGAACGCGACCTCCGCCTGCTCGACGACCTCCTCTCGCGTTCGCCGCTTGCAATAATTGCGTGGGACGCAAGCTACCGCGTCACCTATTGGTCGGCGCGCGCGGCCGACATGTTCGGTTACCAGGCCGCCGACGTGGTTGGTAAGACGATCGACGACTTCGATCTCGTCGACCCCGAGGACAAGCCGATTGTTCGCGACGTACAGCAGCGCCTCGACGGCGTGGACAACGTCCGCACGCTCGTCAACGTCAACCGCAATCACCGCGCAAACGGCGAAGTGCGCACCTGTCGTTGGACGACCTTCGCGCTTCAAGATAGCAGCACGTTTCATGCGCTCTCGTATGCCGAAGACATCACCGAATCGCTCGCAGCGCAAAATTCGCTCGCCGAGAGTGAGGAGCGCTTCCGTTCGCTCTTCGACTACAACCCCGATATTGTGGCGCTCCTCGATCCCGACGGATACTTCGTTGACGTCAACGAATCGGTTCGCCGCTTCGCGCCGCCGGAGGCGCTCATCGGCGTTCACTATACGGCGTTTCTCGATCCGAAAGACGTGCCGGCGCACCAAGAGTATCATCGCAAGGCGCTCGCTGGTGAAACAATCGTTTACAACTCGCGAGTTCGTACGTTTGACGGCCAACCGCTCGATGTGTCGGTTACGACATTCCCGATGTACCGCGACGGTAAGATCGCTGGTATCTACTCGATAACACGCGATGAGACCGAGCAGCGCGCGGCCCAAGGCGCGTTGCGCTCGCTCTTCGATCACAATCCGGACGGCGTCTGTTTGCTCGATCGTCGCGGACACGTCCTCGAGGCAAACGATGCCGCCGTCCGTATTGCTGGTTTTCCCCGCGACCAGGTCATTGGGGCGCACTTCCGGAGTTTCATCCCCGAGCATGAGTACGACCGCACCGAAGCCGCCTTCGCGCGGGCGCTGAGCGGCCACCCCATTACGCTCAACGTCGAATCGCTCGGCGGCGATGGGTCGCAGCTCGATGTGGAAATTACGCTGATCCCGCAATACAAGGGTGGGGAGCGCGTCGGAGTCTACGGCGTGCTACAGGACATTACCGAACGGCGTACGGCCGAGCGGCGCGCCGAAATGCAAAGCCTGCGCATCCGCAACCTTTATTTCATCGCAGCAAGCGGTGACTACCCCGACGTGCGCATGCGCGCCTCGCTCGAGATGGGTTGTCACGCCTGCGATCTCACGCTCGGCGCTGTCGTCGAGATCAACGGCGGCACGCCGACAATCGAAGCGGTCTACCGGGAGCCCAGCGCCGAGACGATTGCAGACGACGAAATCATCGCCATGGCCAAAAGTGTCGGCTCGCTCCCCGGCGCGGCAATTCCGGTGCCGTTCAAAAACGGCATCGCGATGCGCCTCGACGTCGCGGGCGATCCATATGGGGCACTGGTCTTCGCCGATCCACACGGCACGGTGCGCGACTTTTCATCTACCGATGCCGACCTCTTGGGACTGATCGCCACGCTGATTGCCGGCACCATCGATCGCAGCCGTCAGCGGGCCCGTCTGCGCGCGATGGCCTACTTCGATGCGTTGACCGGCCTGCCCAATCGGGTTTTCCTCGCCGAGAAGCTGCGCGATGCGATCGAGGTGGCTCAGTCACGCCTGGGCCGCGTCGCCGTGCTCTTCCTCGACCTCGATCGCTTCAAGGACGTCAACGATACGCTCGGACACGCGCGCGGTGACCGATTGCTCCAGATGGTCTCCCAGCGTTTGGTCACGGAGCTCGGTGAAGATGCGACGATCGCGCGCATGGGCGGCGATGAATTCGTCGTCCTTCTGACCGACTGCCGCGACGCCGACCAGGCGCGCGATGTCGGTGAACGCATCCTGGCCATGGTCAGCGAGCCGTTTCTCCTGGATGAATACGAGCAATACATTTCGGCCAGCATCGGCATCGCCGTCTATCCCGAGGACGGTCGCGACGATCAGACACTGATCAAGAATGCCGACATCGCCATGTATCGCGCGAAGGATCGTGGACGCAACGGCTCCTACTTCTACAACCCGACGCTCGAAGCGCCGATCCACATGCGCCTTTCGCAAGAGAAGTTGCTGCGCCGGGCGCTCGAGTACAACCAATTCGTCGTGTATTATCAGCCGCAGCTCGATTTGCGCACGGGTGACGTCGTGAGTGTCGAGGCTCTCGTGCGCTGGAATCATCCTAAGAGCGGATTGATCGAACCCTCGCACTTCATCCCGAGCGCCGAGATCTCTGGGCTCATCGTTCCGTTGGGGGACTGGGTGCTGGAGACGGCCGCGAAGCAGGTCGAACGCTGGCACCGAACGCTCGCGCCGATCCGTCTCGCGGTCAATCTTTCCGGCCGGCAATTCCACCAGCGCGATCTGCGCCGCCGCGTTCTGCAGGCACTCGAAAGCGCGCAGTTCGACCCGGCGTTCCTCGAAATTGAAATCACCGAGAGCGTTGCGATGTCCGACGCCGCCCAGACGGTGGGAATCGTGCGCGATCTCAAGGCGCTCGGCATTCGAACCGCCGTCGACGACTTCGGCACGGGCTATTCGTCGCTCGCATACTTGCGCCGCTTCGCGCTCGACGTCCTGAAGATCGACGGATCCTTTGTGATCGGGCTAGGCCACGAAGCCTTCGACGAAACGATTGTCAAGACGGTCATCGGCATGGCACATAGTCTCGGCCTCGAGGTTGTCGCCGAAGGCGTCGAGTCCGTCACGCAGCTTGCGTTCCTCACCGAACATGGCTGCGATATGGTCCAGGGCTATGCGATCGCCCCGCCCCTTCCCGCCGCGGAGTTCGAGGATTTCTTCCTGCGTCGTCGCGAAGCGTCCGCTGCATCGGGGTAAAGGGTGACGGCCATGATCTCTACGACACGACGCTTGGATCGCAGCGCGCTTATCGACTGGTATCGCCGCAATCGCGAACGCTCAGCACAGATTTTCGCGCTGCTCGACGACCGCGCGTTTTTGGAGAGGCCTATTTCGCTGCGACACCCATTCGTGTTTTACGAGGGGCACCTTCCGGCATTCAGCTTTCTCACCCTGAACGAACGCGCGCTCGGAGAGGGGCCGATCGACGCGACGCTCGAGAAAATCTTTGAGCGAGGAATCGATCCCGGCTCGGCGGACGCAGCGCGCGCGCACGAACGCGGCGATTGGCCGTCGCGCTCGAACATCGAGCATTTCGCGCGCGCCTGCGACGAACGCGTGATCGGCGCACTGCAACACGCAACCCTGGTTGATCCATCGGTTCCACGCTTGGTGCGCGGGCAATCGGCATTCAATATTCTCGAGCACGAGCAGATGCACCACGAAACACTGCTCTATATCGTTCATCAGCTCGATTACGCCCTCAAAGGCCGCATCGCACAGGAGCATCATGATGCTGCACTGGTTGCAAATCCAATGCAGCCGATCGATGCGGGGACCGCGCACCTGGGCGCCGATCCGGATGCGATCACGTTTGGATGGGATAACGAATTCGGCCCGACCAGCGTCGACGTTCCCAGGCTGCGCATGATGCGTTATCCGGTAACCAACGGCGACTGGCTCGCGTTCGTCGGGGATGGCGGTCCGGTTCCGGCATTTTGGATCGAACGTGAGGGCGAGTTCTTCTTGCGCGGCATTTTCGAGGAGCTCCCTCTTCCCCGTTCGTGGCCCGTGTACGTATCGCACGATCAGGCCGAGGCATATGCGCGCTGGGTAGGAATGCGACTGCCTACTGAGGCCGAATTCCATCGCGCTGCGTACGGCTCGCCCGACGGCATTGACCGGTATTATCCATGGGGCGACGCGCCGCCCAACGCCATGCACGGGAATTTTGATTTCGAACGCTTCGATCCTGAGCCCGTGGATGCGCACCCGGCCGGCGCGAGTGCATGGGAAATCGAAGATTTGGTCGGAAATGGGTGGGAATGGACCTCGAGCGTCTTCGGACCGTTCCCGGGCTTCGAACCAATGGCATCCTATCCGCAGTACTCCGCAGATTTTTTCGACGGACGGCATTACGTCATGAAGGGCGCGTCGCCGGTGACCGCGCGCGAACTGATTCGGCCGTCGTTTCGCAACTGGTTTTTCAGCGACTATCCCTACATGTACGCAAAATTCCGCTGCGTCGTGTGACGCGCTACTCGCTCAGCGCGCTCGCGCTGGTGCTCGCTGTAGCCTGTACGCGTGCCGGCGTCTCGAACGTCTCGAATGCCTCGTTGACGATCGCGATGCCGATCACGCCAAACACGCTTAACCCGATTCTTACCACCGACACCTCGGAAACCTTCGTCGCCGATCTGCTCTTCGCAAAGCTCGTTACCCTCGACGCGCACCACAATCAGGTTCCCGATCTCGCCGCCACCATTCCGACACTCGAAAACGGCGGCATCAGCCGCGACGGCTTGACGATCACCTACCATCTGCGCAAGGATGCGAAATGGTCCGACGGTCAGCCGGTAACGAGCGCCGACGTCAAATACACCTACGAGCAAATCATGGATCCGTCGATCAACGTCGTTTCGCGCCACGGCTACGACATGATTCGCACGATCGACACGCCCGATCCCTCGACAGTCGTGTTGCACATGAAGCAGGTTTTCCCGCCGATCATCGACTTCTTCTTCGGCGAGAGCGACGAGCCGTACGATATTTTGCCGGCGCACGCCCTGGCACATATAGGCAACTTCAACACGATGCGCTTCAACGCCGAGCCGAACGTCACCGACGGCCCGTACCGTTTTGCGCGATGGATCCGCGGCGACCGGATCGTGCTAACCGCAAACGACACGTATTTCGGCGGATCGCCGAAGATCAAGGAACTCCAGCTCAAGCTCATCACCGACACGAACACAACCCTCGCTCAGATGCGGACCGGCGAAGCGCAGCTGGCAAATAACATGACCGGGCCATCGTATCACGAGCTCGCGAACGATCCGAAGGTCACGCGCCTGCCCGTCGTCGCCCCGTTCTACGAAGCGCTGATGTTCAATCTCTCTCACGCCCCGCTTACCGACAAGGCAGTTCGCGTCGCGCTCGCCTATGCGACCGATCGCGAGTCTCTCAACCGCGACAATCAGTACGGCGAAGCGACGGTGGGGAGCGGCGATCTCTCCCCGTTCTATTGGGCCTACGATCCGGCGCTCAAAGCCCAGGCCTACGATCCAGCGAAAGCGCGCGCGCTGCTCGACGCCGATGGATGGAAGCTCGGTCCAGGTGCCGTCCGCGTAAAAAACGGGCAGCGCCTTTCGTTGCTTTTCGTCTACGGACAGGGAAGTGACGTTGGGCGCAACGTTGCGGTAGAAGTGCAGCAAATGTGGCGCGCGGTCGGTGTCGAGGTTCAGCCCAAATCGTTTTCCTATGCGCAGCTGTTCGCCGTCGCGCAGGACGGCGGCATCTTTCTGGGCGGCAAGTTCGACGTGGGGTTCTATGCGTGGATCTCGGGCGGCGACCCGGACGACTCGTCGCAGTGGTTGACGAGCTCCTTTCCACCCGACGGCAACAACGTTGACCGCTATTCGTCGCCGCAAATGGACGCGGCGCAGCACCTTGCGCTCTCGACCTTTGATACAACCGTGCGTAAGCGCGCTTACGCGCAGATCCAGCGCTTGCTCGTCGATGACGTGCCGGCGATCTTCCTCTTCTATCCGCCGCAGCGTTACGCGTTCGCGCCGGAGTTGCGAAATTACACGCCGAACGGCGTCGGCGAGGCGTGGAACGCCGCCGATTGGACGTTCACCTCACCCTGAATCGGGAACGGTTCATAAGGAGTCCCTTGTAGCCATGACTACCACCAACAACGCATCGGTCACTGTCAAGGAAGCCGCCTCGAACGTGACCGCGGCAAAAAAGGTCCCGATTACGGTCGCCTACGGCGACGGCATCGGACCGGAGATCATGGACGCAACGCTGCGCATCATTGAAGCAGCGGGCGCCCAGATCGAGATGGAGCGCATCGAAATCGGTGAATCGATTTATAAGAAGGGCTTAGACAGCGGCATCGAGCCGCAAGCCTGGGACTCCCTGCGCCGCACCAAAGTCTTTTTGAAGGCGCCGATTACGACGCCGCAGGGCGGCGGTTTCAAGAGCCTCAACGTCACCGTTCGTAAGACGCTAGGCATGTACGCGAACGTGCGTCCGTGTGCGTCGCTCTATCCGTTCGTCGCGACAAAGCACCCGAACATGGACATCGTCATCGTGCGCGAGAACGAGGAAGACGTGTATGGCGGCATCGAGCACCGCCAAACCAATCAGGTCGCGCAGTGCCTCAAGCTGATCTCACGTCCCGGTAGCAAACGCATCATTCGCTACGCGTTCGAATATGCGCGCGCGAATAAGCGCAAGAAAGTCACCTGCTTTACCAAAGACAACATCATGAAGATCACGGACGGCCTCTTCCACCGCACGTTCGAAGAGATCGCGAAGGAGTATCCGGATCTCGAACATGAGCATTGGATCGTCGACATCGGGGCGGCCAAGCTAGCCGACACGCCGGAAGCCTTCGATGTGATCGTCATGCCGAATCTCTACGGTGACGTATTGTCCGACGTCGCCGCACAGATCACGGGGTCCGTCGGTCTCGCCGGCTCGGCGAACATCGGCGATCACTGCTCGATGTTCGAAGCGATTCACGGTTCGGCGCCGCGGCGCGCCGGCCAAAACCTCGCCAATCCATCAGGACTTCTGCACGGCGCGCTGCTCATGTTGGTGCACATCGGTCAAGGTGAAGCCGCCGAGCGCGCCCACAATGCCTGGCTACGGACGCTC
>Ga0302183_10000671_pt1 | contig 16000 bp, 13 predicted proteins | sample I_Palsa_N3_2_FD_200232 | JGI IMG/M metagenome (GOLD analysis project Ga0302183, IMG submission 200232) | Peat permafrost microbial communities from Stordalen Mire near Abisko, Sweden - I_Palsa_N3_2 | ecosystem: Environmental > Terrestrial > Soil > Palsa > Peat permafrost | place: Sweden...
GAAAGGTATCCTGGGAGACGCCCGCACCTCCGTGAGCCTGAATCGCGCGGTCCAACACTCGCAGACAGGCATTCGGCGCTACGACTTTGATCATCGCGATCTCGGCGCGTGCTTCTTTGTTTCCGGCCGTGTCCATCATGTAGGCCGCTTTCAAAGTCAGAAGACGTGCCTGCTCGATCTCCATGCGGGATCGCGCAATGTCGGCCCGTAGGGTGCCTTGCTCGGCCAGCGGCTTACCAAAGGCCACCCGCGCCTGCACTCGTTTACACATAGTTTCGAGGGCCCGTTCGGCCACGCCGATGCAGCGCATGCAGTGGTGAATGCGCCCCGGACCCAGCCGCCCTTGGGCAATTTCGAAGCCTCGTCCTTCGCCGAGCAACATGTTCGAGACGGGCACGCGAACATTTTCAAAAGTGATCTCGCCGTGCCCGTGCGGCGCATGGTCATAGCCAAACACCGTCAGCATGCGCTCAATTTTGAGCCCGGCGCTATCCATCGGCACCAGCACCATCGACTGCTGTTTATGGAGCGCGGCCGCGCGATCTGTCTTTTCTGTGCCAGTTCGGTCGGTGTCAGTTCGGCCCATAAAGATCGCGACCTTGCAGCGCGGATCGCCCGCTCCAGAGGACCACCACTTGCGGCCATTAATGACATACTCGTCGCCCTGCCGAACAATACTCGCCTGGATGTTGGTTGCATCCGATGAGGCGACCCCGGGTTCCGTCATCGAGAAGCAGGATCGAATCTCACCTGCAAGCAGAGGCTTGAGCCAGCGCTCTTTTTGCTCCACGGTGCCGTAGCGGGCGAGCACTTCCATGTTGCCGGTGTCCGGCGCCGAGCAGTTGAACACCTCAGGAGAAATAAAACTGCGCCCCATAATCTCGGCCAGAGGTGCATATTCGAGATTCGTCAACCCCGCCCCATGCTCCCGATCCGGCAGGAACAGATTCCACAGGCCCGCGGCGCGGGCTTTGGGCTTGAGTTCCTCAATTACGGCCGGCGGCGACCAGCGGTTGCGCTCGATCTCATCGTGGTAGCGCTGCTCATTCGGATAAATGTGCTCATCCATGAAAACCTGCAAGCGCCGTTGCAGGTCCTTCACTTTGCTGCTGAACGAGAAATTCATGTCTGCCGCCTGTCTCCTATTTACCCGTGAAAGCAGCGGGGCGCTTCTCCAGAAAGTGCGCGACACCCTCTTTGAAATCCTCTGTGCGGAAACACGCCATCATCTCGCGCACGGAAATGTCGAAAGCTTCCGCGAGGGGTTGCGACATGGCCTCGTATACCTGGCGCTTGATTATGCCCAACGAGCGCGGGCTCACCGTGGAAGCCAGTTCTTGGGCAGACTCCTGGACTTTTTCGAGAAAGGTTTCCTGGGGAAAAACTCGATTCACCAACCCCATGCGCAGTGCTTCGGCGGCATCGATGGTCCGGGCAGAAAACAGCAGGTCGAGCGCGTTTGCAATTCCAATGATCCGAGGCAACATCCAGGCCATTCCATACTCGGCGATCAGCCCGCGCCGCGCGAATGTGGTGCTGAAGCGGCTTGCGTCCGAGGCCAGCCGCAGATCGCAATAGAGAGTGATAACCAAGCCAAGGCCAACCACCGGCCCGTTGATGGCGGCAATCACCGGCTTCCCGATCGCCGGGAAATACGAGTATTTCTTCTGAAAATCCGGGGACGTGCCTTTACGGTGGTTGGCGCCGTCGCGCAAAACCTGCTCGCGGCTCCGGTCATCCAAATCCCGGTAATCCAAGCCGCGTTCCGCCACCGCGCTCAACAGCGACATGTCAGCGCCTGCGCAAAAGCCCCGCCCAGCGCCTGTCAATACGATCACGCGGACCTCGTCGTCCTGCTCGGCGTTCTCCATGTGCGAACGCACTTCGCTTTCCATCAGCGCCGTCCAGGCGTTGAGTTTGTCCGGCCGATTCAAAGTAATCGTGGCCACTCGATTGGCTACGTTATAGAGCGTCTCCTGAGTTGGCATGACGCGCGATTATATAGAATCAGCTTGCGTTAGTCACTATCATGTCATAGCGACTATTGAAATACGGAAGAGATCAGTCGAATTAATTGACGCATACGCGCGGGATCCCGTGGGCTGCGCAAGCCCCTCATCTGACTGTTCATGAGCATGGAATAGGCTTATTCATTGAGGGCGTAGCACTACCTGGTGCAGCTGGGCAAGGGGCGCGGCGCGCGCTACGCGATCAAGTAATTTTAAGGCCTTTGTGTCTTGGCGTGTGCCCAACTATAACGGCGGCGTGGATCTTTACCGTCTAGCGCAATAGAGGCGATTATCAGATCGCTATCTGGATTTCGGTTAGAGCCTGAATCGGCTACATTTTTCGCAGCCAGTTCGCCACTGCTCTTGGCAGCCCTTTCAAACACCTCTGCGATACATTGGCGGACTTCCGGGCCCCATAGATAGGAGCATGGATCAACGCTTTCGGAGAATCGACTTCCACATTCTCAAAGCGAATAATTCCAAGCATGGTAAGAAATGTGAACGCTCATCATTCTGTGAGGTCCTCCCTATGAGCCAAATATATGCACGCACGACCGACCGGAAATTCGGCAAGTATTTGATTTCTCAAAAACTCAGCGTTGGTCGCGGATTTCCAAGTTTCCCGCGATTGATCCGACTTGCCCGCCTGCGAGGGCCCGCCGAAATTATTGGCGGCTGCTGAAGAAGTATCCACAGATCGCAGCTCAGCTAGGTTTATCGATTACCTCTGTTTACAACCCTTAAAAATGGAACTGCTCGGCCTACCGAGTATTAGCAAAAAGAGGGCGACAGACACCAGATTTCATGAGCGTCACTCAACTGGTGAATCATTCCTAGACAAACCGGACTGCAGAGAACGGACCGCTCGGAATTGAATGCGGTACAGTCCTGGCTTTTCTCCGGAGGGCAGATACGCAGTCCGGTTTCGGGGAGGGGATCGGGCGAATGCAGTGCGATTACAAGCCGATAGCTTGGCGAAAGCGACTTGACTGGACGCACATCTAGCCCGTGTCACTAAGACGATGGAACCGGCCCGGCTGCGTGTTTTGCGGGGGGAATGTTCTGATTCAGCCGAAAGAAATTATGTGGATCGTAGTGCGTCTTAACTGCGACCATGCGGTCCCATCGTCCCTGATAAGCCTCAGGCACGCGATCCTGCTCATCGCCGCTCATAAAATTCACGTAAACACCAGGTCTCATCGAGGGCCGCAGTTGGTTGAACAGTCCGCGAATCCAGGAGATATTGCCGACATCAGCCGAAGCTTCAGACCAATTCGCCAGCAAATTCATGATGAAAGGAGCGCTGCGATCGCCGAACGCAGTCTCCGTCGCGGCCATCCGCGCCGCCGCGCCGCCAAGATAGGCAAGTTCAATCACGGTCTCGGGCGAGGGAATGGCGGCCACGGCTTCCACCATGCGATCAATCGTCCGGTCGTCGAGATAACTGAAATATCCCGACTTCGTGTAATAGCGCCGGCCGTGCGGGAAAATGGAGTCCGCCATAGTTTGCAGATCGAGAAAAGACACGGTCCTGCAACTCACAGAGTCCGGACTGCACATAGAAAGCGCGCGCTCTAAATATGGACGCCCGGTCTCAGGGTCACCAGTCCAAACTATTGAGTTGCTAGCCACGGGCCGTCCGCGAAGCTCGGCGGGTACTTCCTTTGTGTGCGGAGCCAGGCGCAGGTCAATATTCCACTTTAGGTCGAGTGGCGCTTCGGCCATAAAGTCCCGCCAACATTCAAGGAGCCGGCGAATGCCAGGCTCGGGAGATAACCCTTCAGCAAGCACCACTGAGGTAAGGGGATGCAGCTTCAATTCGAATTCCGTGACCACTCCGAAGTTGCCGCCGCCGCCACGCAAGGCCCAAAACAAATCCGGATTCTCGCTTGCGTTGGCCCGTACGACGGAACCGTCCGCAGTTACGAGGGTAAATCCCTCGACGTTATCGCAGGACAATCCGAATCGGCGGGTAAGCCAGCCGGTCCCTCAGCCCAGGATCAGTCCGGAAGCTCCAGTATGAGAGACGACGCCCGAGGGAAATACCAGCCCTGCTTTTTGGGTTGCCGTATCAATCGAGCCCAACAGACAACCTCCGGCGATCATGGCATGGCACGCCTCGGGATCCACGGTAACCTGCCGCATTCTCGACAGGTCAATCACAATGCCGCCATCGCACGTGCTAAAACCCGAGAGACTATGCCCTCCGCAGCGGACGGCGGCAAGAATTCCGATCTCAGAGCCGGCGCGGACTGCATTTTGCACATCGACTACATCGGCGCAGCGCGCGATAAGGCCAGGTCTACGAGCGACCATGCCATTCCAGATGATGCGCGCATCTTCGTAGCCGCTTTCGCCGGGACGCAGCAAATCACCTTTGAATCGCCGTTGGAGCGAAGAGTAAACCTCCTCGCTGGCTTCGACCATTTCGGGCTCTCCTGCCAGAGTGCGTTTCTATCTCAACAATAATTTGGGCTAGAAACTTTTGCGCCGCCGCTTTCGCATGTACAACAGCGAAATCATACCTAAGAAAACATAAAATGCTGGAACCGACCATTGCAATCCGTCCACGAAGAAGGTTGTAACCGAGATTGCCAGAAGCAACAGAATACCGACGACTGTAAAGAACGGGTGTGCCCGCAGGCGCATGGGCAGGGTCAGTAGCCGCTGGCGCGGGATGGCTTTGCGAAAATAAAGATGTGTACTGAGAATCACCAGCCAGACGAAAAGCATTCCGGCGACTGCCGTTCCATAGAGCAACAGGAATGCATTCTTGGGAGCAAAGATGGCCAGCAAAATGGCTGCGATGATGCCGGCGGTTGAGGCCAGCAGAGCGCGATGCGGCACTCCGTTGCTGCTTACCTTTCCCATCGATTCGGGGGCATAGCCTCCCCGGGCGAGAGAGAAGACCATTCGAGTAGAAAGGTAGAGGTTCGTATTTACGCTCGATAGTGCCGCCGTGAGTACAACGAAGTTCATGATCGCAGCAGCGAATGGTATACGCGCGGCAGAGAATGCAGTCACAAAAGGGCTGCCAGAAAGCGCAGACGAACCGCTTGTCTGGTTCCAGGGAACCATCGTAACCATAATCGCAATCGCCAGCACATAGAACAAAATTAGCCGCCAAACGATGCTTCGCATGGCATGCGGAATGGAAACTTCTGGATGCTCGGCCTCTCCCGCTGCGACCGCGATGATTTCCACTCCCATGTAACTGGTGACGGTGATAGTCAGCGAGAGCCAGACTCCCTTCCAGCCCAACGGTAAGAACCCTCCGTGCCGCGTTAAGTTGGAGAAGCCAATCGCCCCTCTAAAGCCAACGCCAAGAATCAGAGATAGCCCAACGATGATGAAGGCGACGATGGCGGCGACTTTGATCATCGCAAACCAATATTCAAACTCACCGAGGCGGTTGACTTGCATGGAATTGAGCGCCACCAGCGCGGCTGAAACCAACACCACCCAAATCCACTGCGGAACGTTCGGAAACCAAAAAGAAATGTAGATGCCGGCAGCCGTGACTTCCGCACCGATGGCAATAATCTGTGCAACTCCGTAGGTAGCTCGAACCGAAAAGCCCGCCCAGGGATTGAGATACTTCTCAGCGTAAACTCCGAACGCGCCGGCCACGGGGTGAACGACTGCCATCTCTGCCAACGCGTAGGACATGATGAGAGCAATGCCTGCTCCCAGAAGATAGGAAAGAGTGACGGCGGGTCCAGCGAGGCGAATGGTGATGCTGCTTCCCAAGAACAAGCCGACGCCGATGGCCCCGCCGATCGCCATCATGGTGAGCTGTCTTTGACTCAGGCGGCGATGAAGACCTTCCAGCATCGGCGGCTTCGCCGCGGAAAGTGTCGCGTCACCCGCCGCGCCACAGAGATCCGTCATAAAGTGCCGACACCGGCAGGCTCAAGGGAAAGGAGATTGATATTCTTCTTGAGAACTTCCGCGACTGCCAACACATGGTCCATGCTGTTGTACACATGGAACGATATCCGCAAGCCGTCGTGACGGCTCGACGCTACGATGCCGCTTTCTGCGAGCTTCTGCACCAGCAAGGTTGAATCTTTGCACTGCAATACCACCAGCGGCCCGGCGCTATCGGCGGGCGTTTTCGTACGAATTCCCAGATCGCGGGCACAGCTTAACAGCGATTGCGCGAGGCTTTTGATGTGAGCCGCTACATTCTCCATGCCGATTTCCTGCAGCAGTTGGAACCCAGGTATTGCTGCGTACACATTGGGCACCGACGGAGAACCTGACTCGAATCTTCGAGCTGTGGGAGATAGAGCGAAGGTCCGAGGATCGTAGGCGAACGGATTTGTTTGTCCAAACCATCCGGTAACCGTAGGAACCAGAGATGGAATGAGTTCCCTGCGCACATACATGAAGGCAAGACCGGGGGGACCGAGCAGATACTTGAGGGTTCCAGTTAGAAAAACATCCAGGTCCATGGCCTTCACATCAACCGGGCGGGTTCCGCAGTCCTGGTAGTCATCGAGCATTACCAGAGCGCCGCAGCGATGGGCAAGTTTCGTGACCTCGCTTACTTCGGAACGAAATCCGTTCCTGAAACAGACGCGCGTGAGCGGCACGATCAGCGTGTTGCGGTCGACCATCTTCTCGTAATTGTCCACCGGAATGCGGTTACCTTCTGCGCCCACAAATTGCACCTCGGCGCCTCGAGGGCGCTGAGCCAACCAGATGTGGCCCATGGTAGGAAATTCGAACTCGCCCATGACAACTTTCTTCCGTTCGCGGAAACTCAGCGCGCTGGCTACGCCATTGATGCCCGCGGAGACGCTGGTGACGATGGCAACTTCATCGGGGCTGGCGTTGATGAATTGTGCAAAAGCGTTTCGCGCCTCCTCGTATCGAGTCCCCCAGGTCTCCCACGGCGAGCCTTGCTCGTGCCAGCTCGCGATGTAGTCCTCCAGCCCGGCCTGCACAGCATCCGACAGCGCGCCCTGGGAGCATGTATTGAGATAGATTTTGCGCTGGAAGATGTTGAAGCGGGAGCGAATTCCCCGGATTTGTTGGTCGGTCAGCATGGTTGTCCGATGAGTTGTAGTATCAGTCACGCATCTGAGCCAGCGCGCTTCCGAACCTGCGCACTTCTTCGACCGTATTGTAGTGCACCAACGATGCTCTTACAGCACCGCTCTCCAGGGCAAGCCCTAATCGTTTCATCAGCCGCGGCGAATACATGTGCCCATCACGGACGCCGATATTTTGTTTGGCGAGCTCTTCGGCGATTCTTGCCGGGGACACGTTCGGCAAATTGAAGGATAGGGTTGGCACTCGCTCACTGATCCGCTCCTTGTCGGCCATGCCGTAGACGGTCGCGCCGCAATCGTTTAGCACCCGTAGCATTTCAAGCGTAAGCATTTCTTCGTAGGATCGGATTGCCTTAAACGCGCGCTGCAGCGCAGCTCGCCTCGATTGTGGCTTTTTCGGTTCGTCCTCAGCCAGGCTCCGGCCCAGGATGTCCAGATAGCGGACGGCGGCATCCATTCCGGCGACATTCTCGTAGACGAAGGTGCCCGCTTCAATTTTTCCGGGCGGCTCATTGGGAATGAAATCCTCACGGAAAGTGGGGAGTTCTTCCAGCAGTTCGCGGCGCCCCCAAAGAAATCCCATGTGCGGGGCGAAAATCTTGTATCCCGAACACACGAGGTAATCGCAATCAAACGCTTGCACGTCGATCAGTCCGTGAGGGCCGTAATGCACTGCATCAAGAAAAAGTTCTGCCCCGGCCGCGTGCGCCACTCGCGCCGCAGCAGCAACATCCACAACCGAGCCGATAGCGTTTGAAGCCAGCGTGCACGCCACGAGACGCGTCCTAGCAGAAACCAAGGGGACGAGATCCTCGGCGTGCAAATTGCCATCGTCCCGCATCTTCCACCAGATAAATCTCGCCCCGTTCCGTTCCAACGCCAGCCATGTGGCCACATTGGCTTCGTGGTCTATGTCGCTAACGACAATTTCGTTCCTCTTGTCGAGAGTTTGGCCGATCGCCAGGCTCACCAACCGAATAAAGGAAGTGGCGTTCATGCCAAATGCGACTTCGCTGGCATCACGTGCGTTCACTAGATCGGCGACACTTTGTCGCGCCCGCGAAATTGTCGCGTCCACCTCACGGCTCTTCGGGTAGCGGCCCCCGCGCTGCACATTGCACTCGAGCAGATGATGATTCACCGCGTCCAGCACCATCTGTGGAATTTGTGCCCCCGCTGCATTGTCGAAAAAAATGAATTCCGGAGGGCGCTTCAGTGCGGGGAAAGCGGCACGAACGGCTTCGATTGGAAAGATGGCCGTCGGCTCGAATGAAGCCTTGTAGTTGAGAATACCTTGGGATTCGGACGGCAAACTTTTTGCTCCTGCGTAAATCTGAACGTCAGCGACGAGGTCTATGGGAACGAGCGCCCAACCTATACCCCGCCGTAAACCTCGTCAAGCGCCGCACTTTCCTCTTTGCAGGATAGAATATATCCGCTTATTGAAAGCCAGCATATGCCGGTTTCTTTGACTAACTCCAGGCTGATCTACGACGCTTTAAAGAAATGCGATATCCGTCTGCTCTCAGGTCTGCCGGAAACCTGGTTGGTGCATCTCATCCGGATGGCGGACGATGACCCAGAGATCATTTTAGTTCGACTGGCCAAGGAGGAAGAAGGGGTCGGCATCTCGGCGGGTGCACACTTTGCCGGCGTCAAGTCGGCGATGCTGATGCAGAACCATGGCTTTCTGGCATCCATCAACGGGATTGTGTCGTTCGCACACCTATACAAGATTCCTCTCTTGATGCTGATCAGCTCCCGTGGATCTTTCGGGGAGCGCGATCCGTGGCAAACGCAAGGGGGCAACGCCACCGAACCAGTCTTGCGTGCGCTGGGTATCCCGTACTCGTTCCTCGATTCGGCGGACATAGTCAAGAAGCGGATCGAGCAAGCGCAGACCCTTGCCGAAAGCAGCTTGCAACCGGTTGCGCTTCTTTTAACGCGCGACCTCATGTGGGAGGAATGATGCTCCGCCTCGATTGTCTTCGGTCCATTTATTCGCAGCTCGAAAACTCTCTGGTCGTCACGATCATGGGAGCAGTCGCGGCCGAGTTGCACTCGCTGGGTCACCGCCCTAATTTCTTTTACCTGCAACATGCCATGGGATTAGCCTCTTCGACGGGGCTGGGCCTCGCCCTGTGCCTGCCGGAACAAAGAGTGATCGTCATCGATGGCGACGGATCGCTCTTGATGAACCTTGGCGGTCTTAGCACAATGGCACGGTACCGTCCCCCGAAACTGGTTCATATCGTTTTCGACAACGAAAGTTTGCTATCGGTCGGCGGCTTTCCAACCGCCACCAGCACAGGTACGGACTTGGAAGGGATCGCACGCGCCGCCGGCATTCCGCGCGTGAGCACCGTGCGTAGTGTGGAGTCTTTTCAAGCTGCAGTCACTGACGTCATGCAGAAGAACGAACTGACAACCCTAATTGCCAAGGTCGAAGCCACCGGCCCCGCCAGATACGTTACCGACCTGGCATTGCTGGAGAATCGGTTTCAGTTCCGTCGGCACATTCAGTCGCTCAAAGGGGCGTTGAAGATCGGAGAGAGTCACGAGAATCCCGATCAAGTGAAGGAAATGGCGACACAAAAGCTTATGAGGAGCGCCAATGTCTCTCGTCCTGACTAATCTGCTCGAAGAACTAGCTGATGGGCGGCTGCGGATTGTCGATCTGACACAGCCGTTGAGTCCGCAAACGCCATTGCTGCCACTACCGCCACAATTTAACAACACACCACCGTTTAGAATCTGGGAGCTCTCGCGCTACGATGAGCGCGGTCCCGCGTGGTACTGGAATGCGTTCGAAACCGGCGAGCACACCGGCACGCATTTTGATGCTCCCGTCCATTGGATCTCTGGGAAAGACCTTCCGGACAACACCGTGGATCGCATCACTCCAAAGAAATTTGTCGGTCCCGCCTGCGTGATCGACATCAGTGCCGAGGCGGCGAGTAACCCGAACTATCTTTTGATCCCAGACCGCATCCGACAGTGGGAAGAACAGCACGGCCGTATCCCGGCTGGCGCATGGGTTCTCCTGCGCACAGACTGGTCGAAGCGGAAGGATCCAAAGGACTACATCAACCTAAACGAAAATGGACCCCAGACCCCCGGATTGGCCAAGGAAAGCTCCGCCTTCCTGGCCCAGGAACGAGATGTGTTAGGCCTAGGCGTGGAGACGGTCGGGACTGATGCCGGTCAGGCCGCCACTTTTGAGCCGCCATTCCCGAACCACTACCTCATGCACGGCAGCGGCAAGTTTGGTTTGGCAGGTCTCTGCAATCTAGATCAGCTCCCGCCGACTGGAGCCCTCGTCGTCGCCGCACCTCTGAAAATCGTCGGCGGCTCCGGCAGTCCTCTGCGGGTCATTGCCATCACACCTCGAAGGGTTCTGCAGTGAAGTGTTCTGCGGTGCTTCAAATTACGTCCCAGCGGCTGACCTAATCGCAGACTCGCTTTGTAGAGCACTCAAGAGCGGGGATCGAGAAAAGATGACTGGTTCGACTCTCGCCACCCGCGCGGACCGCAGCGTTCCGGAAAATGCCGGACTACTCTTTCGCGGAGCGCGCCAAGTATGGCGAGGATTACCAGGTCGTGGAACTGTCCGGATTAGGAACGATAAGTCGTTTCACAGTCGCTGAGATTCCTCCCGAGTGACGGGCAAACCGGAAGTTAATCCGGGCCAGGAGTCAGCTTGTGCGAAGTGGAGCTATAACGGCCGAGAAAGTGCGAGCAAGAAAGTCGAAAAATTATTAAAAATCTCCGCCTCTGATAATTCTTTCCCCCGGAGAAAGTTTCGATCTCGTGACTGCCCGCTAGGCAAGCAGTCACATGCCAAGCCAAACAGGCCGATTCAGAAGCTTCGAAGTGACGAACTTCAGCCACAGAATCGCCAAGGATTCGCCTTCGAACTCGTTCGGAAATCCCACCGGTTAGTGACGACTCCGCGGCTAGCAGGCAGTCGCAGAGAATTCTTGAAGCTCTTGATTCCGTGTAACTTACGGACACGTCGGCTCTTGCAGGTTTCAGACCTGTACCAAGGGTTCGAATCCTTCCGCTCCGCCAGCAAGTCTTAACTGCAGAGAATTTTCCCCGCTAGTTGCGCAGAAATGCGCGAAACATGCCCATTTTTCGCGATTCTTCCTAAAGAAACTGGACTGGAGAGAACAGATCGCTCAACATCCAAGGGGGTCACGGTCCCGGCTTTCTCCAAAGGGCACGTGAGCAGTCCGGTTTCGAGAGGAGCAATAGGCGAATGCAATGCGATCAAAAGCCGGGGATTCGGGCATAGCGAGTTGACTTTTTGTCGGCGCGTTGGAAGGTTCACCGCGTGCGTCCCACAAGCTCGTTTCTGGCCAACCGGTAAACAGTGATCGTTCGCTGGACACATGCCCGTTTGTAGGGACTGAGCCGGCCAACCTTTGGAACTCGCGGTAATTCATTCCGCGAGTCGTAAAATATTGGAATGAATAGATGCAGGGCCGAAGGAGGGGCAAGTTTCAGTGGGAACGACATACGCTGTCTTGATCGGAATTGAGACCTACCAGCAGCGAGGAATTGGCTCGGTTTGCTCAAGCTGATGCGGCTGCAATGAGGGAAGTTCTGGTTCAAGACCTCGGCGTGCCTGCTGAGAACATCACCGTCTGGCTCGATTCCGAAGCTACGAAGTCAGTGTTCGAGAATGAGCTCCCGTACGTGATCCGGCAACTGTGTCCCGGCGATCGATTCATCTTCTTCTATGCAGGTCACGGCTTCTTCGCCAATGGCACAAATCGCCTCACTACCTGGGATTTTCATCCCGCGAATCTGTTCGACACAACCGTCTCCTCGGAAACCGTGCTTTTGGCGCCCCTTAAGAACCAGCAGGGTGTCTCCAGCCTCGTATTTATTGACGCCTGTGCTGCGAATCTCCAGACGAATCTTGTACAGGCGAGAGATCTTATCAGCGATTTGACGAGCAATGAATTTGAAGCACTCGTCCGGTCGACGGATCACTCTGCCGCGTTCTTCGCCTGTTCCCCGAACGAGAAAGCGTACCCGAGCGATTCTCTTCAGCACGGCATTTGGACGTTCCACCTGATCAAGGCGCTTCGGGGAGAAGCTGAAGACGCCCTTCACCGAGAAAGATGGATCACTGGCGACTCTCTGAGAAACTATTTGGCACTCGCGGTTCCTGCCTTTATTCGGGCGAGCACCAAGATTCAAGGTGAACAGAGGCCATTTGCCATATTGGGTTCGAATGGCCTTTTTGGCATTCATCGAGTGCCACCGTCAGTGCGTCCGTGTTCCTGTAGTTTGTTAGAGTTACGTTTAGTGCTCCCGCTTTCACGGCGGTAACACGGGTTCAAATCCCGTCGGGGACGCCAAATCAAATATAAAGACTTGCTGGACCCCCTATTTTACAGCGGGGACACACAGCCTAACCTGCCTTCTTGCCCCTGTCGCGGAGTGTCACTCGCAGTTGAACTCTGGTCCGTCCCCTAAACTAGCGACTTTCGGCGATGCCGAACGCGGGGCTACAATCGGCGCGCCGCGACTGCTGGCTTATCCGGCGAACCAGGGTGCATTCGGCTGACTGAGTTTTTTCAGCCGAGGAGACGCGATGGCGATCTACAGCAAGGAAGAGATTTTTCCAAATCTCGGTGACAAGATATTTGGGACCAGCTTTCTTCCTCACTCGCTGCCTAAATACAAGTTCCCCAAGCAGGAGACGGAACCCAACGCCGCGTACCAACTGGTTCACGATGAACTTCTGCTGGACGGAAATTCCCGTCAGAACCTGGCCACGTTCTGCCAGACCTGGGTGGAACCGCAAATTCAGAAGCTCATGGAAGAGTGCCTGGGCAAGAACCTGATCGACAAAGATGAATATCCCCAAACTGCGGAACTGGAGTCGCGTTGTGTCCACATGCTGAGCGATCTCTGGAATTCTCCGGATGCCGCGAATTCGCGCGGTTGCTCGACCACGGGATCGAGTGAGGCAGCGATGCTGGGCGGATTAGCAATGAAGAATAAATGGCGCAAGAAGCGCCAGGAGGCAGGGAAGCCGGCCAACAAACCCAACTTAATTTGTGGCCTGGTGCACACATGCTGGCCGATGTTTGCGCGCTATTTCGATGTGGAACTTCGACAGATTCCATGCGAGCCGCAGCGACTGCTGATGTCACCGGAGGAAGTGATTAAACGCTGTGATGAAAACACGATCGGCGTGGTGCCGACGCTCGGCGCAACCTACACTTTGCAATACGAACCTGTGCACAAGGTTGCGGTAGCGCTGGATGATCTGGAAGAGGAACGCGGACTCGACATTCCAATGCACGTGGATGCGGCGAGTGGTGGGTTCATCGCGCCGTTTATCCACCCATCGGTGGTTTGGGATTTTCGTATACCGCGCGTGAAGTCGATCAATGCCTCCGGACACAAGTTCGGCCTGGCTCCGCTCGGCTGCGGCTGGATTGTATGGCGGGGAAGTCATGACCTGCCTGAAGAACTGATTTTCAACGTGAAATATCTTGGTGGAGGCATGCGAATTTTTGCGCTGAACTTTTCACGGCCCGCCGGTCCAATCGCCGCGCAGTACTACAACTTTGTGCGGCTGGGGCGCGAAGGATATGCAAGGATCACGCAAGGCTGTGCCGACGTAGCGGCGTGGTTCGCGGATCAATTGAGAAAGCTGGAAGTGTTCGAGATTATTCACGATGGCCGCAAAGGAATTCCTGGATGCACGTGGACGATTAAGCGAGGCGAACATCCTGGTTTTACACTCTACGATTTAGCCAATCAACTGCGACTGAAGGGATGGCAAGTTCCGGCGTATCCGCTGCCGGCTAATCGCGGAGACGTGGTTGTGCAGCGTGTGCTGATGCGGCTTGGGGTGAGCCGCGACCTTGCCGGATTGCTGATGGAGGATCTTCAGCGCGCAATCAAACAACTGCAGAAAAATCCACCTGCGAAATCGCTAACGCGGACTATTGCCAGCGGATACAACCACAGCTAATTCCTGATCAAAAAACGACAGTCGCATATTTGAGCGAAACCCTTTCCGACGAACTTATTCCGACGAACCTGTTAGGACGAACCTGAAACTGCTCGCTACAAGATGTGACTAGACGCGGCGCTCAGACCATTTTATGTTGACTTCCGTCGGCATCAACCGTGAGGAGGTCAGGACTATGGCGGACATGCAAGAGGGCGAACTGGAGCTGGAACTGGAAGATGAGTTCCAAGAGGGTGAAGGCGAAGACGAAGACGAACAGGAAGATGAGTTCGGCGCCATCGGCAACCTAGTTGGCAGCCTGCTGGGCGAAGGGGAAGATGAACTCGAGGGCGAGGCGTCCGGCGAACTGGAAGACGAAGACGAAGACGAAGACGAGGACGAACTCGAAGATAAAGGAGAAGATGAGTTCGGCGCGTTGCTTGGCGGCCTGGGCAGTCTGCTGGGTGAAGGCGAGGACGAACTCGAAGATGAAGACGAATTCGAGGACGAATCCGGCGAACAGTTCTCCTTCGGAGGATTTCTTAAGAAAGCCCTTCCCGTCCTGAAGAGCGTCGCCAAAGTCGCCGCACCCATTGTGGGTGGAGCGATTTTAGGTCCCGCCGGAGCTTCTCTGGGCAAAGCCGTTGGCGGCGCCCTTGAAGGAGAGTTCGAGGACGAGATGGAAGACGAGATGGAGGGCGAGGGCGAAGACGAAATGGCGAGCGAGATCGCCTCTCATCCGTTGACGCACAATGAGGCTGTCGCCGAGATGTTAGCGGAGGCTGCCTCGCAAGAAGCGCAGGAAGGCGAAGCGGAAGCCATGGCTGGCGCCGCCGCAGCCACCGTCATCGCGCCCAGAGACCGCAGGGCGTTGCGCCGCGTACTTCCGCATCTGGTGCGGGGCACGGCGATCCTGACCCGCATTCTCCGCCGCCGCGGACGGAAGGGACGACTTGGAGTCAAGGCGGTGCCGACCATCATGCGCCGCACCGTGAAGTCCCTGAAACGGCAAGCGGCCAAAGGCAAGAAGATCACCCGCCGCCGCGCAGCTCACACCGCAGCCCGGCAGGTTCGCCGAGTGCTGGGTAGCCGCAAGGCTGCCAGCGCCGCAATCCGGCGCAACATAAAAGTGAGCCGCCGGTACCGGCGTCCACACCGCCGCATGCGGAGACGTTTGCAACGCAGGCGCCGAGTACTGGGATAGCCGACCTGGTTAGGGAGCTCAGTGAGTCGAGCTGAGTTAGTTGAGCGCGGGACCTTGCATTGTCCGACCACTTTCTGCAGGAGGAATCATCATGGCGTACGAGCTGGAAGATGAACTGGCGGCTGAACTAGAGGACGAACTGGAAGACGAGGGCGAACTGGAAGACGAAGACGAACTCGAGGATGAGCAAGAGGATGAGTTCGGCGCGCTGCTGGGCGGGCTTGGCAGCTTGCTCGGCGAAGGCGAGGACGAAGGCGAGTTCGAGGATGAACTCGAGGACGAACTCGAGGACGAACTCAGCCCGGTCCGCAAGGTCTATCCCGATGCCATGATGGAGCACCTGGGAGAACTGGCGTCCGAGGCAGAGACGGAAGACGAAGCCGCCGAACACTTCCTGCCTCTGATTGGAATGGCTGCCAGCAAGCTGCTTCCGGTGGTGGCCAAGGCGATTGCGCCCGCGGCGAAGAAACTGCTTCCGAAGATCGCCCGGGCCGTGACCAAGGCTTCGCCTCACCTCACCAAGAGCATTGGGAGGGTGGCGCGCACTCTTCACCGTAATCCGCACACTCGGCATCTCCTGAAAGTCGTGCCGGCGATCGCGCGGCGCACGGTAGGCCATGTGGCTCGCCAAGCGGCCCACGGCCGGCGCGTAACGCCACACGCCGCGGTGCGAACTCTGGCGAAGCAAGCGCGACGGGTTCTGGGTCACCCGGGGCGCCGGAAGAACGCGCTACGTCACCATCGC
>Ga0302183_10000680_pt1 | contig 15929 bp, 18 predicted proteins | sample I_Palsa_N3_2_FD_200232 | JGI IMG/M metagenome (GOLD analysis project Ga0302183, IMG submission 200232) | Peat permafrost microbial communities from Stordalen Mire near Abisko, Sweden - I_Palsa_N3_2 | ecosystem: Environmental > Terrestrial > Soil > Palsa > Peat permafrost | place: Sweden...
GCGCCTCGGCGTGACGCTCGGCGGACGGGCTGAAACGTTCACCGGTCTCACGGGCCTCGGCGATCTGATTCTGACGGCCACCGGCGATCTGTCGCGCAACCGGACTGTTGGTGTGCAACTGGCCGCGGGGCGCACGCTCGACGATATCCTCGGGGGACTTGGTCACGTGGCCGAGGGCGTGCGCTGTGCGCAAGCCGTGTTGGCGATTGCGCGGGCTCATTCGATCGACATGCCGATCACCGAGGCTGTCTGCGCGGTGCTGTTCGATGGGGTCGCTCCACGCGATGCCGTCAATGCGCTGCTGCGCCGGGACGCCAAGGCCGAGTAGTTGGCGCGCTCGGGCATCGACCCGCGCGCCAACAAGTACTTCAACAGGCGCATCGCGCGCATCCGCTTCAACAACGGTTCAGCCTCCGTACATCAACCGTAGCTGGATGGGGTCGCCAATTCCTTGCCGCAGCAGCACGCGCCACGAGCCCGTTCGGCTGACCGGCACACCGGCGATCCGCGCTCTTCCCCGGCCTGCCGCCCGCTCCGAATTACGCTGAACCGTTGTCCTCCCTTCGCTGTCAACGTCTTATCGGCGTTTCGAATGGCGAGGTTCTCCATGCTCACATCCGGTCAATGTTCGCTCGAGGCGCGCGTCGTCGATATCACCACGCTAGCCGTCGACGCGATCGTCAATGCGGCGAATACGTCATTGCTGGGCGGCGGAGGCGTGGACGGCGCGATTCATCGCGCAGCGGGGCGCGCGTTGTTGCGCGAATGCGAGACTTTGGGTGGTTGCGCGACCGGCGACGCGAAAATCACCGCTGGCTATCAGTTGGCCGCCAAGCACGTGATTCACGCAGTGGGCCCGGTCTGGCACGGCGGCGGCCGAGGCGAGGCCGACTTGCTGGCGTCGTGCTACCGGCGCTCGCTTGAACTAGCCGGGCAGGCGCAATGTAAGAGCATCGCGTTTCCGGCGATCAGTTGCGGCGTCTATCGTTTTCCTGCGGAGCAGGCGGTAAGTATTGCGGTGGGCACGGTGCTCGATACGTTGCAACGCGTGCCGGGCATCGAGCGTGTGCTGTTTGCGTGTTTCGACGATGCGATGTTCGCTCGCTATCAAACCGAACTGGCCAAACGGGCAGCTTTGCTGCGTCAGGCGCCGCCTTCGAAGCCTGCCTGACGCCACGCTTCGAACACCACCACGGCAACCGTGTTCGACAAGTTCAGACTGCGATTGCCTGGCCGCATCGGCAGCCGCACACGCTGTTCGGCTGCGAACTGTCCCAGCACGCTGTCTGGCAAGCCTCGGGTTTCCGCGCCGAACACGAACCAGTCGCCAGGCAAGAACGCATGCGCGTGAAACGCGCCCGAGCCGCGCGTCGTGAACGCGAACATCCGCGCCGGGTCTGGCGTTTCGCTGGCGACGAACGCTGCCCAGTCGGCATGCACGTGCATCTGCGCATACTCGTGATAGTCGAGCCCGGCGCGCTTCATTTTGGCGTCGTCGAGAGGAAAGCCGAGCGGTTCGATCAGATGCAGACGAGCGCCGGTATTTGCACACAGCCGGATGACGTTACCGGTATTCGGCGGAATTTCGGGTTCGACGAGAACGACGTTAAACATGGTGTAGGCCAGTAGAGACTAGTTTTTTGGCGTGCGCAATGCGACGAAGTTGGTCACGCGCCGCGCCCCGGCGGCCTTCAGCACGTGTGCGAGGGCTTCGAGCGTGGCGCCGGTCGTCATGACATCGTCGACCACGGCCACGTGCAGGCCGCGCACCGGTGCCGTGACTTCAAACGCCCGGCCAACGTTTTGCCGGCGCGCATCCAGATCCAGCCGCGACTGCGGCGCGGTCTCGATCACGCGCGCGATCAGAGTAGCGTCGCTGCGCACCCGGAGAGCGCGGGCGAGCGGCTTCGCAATCTGCCATGCCTGGTTGTAGCCACGTTCGACGAGGCGCCTCGCCGCAAGCGGGACCGGCGCGATCAAGTCGGGCCATTCAGAGGCGCTCAGCGAATCCTCCGCGAGGCGCGCGAGCCGCTGCGCGAACTCGTCGGCCAGCATCAGGCGGGCGCGAAACTTCAGGCCTACGGCCAGCGTGTCGAGCGGCGCGCGGTAGTCGGCTAGCACGAGCGTGGCGTCGAACGGCGGCGCGATGGCGACACAGTCCGCACACCGGTAACCGGCTCCTCTGCCCCGGCGCGAACTGGGCAACGGAACCGCGCAGACCGAGCAACGCAGGCGCGCTTCATTCGCATAAGCGTCGTCGCAGCCTCTACAAAGCGCACTCTGCGACAAATTGCCGCAGAGTGCGCAGAGATTCGGCAGGACGGCGTGAACGAGACGCGGCCATGAAGATCTCAGCCGGGTTGCAAGTTTTGCAACCCGGCCGCAAGGTGAAAAAGCCGACGCCTGGAATCGCATTGATGGGCCGCCCGCGAAACGCCAGTTACGATGAGTGAAAGGGAGCGAGCGAGTATACTTCGGGCTCTTCGTCCGCGTGACCCCCATGTCCTCAACTCCCGCAAAATCTGGCCGTCCGGCCTATGATTCCCGACGCCTTCAGCGGATTTTCGACCGCCGCGCCGCCACCTTCGACGAGGTTGCGTTCCTGCCGCGCGAGATAGCCCAGCGTATGCGCGAGCGTCTCGACTACATCAAGGTCAGCCCGACCGCCGTACTCGATGCGGGTTGTGGCGCGGGCGACGACCTGCCCGGTCTGCGCGAGCGTTTCCCCGAAGCACCGGTGTTCGGCACCGATCTTTCCCACGCCATGCTGACCCGTGCGCTACGGCACGACGCCGGCGACACGAGCTGGCGGCGTTTCCTGCCGGCCTCGATCGGCAAGGCGCTCGGCGCGCGTGGGCCGCGCTTCGCGCAGGCCGATTTCTCGGCTCTACCCTTTACGCACGACGCATTCGAATTCATCTGGTCAAACCTCGCCTTGCACTGGCATTCGCGGCCCGATCTCGTGTTTCCCGAATGGCAGCGCGTGCTCAAGGTAGGGGGGCTGCTAATGTTCAGCACGCTTGGTCCCGATACACTCAAGGAACTGCGCGGCGCCTATGCCGAAGTGGAGGCGGCGCACGGTGTGCCGTCCGCGAAGCATGTGATCGATTTCGTGGACATGCACGATCTGGGCGATATGCTGGTGGAAAGCGGCTTCGAGATTCCAGTGATGGACCAGGAAACGCTCACCATCACCTATCAGTCGCCGCAGTCGCTGCTTGCGGATGTGCGCCGTTGGGGCGCCTATCCGTTCGAGCGCGAGGCTGCGGCCTACCCGGGCATGGGTGCCGGGCCGGTGTCGCGGCGCTTGTACAAGGCCCTGCTGGCGGCGCTGGAGGCGCGTCGGCGGGCGGACGGTACGATTGCCCTGACGTTCGAGGTGATCTACGGACATGCGTGGAAAGCCGTGCCACGAATGACCGCCGAAGGTCACGGGATCGTGCGGCTCGAGGACATTGGACGAGGTCCGTCGAAGAATCGTTGAACCGGAAAGAGGGCATCTGTTATGTCTGAAATTACCGGGACGAAAGTGTTTCCCGAGCTGCGTCAAAACGGCGCAGAGGCTTGTCGGGGCTGGCTTGCGGGCCGATAGGGCGTTGCTTGTGGATGCCATAGAACGCGCCTATAATGCGTCAGTTTGTCGCTCGGCGTCCCACATCCGCAGCGGCAGGCCCGAGGCGCTGGGCAGCGGGAAGGGCGGTACGAAGCGGTATAAGGCAACGGTATCGGGCAGGGTTAAGAGGCAACTCGCAGGAGACAGCGATGGCGTCATCTGATCTGCTGGCGGAGTCGGAACCGGTCCTCAAAGACTGGACGATGAAACGCAACTGTTCGGTGTCGCCCAGGCAGTTCGTATGGTTCTATGTGTCGCTTGCGGTGTTTTCGCTGCTGATTGCTTTCATGCTGGATCTGATCGGCGCCTGGCTGGTGCTGCCGTTCACCGGCATCGAGTTAGTGGCGGTCGGTATCGCTTTTGCAATTTACGCGCGTCATGCTGTGGATTACGAACGCATCAGGCTGTTTCCGAACCGGCTCGTGATCGAGCGGGTAAGTGCGGAGCAGGTCACGCAGTTCGAATTCAATCCACGCTGGGTGCGGATCGAGCCGGGCGCAACGCCGCGTGACCACATCAAACTGGTTTCGCGTGGCCAGACGATCATGATCGGGCAACACCTCGCGCAGTATCGGCGCGCGCAATTTGCAGGCGAATTGCGCATGTGGCTCAGGCGTTGTTAGACGCATTGAGGCTCGCGCCGTTCAGGAGGAGCGCGAGGCAGCCTTCCAGCGGGGTCGAGGGTTTGAATGGAAAATTTGGGTAAGGAATCTATGAAAACAATCAAGCGAGCCCTGATGGGCGGGCTGGCGCTTACCGGGATGTTCTTTGCCGGTGCCGCGCTGGCAGTGGGTGACAGTCCTGGCGGCCCCGCCGTCAACGAGATCAACCTCCAGCCGCCTGCAACCGCTATCGCTGAGGAGCTCTATCACCTCCACACGTTCATGCTGATCCTCTGTACGGTGATCTTCATTGGCGTGTTCGGCGTGATGTTCTATTCGGTCTTTGCTCACCGCAAGTCGAAAGGCTACAAGGCCGCCCATTTCCACGAAAGCACCACCGTTGAAATCATCTGGACGATTGTCCCGTTCGTCATCGTCGTGCTGATGGCGCTGCCCGCCACCAAGACGGTCATCGCGATGAAGGACACCACCAACTCTGACCTCACCGTCAAGGTGACCGGCTATCAGTGGAAGTGGAACTACGACTACGTGAAGGGTCCGGGCGAAGGCATCAACTTCTTCTCCACGTTGACCACGCCGCGTGCCGAGGTGGACGGCGAACAGCCCAAGACCGACACCTATCTGCAGGAAGTCGACAACCCGCTCGTGGTGCCGGTCGACAAGAAGATCCGCATCATCACCACCGCCAACGACGTGGTCCACTCCTGGTACGTGCCGGCCTTCGGCGTGAAGCAGGATGCGATTCCGGGCTTCGTGCGCGACACATGGTTCAAGGCCGACAAGACGGGCACCTTCCGCGGCTTCTGTACGGAACTGTGCGGCAAGGAACATGCGTTCATGCCGGTCGTCGTCGAAGTGCTTTCGGCTGATGACTATGCAAAATGGGTCGACGACCAGCAGAAGAAAATGGCCGCCGGCGCTGACGATCCGAACAAGACGTACACCCTCGCCGAGTTGATGGAGCGTGGCGGCAAGGTCTATGCGGCGAACTGCGCGGTCTGCCACCAGCCGACCGGCAAGGGTGGTGGTGCGTTTCCGGCGCTCGACGGCAGCAAGATCGCCAATGGCCCGATCGCCCAACACGTGAGCATCGTGCTGAAGGGCAAGAACGTGATGCCGTCGTGGGGACCCACGCTGAACGACGTCGAGATCGCATCGGTCATCACGTTTGAGCGCAACTCGTGGGGCAACCACACAGGCGACATTCTCCAGCCGAAGCAGGTCGCGGACGCACGCAACGGCAAGCTGCCCGAAGGCGGCGACCACCTGGCGGGCGCAGCAGCAGGCGCAAGCGGAGCAGTGGCCGCTAGCGGCGCCGATGCGGCATCAGGCGCTGCAGCAGCTTCGGGCGGTGACGCCGCCGCGTCAGGCGCAGCGGGCGTGGCCCCAGCCTCCGGCGGTTCGGACAGCGCAGCAGCATCGCAACCGCAGGCAGCCCTGCCGGCCAACGTCTACTTTGAGACTGGCAAGAGCACGCTGCCGGGCGACGCGCAGGCAGCAGTCGCCGCCGCTGCGGACTACGCCAAGGCGCACCCGGACGCGAAGTTCACGCTATCGGGCTATACGGACACAACCGGTTCGGCCGACCTCAACGCGAAGCTCGCGAAGAGGCGCGCGCAAGCTGTGCGCGACGCGCTGAAGGCAGCCGGCATTGCCGAAGACCATATTATTTTAAAGAAGCCGGAAACGGTCACGGGCGGCAGCGATCCCAAAGAGGCGCGCCGTGTTCAGATCAGTTCCGCAGCCTGACGTGTTCATGGTCAGCACCGCAGTATTCGCTTTAGGAGATTGTCATGTCTAGCGTTGGACACGATGTAGTTGCGGGCCACGAGCACGTACACGGTGACCCCCATGCTCATGGGACGCCGCATGGCTGGCGTCGCTGGCTGTATGCCACCAACCACAAGGATATCGGTACGCTGTACCTGATCTTCTCGTTCACCATGTTCCTCTCCGGGGGCGTGATGGCGCTGATGATCCGTGCCGAGCTGTTCGAACCGGGTCTGCAGATCATGCGTCCCGAGTTCTTCAACCAGTTGACCACCATGCACGGCCTGATCATGGTGTTCGGCGCGATCATGCCGGCCTTCGTCGGTTTCGCGAACTGGATGGTGCCGCTGCAGATTGGCGCATCGGACATGGCCTTTGCGCGGATGAACAACTTCAGCTTCTGGCTGCTGCCGGTTGCCGCCGTTCTGCTGGTGGGCTCGTTCTTCGCGCCGGGCGGTGCAACGGCTGCGGGCTGGACGCTGTACGCGCCGCTCTCCACGCAGATGGGACCGGGCATGGACTTCGCGATTTTCGCGGTCCACTTGATGGGCGCTTCGTCGATCATGGGCGGCATCAACATTGTCGTGACGATCCTGAACATGCGCGCGCCGGGTCTGACGCTGATGAAGATGCCGATGTTCGTCTGGACATGGCTCATCACCGCCTACCTGCTGATTGCCGTGATGCCGGTTCTGGCCGGGGCGATCACCATGCTGCTGTTCGACCGCCACTTCGGCACCTCGTTCTTCAACGCGGCAGGCGGCGGCGACCCGGTGATGTACCAGCATATCTTCTGGTTCTTCGGGCACCCCGAGGTGTACATCATGATCTTGCCTGCGTTCGGGATCGTGTCGCAGGTGATCCCGGCGTTCGCACGCAAGCCGCTGTTCGGCTATAGCTCGATGGTGTATGCCACGTCGTCGATCGCGATCCTGTCGTTCATGGTCTGGGCGCACCACATGTTCGCCACTGGCATGCCGGTGACGGGTCAGTTGTTCTTCATGTACGCCACGATGCTGATTGCAGTGCCGACGGGCGTGAAGGTGTTCAACTGGGTCGCCACGATGTGGCGCGGTTCGCTGACGTTCGAAACCCCGATGCTGTTTGCGGTGGGCTTCCTGTTTGTGTTCACGTTCGGCGGTCTGACGGGCCTGATGCTCGCCATGGCGCCGCTCGACATCCAGTACCACGGTACTTACTTCGTGGTGACCCACTTCCACTACGTGCTGGTGGCGGGGTCGCTCTTCGGGCTCTTCTCCGGCTGGTACTACTGGTCGCCGAAGTGGACCGGCTGGATGTACAACGAGACGCGCGGCAAGATCCACTTCTGGGGCTCGATGATCTTTTTCAACCTCGCGTTCCTGCCGATGCACTTCGTGGGTCTCGCAGGCATGCCGCGTCGTTACGCCGATTACCCGGCGCAGTTCACCGACTGGAACCAGGTCATCACGATCGGCGCTTTCGGCTTCGGCCTGACTCAGGTGTACTTCCTGTTTGCAGTCGCACTGCCGGCTTACCGCGGCGGCGGCGAGCTTGAGAAGGCTAGCGACAAGCCGTGGGACGGCGCAACGGGCCTCGAATGGACCGTGCCGAGCCCGGCTCCGTTCCACACGTTCGAAAACCCGCCGACGGTCGAGTAAGCGATCGTGCCGAACGGCATTCCGGTCCAGGCGCAAGCCGGACCGGGTGCAGCGAAGCGGTAGAGTCGTAGCGTGACAGAGCGGTGTTCCTTATAAGTGAAGTATCGAGAAACTCCAGCATGACCCGGAATCCCATACAAAGACGTACGCCCGAGCAAATCCGCGCGGGCAACTTGCGGCTCGGTTTGATCATGTTTGTTGTCGCCGCCGCTTTTTTTGTGGGCATCTTCGTCAAACGGAGCTTTTTCTCCTGAAGACGATCACGTTGTCGTAGGCGAAGGAAGATGACGGTAATGAGCGACAACAGCGGTAAAGGCGATGGCGGCGGCGCTGGAAAGAGCAGCTTTGGCCAGTCTATGAAGGCTGTGTTCTGGGCGTTTTTCGGCGTGCGCAAGCGGCGCGACCTGGAGTCGGATGCGGCACAGCTCAACCCTCTGCATGTGGTGGCGGCCGCGTTGATCGGTGCGGCCATCTTTATCGCCATATTGATTCTGGTCGTACGTGCGGTGGTGGGGTAAAGCGGCAACAGCGGGCCGAAGGTGGCTCCGAAATCAGAGTGAAGCGGTGCGGTATCGACGCATCGCCGAAGAGACAGCCGGACTAAACCGGGTCAAGCGGAACAACTGGACTGAAGTGGAGAATCAAGAATGAGCGGTCAAAACGAGAGCCCGTACTACTTCGTACCGCATCCGTCGCGGCATCCGATCAGCGCGGCCGTCGGGCTGCTGGTCATGCTGTCATCGCTGGCGGCGTGGATTAACGGCGAAAGCTGGGCGCCCATCACGGTACTCGCTGGCTTGCTGTGGCTGCTCTACACGTTGTGGCACTGGTTCGGCGACGCGATCTCCGAGTCCGAAGGCGGCATGTACGGCAAGAACGTCGACAAGTCATACCGCTGGAGCATGAGCTGGTTCATCTTCTCCGAGGTCATGTTCTTCGGAGCATTCTTCGGCGCACTGTTCTATGCGCGCCAAATTGCGTTGCATGAATTGGGCAGCCTCGACTACAAGCTGATCTGGCCGGATTTCTCGGCGGTGTGGCCGAACAACGGTCCGGCAGCGCTGGTGTCGAGCTTCAAGTCGATGCAGCCGTGGCCGGTGCCGACCATCAACACGGCGCTGCTGCTCTCGTCGGGGGCGACGCTGACCGTGGCTCACCATGCGCTGCGTGAAAACCATCGCAACAAGACGATCGGCTGGTTGGCCGCGACGGTCTTGCTGGGTCTGTGCTTCCTGTTCCTGCAGGGCTTCGAGTACTACCACGCGTATAACGAACTGAACCTGACGCTGTCTTCCGGCGTGTATGGCTCGACCTTCTTCCTGCTGACCGGTTTCCACGGCTTCCACGTGTTCCTCGGCGGCACGATGCTGACGGTTGTGCTGGTCCGCGTGATTCGCGGTCACTTCACGGCGGATCACCACTTCGCGTTCGAAGGCGCGGCCTGGTACTGGCACTTTGTGGACGTGGTGTGGCTCGGGCTGTATGTCGTCGTGTACTGGCTATAAAGCTTGCCGGCCCGCGCGCAGTATTTTTTGCCAGGGTTTTAGTTACCGGCTACGCGTAGGCTTTTGGAGTGCCGGTTTCGCTGCAGATCGCGAAGCCGACGAGTAGTATGCCGGACTGACGCAGCGCCGCCCTCGACCCTGTCAGGGCGGCGTTTTGCTTATGGCGAGGAAGTGACGCTAAGACCAGGACGCGGAGACGCGAAATTTTTGCGCACCCGGCTAGCGGCCGTAAGGAATACCGGTCGACTGAATCCAGCCCATCCAGTGAGCGAACAGGATGAACAGGAACAGCGAGATCGACAGACCCACGCGGGTGGCCAGCGACCAGACCATGCGTTTCGTTTTACCCTTGTCGTGCACCATGAAGTACAGCGCCGAGGCCATACTGGCGATGATCAGGGCAAAGGCGATGGGAACGAGAATGTGCATGAAATCAGCTGAAATTCAGGAGCGCGAAGGCAATATGGTTATTATCGCACCGTGCGTTGTACCGCGTGTAGCGGCGGGGCAGGCGCGATGAAGATCCGCTGGTTGCCCGCGCTGCTGATTCTGATCGTCGTTGCGGTGACGGTGCGGCTGGGGTTTTGGCAGCGTGACCGCGCGCATCAGAAAGAGGCGCTGCAGGCCCACATCACGCAGTTCGAAAATGCGCCGGCCGAGCCGATTGGCAGCGCTCCGCTGGCACTGAAAGACATCGAGTTTCACCGGGTACGCGTGCGAGGCAGCTTCGTCGCCGACAAGGTGGTCTATCTCGACAATCGCCCGTATAACGATCAACCGGGCTTTTACGTCGTGATGCCCTTTAAACTCGCTGATGGCGGCTACGTGCTGGTCAATCGCGGCTGGTTGCCGCGCAACATCAATGACCGCACGGTGATCGCGCCGTACGTCACGCCGCCTGGGCAGATCGAGATCGAAGGTATTGCGCGTGCCGATGCGACCCGCGCGTTTGAACTCGGGCAGGGCGGATCGGCCCCGCATCAGTCGATCCGGCAGAATCTCGACCTGGGCGCTTACGCTGCAGAGACCGGTCTGCCGTTGCAGCCGTTCGTGATCCAGCAGTTGAGCGACGATGGCGACAAGCTCGTGCGCGATTGGCCTGCGCCGGATACCGACGTCGAACGCAACTACGGCTACATGCTCCAATGGTGGGGCATGGCCATCGCGGCGCTCGCGTTCGGCTTGTATGCCGCGCGGCGCGCCGCGAAGCAAGAGCACGCGCCCAGCGCGTAACGTATGTTGTGCAGATTAATGCATCGCACGCGGCCGGCGGCTTGACCGCTCGCGCCGCGCAATCATTGAAAGAGGTTTGGTAGTGTCGACGCAAACTCCCCGTTCGCCGCGAGCCGGCAAATCCGCCAGTCCCGCGGTCCCGTCCGGCAAGCCGCGAGCCAAAGGCTCGTGGCAACGCGGCCGCTGGATGCTGCTGCTGATCGCGCTCGTGTGCGCCGCGCCCGTGATCGGCTCGTACTTCACCTATTACGTCGTCAAGCCGACCGGCGGCACCACCAGCTACGGCACGCTGATCGAACCGCAGCGGCCGATTCCCGATGAGCTGGTGGTGACCGGGGAAGACGGCAAGCCGGTGAAGCTCACTTCGCTGCGTGGCAAATGGCTCATGGTTTCGGTCGACAACAGCGCGTGCGACAAAGCCTGCGCGACCAAGCTGTATTTCATGCGCCAGATACGCGCAACCCAGGGGCCGGAGCGCGACCGGGTGGTCGAGGTATGGCTGCGCACCGACGCAGGCAACGTGTCTGACGTGATCCAGAAGGCCTATCCGGACACGCGCAAGCTGATCGCCGATCCGGCGGCACTGACCGCATGGCTGCCCGTCGACGCCGGCACGACGTTGACCGACCACATCTTCGTGGTCGACCCGAACGGCAATCTGATGATGCGTTTCCCGAAAGATCCGAATCCGAGCAAGATCAAGGGTGACATCACGAAGCTGCTGAAGTGGTCGAGCATCGGCTGATGCGGCGTTTTATCGCACGGCTGGGTGTACCGCGGATTGGACCGTCTGTAGCACCATTGGCCGCTATGTTTCTTGCGAGAAGGTAGAGAGATGTTCGTATTGCAACTGGGCCTGATCGGCTTGTGCATTGCGTTGCTGCCGTTGTCCTACATATGGGTCAAGGCCGACGACAATAAATTCCGCAAGCTGGTGTGGGTCACCACTTTCCTGACGCTGGACCTGGTGATGTTCGGCGGCTTCACACGCCTGACCGACTCCGGTCTCGGCTGTCCCGACTGGCCGGGTTGCTATGGGACGTCCTCGCCATTCATCGCTCACGCCGCCATTGCCGCGGCTAACCAGGCTATGCCGACAGGGCCGGTCAGCATGACGAAGGCGTGGATCGAAATGACCCACCGTTATTTCGCCATGGCGATCGGCGTGCTGATCGTCGCGCAGATGCTGATCGCCTGGGTCGCGCGCCTCAAGCGCCGCCCGCTGCACGTCTCGCCGTGGTGGCCGACTTCGCTGCTGCTACTGATTCTCGTACAGGGTGTGTTCGGTGCGTGGACTGTGACGCTCAAACTGCAACCCGTGATCGTGACGACGCACCTGCTGCTAGGGCTTGCCTTGCTCGGCATGCTCGGCTGGTTGGCGGCCCGCCAGACCCCGCTGCCGGCCTATGAACCCGAGGCCGCGCAATGGCGCGTCGCGGCGCTCGCCGGCCTCGCGCTGCTGGTCGTGCAGATTGCGCTCGGCGGCTGGGTCAGTACCAACTACGCGGTGCTCGCGTGCACGGATTTCCCGACCTGCAACGGTCAATGGATCCCGCCGATGGATTTCGCACACGGCTTTCACTTGTGGCGCGCGCTGGGCATGACGGGCGACGGTGAAATGATCACCCAGGATGCGCTGGTGGCGATCCACTGGACCCATAGGACCTTCGCGATCGTCGTGATCGCCTATCTGCTGTGGTTTGCGCTGAAGGTGCGTCGCTTCGAATCGCTGCGGCGACCCGCCGACGGTGTGCTGCTGGTGGTGCTGATCCAGTTCCTCACGGGCCTCTCCAACATTGTCCTGCAATGGCCGTTGCCGATTGCAGTCGCCCATAACGGGGGCGCCGCGATCCTGCTGCTGCTGCTCGTTATGCTAAACTTTCGAATCGCTTCTAGCCGTCCCGGCCGCGCCGCCTTGCCTGCGCGCGATGCCGCGCCAGCGTGACCCCACATGGACAGCACAACTCTTTCCCAGACCCCCGGTAGCCGGATCTCCCAGTACATCGCGCTCACCAAGCCGCGTGTTACACAGCTTGCTGTGTTCTGCGCGGTCATTGGCATGTTCCTCTCCACGCCCGGCATGGTGCCGTGGACGGTGCTGATCGGTGGCACAGTCGGTATCTGGCTGCTGGCCGGTGCGGCGTTCGCCATCAACTGCCTCGTCGAACAGAAGATCGACGCGAAGATGCGCCGTACGTCATGGCGACCTTCCGCCCGTGGCGAAATCACCACCCCACAGATCCTGCTGTTTTCGGCTGTGCTCGGCGGGCTCGGCATGTGGACGCTTTATACGTTCGCCAACCCGTTGACGATGTGGCTCACCATTGCCACCTTCGTCGGCTATGCGGTCGTCTACACGCTACTGCTCAAACCCGCCACACCGCAGAACATCGTGATCGGCGGCGCTTCGGGCGCCATGCCGCCGGCGCTCGGCTGGGCCGCGGTCACAGGGCATGTACCGGGCGACGCGTGGATTCTGGTGCTGATCATCTTCGTCTGGACGCCGCCGCATTTCTGGGCGCTCGCGCTGTATCGCCGCAAGGACTACGAAAACGCGGGCCTGCCGATGCTGCCGAACACCCACGGTGAGCAGTACACGCGGCTGCATATTTTGTTGTACTCGGTGATCCTGTTTGCGGTCGCGCTGATGCCGTTCATCTCGGGCATGAGCGGTGTCGTGTATCTGGTTGCTGCGGTGCTGCTCGGCGCCGTGTTTCTCGCCTACGCGTGGAGGATCTATCGGGAGTACTCCGATACGCTCGCGCGTCAGCTGTTCCGTTATTCGATCATCTATCTGTCGCTGCTGTTCGCCGCGTTGCTGATCGATCACTATGCACGTGTCCTGATCGGCGCGTAACACCATGATCACAAACCGGCTTGCGCGCCTGGCGCGTGCCGCCTTGATGGCCTGTGCGCTCGGCGGCGCGGTGCTGGCCTCAGGCTGCGGCAAACCCGCCCCCTCGTTCGAGAACCTCGACATTACCGGCAACACGCAGTTCGGCGCGGACTTCGCGTTGCCCGACACCAGCGGCAAGATCCACACGCTCGCGGACTACAAGGGCAAGGTCGTGGTGCTGTTCTTCGGCTACACGCATTGCCCGGACGTCTGTCCGACGACCATGGCCGAACTCTCGCAGGCACTGCAACAACTGGGGCCCGCGGACGCGAGCCGTGTCCAGGTGTTGTTCGTCACCGTCGATCCCGATCGCGATACCTCAACCGTGATGTCGCAGTATGTGCCGGCCTTCAATCCGACCTTTGTCGGCTTGCGTCCGGCCGATCAGGCGCAGCTCACCAAGGTGACGAAAGACTTCCGCGTGTACTACGCGAAGGTGCCAGGCAAGACGCCCGACAGCTACACAATGGACCATACGGCCGCCAGCTATGTCTTCGATCCGGACGGTAAGCTGCGCCTCTTCGCTCGTGATGGCCAGGGCGCCGAGCCCTGGGTGCATGACATCAAGCTCCTGCTTGATTAAAGCGTTGCGCGAGTGCCGTCCGCTCGCCCGCATACCCATATGCGATAGCGGTATTTCACTTCTCGCGGGGCCTATGAGACCATTCGCGGCCCTGCTGGTGGCGTGTGTAATGCGTCGCCGGCCGTTCACCCGAATCTGACATCGATCAGAAATAGCGAGATTTACATGCAGCGCAGGAATATCCTCAAAGCCCTCTCCGCAGTTGTCACCTCCGCCGCCCTCGTGGCGAGCTTCGGCGCTCACGCCGACGACAAGGTCATCAAGGTCGGCACCATCAGTGGCCCCGACGCGCAAATCTGGGCGGTCGTCCAGAAAGTGGCGCAACGCGAAGGCCTGAACGTGAAGGTCATCGAGTTCAACGATTACGTCCAGCCGAATGCCGCTCTCGATGCGGGTGATCTGGATGCCAACAGCTTCCAGCATCAGCCTTACCTCGATAGTCAGGTCAAGCAACGCGGCTACAAGATCGTCAGTGCGGGGCTCACCTACATTTCGCCGCTGGGCATCTATTCGAAGAAGTTCAAGTCGCTGAAGGATCTGCCGCAGGGGGCGAAGGTCGCGGTGCCTAACGATCCGTCCAACGAGAACCGCGCGCTGCTGTTATTGCAGGCACAAGGCGTGATCAAACTTAAGGCTGGCGCCGGTACGAACGGCAACAGCGCGACGCCGCTCGACGTCGCGGACAATCCGAAGAAAGTGAAGCTCGTCGAACTGGACGCCGCACAGTTGCCGCGCTCGCTGTCCGATGTGGACGCCGCCGCGATCAACACGAACTACGCGCTTGCCGGTGGCCTGCAGCCGACCAAAGATGCGATCGCACTCGAGGACATCCACAGCCCGTACGCGAACCTGATCGCCGTGCGCATCCAGGACAAGGACAAGCCGTGGGTGAAAAAGCTGGTCGCGGCTTATCAGTCGGAAGATGTGCGCCAGTTCATCAAAACCCAGTTCAAGGGTTCGGTTGTGCCGTCGTTCTAATCTAGGTACGCGCCTACAGATCGCGCTCCCAGCGTTCCACCGCCAGCTGATGACCGAATCGCATCTCTGGCGCTACGTCGGCGCAGATAAAACCGGCGCGCTCGCAGAGCCGCCGCGATTCTTCGAGCGTCGTGACGGTGGCCAGCGTGAGCTTGGTGTAACCAGCGCGTTTTGCAAACCGCACGCACTCGTCGACCAGTTGCGTGCCGATGCCGAGCCGGCGCATGTCGGGCTCGATATAAAGCATCTTGATCCGTGCCACCGTGGCCGATACGCCGGCCACCATCGCCGAGCCGACGATCGCATTGTCCTGTTCCGCGATCCAGCACATCTCGCGCACCGGATCGTGATGCTGGGTGAAGTCCGCGACGATGCCGGCGAGCAAACCTTCGAAGGTCTGATCCCAACCGTTTTCGCGCGTAAATAGCAGGGCTTGCCGGTGCACGAGCCAGCCATATTCTCCCGCGCGCGGCGCCCGCAGCGTGATGATGCCGCGGCGCGGCTGATCGTCGAGCAACCGCTCGACGAGTTTCATCGCGCCGATCAACTGTTCCTGCGAGCTTTCCGCGAGGCGCTCCAGCGCCGACAGCACTTCCTCGATGGCCGCGGTGTCGAGCGGTTCGTAGGCGGCATGCCCTTGGTCCGTGAGCGCGATCAGCGATTGACGCGCGTCGCTCTCCGACGGCCGCCGCGTCAGCAGGTTGCGGCGTTCGAAGCTGGTGAGCAGGCGGCTTAGATATCCACTGTCGAGCCCGAGATTGCGCCCCAACACAGTGGCGGTCTGCGCGCGCCCGCGCGCCAGTTCATGCAGCACGCGCACTTCGGTCAGCGAGAACGCGCTCTTTTGCAGACGCTCGTGCAACGCACCGATGTGCTTCGTGTAGAAGCGGTTGAAATGGCGGACGGCCTCAGCGCGCCGCAGCGCTGCGGAATCGGTCAACGTACGGCTCCCGGAAGTCCTTGAAGGTGTCAGACAACAAACCTATTGGATGACATCCTATCTAAAAACTGCGTAAAAAGCGGTAAAACGTACACTCTAACCGGCCACGCAAATTGGTACTACAAAAGTACTCAGCCAAGGTAGAGCG
>Ga0302183_10000703_pt1 | contig 15755 bp, 21 predicted proteins | sample I_Palsa_N3_2_FD_200232 | JGI IMG/M metagenome (GOLD analysis project Ga0302183, IMG submission 200232) | Peat permafrost microbial communities from Stordalen Mire near Abisko, Sweden - I_Palsa_N3_2 | ecosystem: Environmental > Terrestrial > Soil > Palsa > Peat permafrost | place: Sweden...
GGCCAATCAGAAGTCAAGATAAGACTTACCGGGCTGCCACCATCTTCATCTCGTTTGCGAATTCGTCCAAGAAGATTATCTGATCGCGGTCCGGACCGGTCGAGATCATCCCGATCTTCGCTCCGGTTTCTTTCTCCACGAAGTCTAGGTATTCGCGAGCCTGCTTCGGCAACTGGTCGAAGTTCGTGATGCCTTGCGTGGAAGTTTTCCATCCCGGCATCTTGTGATAAACGCATTCGATCTTTTCGTATCCGCTGGCTTGCGCGGGAATTTCTATCGTTCCCTTGCCATCGATCTTGTAGCCCACGCACACCGGAATCTCCGGAAGTTCGTCGAGCACATCCAGCTTGGTCACAACGAGCCAGGAGATTCCATTAATCATGCCAGCGTAGCGCAGCAGAGGCAGGTCGAGCCAACCCGTGCGCCGCGGACGTCCCGTAACCGCGCCAAACTCATTGCCGCGTTTGCGAAGTTGCTCGCCTAACTCGCCTTTGTCCTCACTGGGAAACGGACCTTCGCCGACACGCGTGCAGTAAGCCTTGGTCAGTCCAATCACGGAATCGATTGCGTTCGGAGCAACACCCGTGCCAGTCGCCGCGCCTCCCGAGGTCGCGCTGGAAGAAGTTACAAATGGATAAGTGCCGTGGTCGATGTCGAGCATGGTGCCCTGCGCGCCCTCGAACAGGATCGCCTCACCCGCGGCCAGCGCCTGGTTTAGCAGCAACGCAGTGTCGCACACAAACGGCGCAATCTTCTCGGCAGCCGCGGCATACTCCGCATACATTTTGTCGGCGTCAAGCGGTTCGGAATTGAACAGCGCGTGCGCGATCATGTTCTTCTCGTGCACGGCGTTTTCGATGTGTTTCTTTAGCAACTGCAGATCGAGCAGATCGGCGACGCGCAGGCCGCGGCGGCCCATCTTGTCTTCATAAGCCGGACCGATACCGCGCGAGGTGGTGCCAATTTTCACGCGGCCGGGGGCATTCTCCGCCGCCAACTCGATCATGCGGTGGTAGGGCAGAATCACCTGGGCGCGATTCGAGACGAAGAGATTTCCGTCGACCCTTACGCCCGCCTCGCGCAGCGCGCCCACTTCCTTCAGAAAAGCCATGGGGTCGAGCACCACGCCGTTGCCGATCACGCTGCGGCACGCCGCCCGCAACACTCCGCAGGGAACCAGTTGCAGCACGAACCTTTTGCCGTTGATGATGACGGTGTGGCCGGCGTTATGGCCGCCGGCATATCGCGCTACCACCGAGAAGCTCTCCGACAGTACGTCGACAATCTTTCCTTTACCCTCGTCGCCCCACTGGGCGCCGACAATCACCGCGGTCTTGCCTCGTTTCAAAGCCAACTCCCTCACAGAGATTTGCAGGCGCAGGATCAAAGACGTGCTGCGCGTAAGTACGAACACCCAGGGGTCGCACACGCCTTGCCGCGCGAAACTCGAAAGGCTTACTTGGGATGAAGGCGGAGAAGATGTGTACGAAGTATCTTATCGCGCCCACGCAGCGGATAGCAACGCGATCCCCGGGGCTTGATCTCCGGATGAGTGTTGGAGTTTGGAAAATTTATCAAACCATTAGATAATGACCCGGGAGGCGATATGAGTTTTTTCTGGTCATTTAATCCAAGAACCGCTCCCGTCGGATTTGCCAGTTGTTGTGTTGTGCTACTACTGCTGTCCCTGAGTTTCCTTGAGATTCGCTCGATCTCTTCTATCGTCCAATTTGTGCTCTTCGTGTTCTTTTGCTTTGCCCTTGGCCTTGCCGGGTTCTCAGTCGCTCGGGAGCAATCAAAGACCTTTGGGGTGATGGCACTTTTGATCGGAGCGATTGCGTTTATATTTCCCCTCGTTCTATTCCTCTGGTTCCCTGGGATGCTCCGACATTAATACTCGGCCCTCGGCATGGCTGAGAGAAAGTAACCTTGAGGAATTTCGTGGTGAAAAAAGGTTTTCATTTCGACGCTCCACGCGAGGAGTATCACTCGCAACGCTCTGCCACCCATGCCTAAATTCGAGAAGCACATCTTCATATGCGGAAACCAGCGCCCTGCGGGAAATCCGCGCGGATGCTGCGATCCCACCGGCCAGGCGAAGTTGCAGAAATTATTCAAGCAGAAGCTGGCGGAACGCGGCCTCAAGGGCAAAGTACGGGCCAACCAGTCTGGCTGCCTCGATCAATGCGAGCACGGCCCGAATCTCGTGGTCTATCCCGAAGCCGTCTGGTACGGACACGTCACGGAGGCCGACGTTGACGAAATCATCGAATCGCACATCATCGGCGGCAGGCCGGTCGAGCGCCTTACGCTTGCCGACGACTGCCTGAACACCGCCTCGTGCGAACACCGCAAAGAGAAGATCGGTGGCGAGCGGTGAGTGGTCAGAAAGCGCTCTAGTCCGAATGACAAACCTTGATCAGGACGCGCCCCCCAATTCCGTCGCCGAATGGGTGATCGCCCTCTTCGATGAACTGCACGATCCGCAGGTGCTCGAAGTTGTACTCACGCCAGGCGGTGGCGACGCGATCATGGCATGCCGAGGTGCCGCAGGAACGCTCCGCCAGCGTAGGCTCCCGTCACCTCTAGTCGCAGGTGTGCTCGCGAAGATGAAGAAGTTGGCGAGACTCGACGTGGCCGAGCGGAGCCGCCCGCAGTGCGGCAACGTGCGATTACTCAACTTCCATGGCAGCAGCACCGAGTTTGAGGTTGCGACTCGCCCCGCCGGAGACGGCGAGGCACTGACCCTGCGCCGCTTGTGAAATCCAAGGGATCCTGTAGACGGTATTCGTGGCTGGCAACGGACGCTGGCAACTGTTTCATGGTAGGCGCGGCAGGAATCGAACCTGCAACCACCGGATTAGAAATCCGGTGCTCTATCCATTTGAGCTACGCGCCCTCAGTGAACAGACATTCGTCCAACCCATTAAGAATACCCTAGTTAATCGGTGCGGAGGACGCAACCGAAGCAGTGTCGCGCTGCACAAATTGCACCGGATGCAACCCTGCTCAACGGTTCCAGTCGGATTGTTCCTCTGGAGAGATTGATTGGCGGACGCGCAGCCACTTCAGCTTCGCATTCAGCCGTTCTTTTAGGTGTAGCCCAGTTCAAAGATTGGCCGAAGCCAGAAGCCAACAAGCAGCGCTGCGGCGTGCTGGGTTCAAGCGCTGTCTTTACCGCTGCTCCACGATAAGGCAACCTTCGTCAAGTTTGGTTTATGGTGATCCGCCGCGAATCGGGCGCGACCAGCGGTTCGATCCGCCGCCAACTCTCTCCTTCGGTTCCTCCGCCGAACGGGACGCCGTGGAGGATTTCGGCAATGATTTCCGCCGTTTCGGAGACCGTCATTCCGGAACGGTTGAAGAACAGATTACCGTCCGCAAACGCGACCTGGCCGTTTCGTACCGCCTTAAGCTCCCGCCACCACGGGTATTGCTCCAGGACCGTTTGTTCCCGCAGACTCCGCTCCAAATCGAATCCGCACGGCGCTACAATCAAGTACTCCGGGTCGGCGTCGCGAAGCTGCTCGGCGGGAATAGCAGCCGAGTACTCGCCTTTCTTGCCGATCAGGAGTTCGCCGTTCGCGATTTCCACCAGCTCCGGACCCCAGTTTCCCATCGCGAATACTGGGTCCATCCACTCCAGCATGACCACCGATGGCCGGCCGAAACGCGCCGCCTTCTCCCTGACCTTGTCCAAGCGCTGTCTTTCGCGACGGACAAGCGCTTCGCCCCGCTCCTCCAAACCAAGCTCTTGCGAGATGCGCAGGATACTTTGGAAGATCTCTTCCAAAGACGTCGCGGAGAGTGCCAATTGCCGCGCCGCGGGTCCACAACTTCGCTCCACATCTCTGGGAGTGACGGCGCACACTTCGCAATGCGATTGCGTAATCAGCAGATCGGCACGCAACTCAGCAATCAATTCTCCGTGAACGTGATACAGCGGTTCGCCGGAACGGAGTCGGCGCCGAACCTCAACGTCGATTTCCCTGCTCGAAACAGACACATCAAACGCAGGAGCGCTGCAAGCCGGAAGCCGCCTCACCCAATTCGGGTTATCGCACTCATGCGACCGCCCCACGAGCATCTCGCCGGCGCCCAAGGCACAGACGATTTCTGTGGCGCTCGCCAGTAGAGAAACAATGCGCATGTTATGCAGCCTGCTGTGACGGTTGGCAGAGGCGGCGAATCGCAGCGTAGCCGCCAAATATCGCCAGGCCGTAGAAGGCATCGCCCAATACTTGATTCCGGTAGAAGGGTATGCCAGCCAGATAACAGGCCGACAGACCACCTATCGTATGCGGATACATTGGACCGGTAGCCCAGACCATGAAGTTGGTGACAAGGAAGAACGAGAGACCGGAGGCGAGGGCCGCAGCTGCAATTACACTTGCGCCACTCCGGTCACGAATCAGCCTGCCCAGCAGCACCGGAATCAGCGCCGCCGCATAAACGTACCAAAAGCCGGAGTAGAAGCCCAGCACGGCGTCACTCAGAACCAGCGCCAACAGGGTCGCAAAAATGCCCCAACTAGCCTTCCGAGCATGGCTTCCCGCAAAAAGTCCGATGGCCATTATGGGAGTGAAATTCCACGGATGAGGAATCAGCCTCGCACACGCACCCAAAATCACCATCCCGATCCACAAGCGTTTTGGAATTACCATCGCCGTTTCTCCCGTCGATATTGTAGCTCCTCGCAGTCATTCGTGGCTGAAAAATCAGATGCAGGATTTCAACGTCTCGGACACATTGAATCCTGTAAACGAGCTGGTATCATGCGGTGTCGCATTGACCTCCTCCGCCCCATTTCGTCTCGCTTACATCGATTGGATGCGCGGCCTCGCCTGCGTCCTGATGTTCCAGACCCATTGCTACGATTCCTGGCTCAGCGCCAGCGCCCGTCAGACCAGATTTTTCATGTATTCGCAATTGGGAGGAACCTTCCCGGCTCCTCTGTTTTTGTTTCTGGCGGGCATTTCGTTCGCGCTGGTGACCGAAAAGCTGTGGAAGAAGAGTCTGCCACCAGCGCAAATCGCCCGCGCCACCATCCGCCGCGGCGCGGAAATCTTTGCCTTCGGCCTGCTCTTTCGCCTGCAGGAATATCTCATTGCCTGGGGCTGGGCGCCACTGAGCGACCTGCTGCGGGTCGATGTTCTCAACACCATCGGCCTCTCTATGATGCTCATGGGCCTGCTCTGCTGGCTGGTGCTCACGATGCACCGCGGAGCCCGGGCAAGGCTCATCCTCGTTCTTTCCTCGGCTGCAACCGCTCTTCTAATCTCTCTGCTCACGCCGCCGCTGTGGACAACCTGGCGGCCGAGTTGGCTGCCTTGGCCATTGGAGTCGTACATCAACGGCGTCCACAACCTGGGCACGCCGCAAGCCTGGCTCTTTCCAATTTTTCCATGGGCGGCTTTCGCCTTCGCCGGGCTGGCTGCCGGGTTTATCTTGCAAAGCGAATGGGCACGCCAGCGTGAAACTCCCACTTTCTGCCTGATGGGCCTGGCAGGATGTGCGTTCGTTGTAGTCTCGCGCTGGCTCGATGCGCAACCGCGCCAGCTTTACGCCGTCTATGACTATTGGCACACGAGTCCAGACTTCTTGCTCATTCGTGTGGGCATGCTGCTTGTAATTCTGTCGGCTGGTTATTCGTGGTGCCGCTGGGTTATCGGAAAATGGCGCGCGGGACATTGGCACTTCAGTCCTCTCATTCAGTTGGGTCAGGCTTCCCTGCTGGTCTACTGGGTCCATCTCGAGTTCGTATATGGACGTTTCTCGATCCTGCCCAAACATGTCGAAACCATCCGGACCGCATCTTTGGGACTGCTGACGATCTTCCTCGCCATGCTCATCCTCGCCTTCCTGCGTACGCGGACGAAGGGGCACGGTGCTGAGATGCTGGCTTGGTTCCACAGTCCAGCCCGAGCCAACTGAGGTCTGCCGCGGCTACGGAGTGAGGCGCGCCACTAGCGAAACTGTTTCGCGAACTCCACCACTTCGCGCTCCGCCCAACGGCCGTCGTAACCCGGATCGCCATCGCGCTCGCCCACGAAGGCGCAGTGGCCGCCGTCGCCGGTTTCAACGTAGGTGATGTTGCGATTGGAGAGGATCCGTTGCCGCGTTTCCGGCAAAAGGCGGATGAACGGATCGTTGGCCGCGTGAATCACGAGCGTGGGAACGGCGATGCGGTCGATAACATTCGCCGCCGCGGCTCTCGTGTAGTAGTCGTCGGCGCCGGTGAAACCGCAATAGTAAGCGGTGATTCGGTCGTCGAAATCTCGCAGGGTTCTGATTCCGCGCAGTCGTGAGGGGTCGAAGCTATTGGGAAATAGCCGTACCTTGCGGCGAAACCGCTGGAACAACTGCAGCAGAAAATAATATTCGTAGATCCGGTTGGCAGGCTCGTGCAATGCGTCGGCTCCAGCCGCCAAATTCACCGCCGGACAAACCGCCGCCACTCCGCGAAATTCCGCCGGGCCATCGCTGCCCCACTCTCCTGCCAGCTTCAAAACCAGGTTGCCGCCCATGGAAAAGCCGATCAGCACGAAACCGGGGATTCCGTCGCGCTCCACCAGGTTGCGCGCCACCACCGCCACATCCGCGGAACGGCTGGAGTTGTAAAGGGTTGGAGCGCAGTGGTCCATGCCGCCGCAGTTGCGCTGGTTCATCCGCACCACGTTCATGCCCGCAGCCAACCCGTTCCGCGCGATGCCCAGCATGTATTGCGATTCGCTCGATCCTTCCAGCCCGTGCACCACGACCAGCGTGAGCGCCCTCCGGTCCTTTTGCCAGTGACAGTGGCAGAGCACAGGAACGCCGGGTTCCACCTCGATCAAACGCCGTTCGGCAGGGGGCAGCTGGATTCGCCGCGAAAGAAAGAACGCAGCCAGAGTTTGCAGGTGTCCACCCCGGAACCAACGATGCGTCCGATAAACGGAGGGCGCAAACGCCGGCGGCGCCTGTGTGTCGCCATCCTCGAACTCAGCTCGTGAACTTGAAGGTCCCAGGCATCACCGCCTCAGTTTGCGAAGTTCCCACAAATTGATTCTAATAGGAGTAGTCCGTTACCCGGGAGTGATCGTCATGCCGATTTTTGAATATGTCTGCCAGGAATGCCAGCACGAGTTTGAAACCTTGATCTTCGGCCGCGACAAGGCCATGTGCCCCAAGTGTCAAAGCAAGAAGTTGAGCCCGCAGCTGAGCGTCTTTGCCGTAGCTGCGAAAAACCCCGCTGCAGCGTCGGCTCCCACAGGTGCCTGCGGTTCCTGCGGCGACCCTCGGGGTGCGGGCGCGTGCTCTCTCGGAGATCTCGACTAGCGCCGCAGGCTCGCGCCCACCCTCCGGCTCAGCAAACTTTCGACACTGTTCCGACTGTGACTGTGGTTACCTTTGTTTCCTCATCCCGCCCGCCTACCATGCTTTGAATCTGCCTTGAACCCAAGGAGCATCGCATGGATCGGCGCCAGCAGTCGCGTGTCTTCGTTGACCTCCCGGTACAGATCTGGGGCATGGACATGCATTCCCGCCCATTCACTCAGCCTGCCAGTCTGCGCACCATCAGCGGCCGTGGCGCGACCTTGCAGTGCGTGGACGCTCGACTGAAGCCCGGAGACGTCGTCGACGTTTTATACCAAGGAACCAAGGCCCAATTCCGCATCGTGTGGTGCGGAAAGCCCGGCACCGAAATGGCCGGCGAGGTCGGAGTCGAGAACCTCTCCACCGACGTCAAGCTTTGGGATATCGATCCGCTGCGCTGTGCGGCTGCCGCCGGCCAGGGTTAGAAGCCAACCCTGCGCAGGGATATGTTTCCACTTTTCGGAGTAAAGGGAGCAGTGGGGGGAGGGCCGGAGAGGGCTGCAACCCGCAACAACCGGGCTATTCGCAGTATGAAGTAGACGCTCTGCGAAGGCAAGCAGAAAGCGGCCCGGAGACGCGAATTTCCGCTAGAAATGCAGGAACTTTCACACTTAGCGCAGTCCAATCGCGGAAACATTGCAAGTTCCGTCATCCTGGCTCGAGTGAACGATCCTAGAACTATGGTGCCGCGAACCCATCCGTTACGATTCATAGGTTCTCGCGAAATTACCTCCCTTATCAACTCCAGGCTGTAAACTCACGAGAGATGCAAGTCAAGATTCTTGGCTCCGCAGCCGGGGGCGCGTTTCCGCAATGGAATTGCGCCTGCGCCAATTGCCGCGCCGTGAGAGCCGGCGCGTTCCACGGCAAGCCGCGCGCGCAAACGCAGCTTGCGCTCTCCGACGACTGCCTCCGGTGGTTCTTGCTGGGCGCATCTCCCGACCTTCGCGCCCAGATCGAAGCCAGCCCTGAGTTGCATCCCCTACAGGGCCGCCATTCGCCCATTGCCGGTATCGCGCTCGCCAATGCCGATCTCGATCACGTCCTCGGACTCCTTTTGCTGCGCGAGCTCCAGCCGCTTCGCGTCCATACCACCGCCTCCGTTCGCCGTATTCTCCGCGAGGATAACTCGATGTTCGGCATGCTGCAGCGTACTCCAGATCAAGCCAAGTGGACTGATTTTGAATCCGGGAAGGAATTTTCTCTGTGCGACGCTCAAGGCGAGGATTCCGGTCTCCGCTCCCGGGCGTGGTCCTTGAGCGCTCACTATCCCTCCTATGTCACGGCAGAACGCAAATCGCAACTTTCCCCCGGCGAAGCTTCCCTTGGCTTCTTCATCAATTCGAATTCCGGTTCGCGCTTGGCCTATATGCCGGCCGTCCCTCAAGTGGACGACGCATTGCTCGCGGAGTTCGATGCCTGCGACGTCCTGCTTTTCGACGGCACCTTCTGGAGCGACGACGAACTGATTCGCGTGCAAGGCGGCGGGCAAACCGCGCACCAGATGGGCCACATCCCGGTCGAAACCACGTTGGTCAAGTTGGCGGCACTGCGCCGCCCGCGTAAAATATTTCTACATATCAACAACACCAATCCCATGCTCGACGAGTCGAGCACTCAACATCGCCAGGCGCGGGACGCGGGCTGGGAAGTCGCGGAGGATGGATGGCAGTTCGACCTGTAGAAACCGAAGCGGCATCGCTCGCCGCTCCCCGGCTTTCGCTCGAGGAGTTGCGCGCACAATTCCAGGCCACCGGCGAAGAGCGCTACCATCACAAGCATCCTTTCCATTTATTGATGCACGAAGGCAAGCTCACCCGCGGACAACTGCAGGCCTGGGCCCTGAACCGCTACTATTATCAATCGATTATTCCAATAAAGGATTCGATCATTCTCTCGCGCGGTCCCGACCCGGTCTTCCGCCGGGCCTGGCGCAAGCGCATCGTCGACCACGATGGCGACGCCACCAATAACAATGACGGCGGCATCAAGCGCTGGATAAAGTTGGCGGAGGCCACAGGTCTCGATCCCGAACAGGTTCGCGCCGGCAAAGGCATTCTTCCCGCCACCCGCTTCGCGGTCAATGAATACCTGAACATCGTTCGCAGCCGGACTCTGCTGGAGGCGGTCGCTTCCTCGCTGACAGAATTGTTTTCCACCAAGCTGATCACCCTGCGCGTGGAAAAATTGCGCCAGCACTATCCCTGGCTGGCCGGAGGCCTGGATTATTTCGAAGCCAGACTTTATCAGGCCCCCGAAGATTCGCAGTTCGCGGTGAATTACGTCTACGACAACGCGAAGACGCGAGCCGAACAAGAGTTGGCAATCCAAGCCTTGCGCGACAAATGCGACATCCTCTGGGCCCAACTCGACGCGCTCCACTTCGCCTACGTTCAGCCCGGATGGCCTCCGCCTGGAGCATTCCGCATCGAGGCGAGCTAGCATGAGTCAGAAATCCAACAAAAAACTCTGTCATCCCGAGCGGAGCATTGCGATTGGCGAAGCCAATCGCAATGCGGAGTCGAGGGACCCGCTTTTGTGTGCGGCGTATGGCACTCAGGGGATGGAACACTAACATGCCCCCTCCTGAAGACACCAGCCAGCCCCGCCTGGCCACCGGTTGCCGCTGGGGTGCTGAGAGCAAAATCGGCGCCGAAGAGCGAGTCATCCTGTTTCCCGAAGGCGCAATCAAGCTGCAAGGCACGGGCCGGCAGGTGCTTGAACGCTGCGACGGCCAACGCACTTTCGGCCAGATCATCGCAGAATTGCAGGCCCAATTCGGCGGCGCCGATCCCGCCAAGATTCGCGCCGACATCAGCCAGTTCCTCGAGCAACTGCGCCACAAGCGGATCGTCGACTATTAGAGCAGCCTCGCACCTTTGCCACGGTTTCACGACGGCACCGCACAGGCGAAAACCCTCAAAAGTGAAAAATCAAATCGCTGGCCGCCGTAAGCTGATTCTGCCTCCGGCCGTTGTCGTAAGCCTTCCGATCCCAGGCACGCTCGAAACGCACCTCAGGACGCAACTGCACCGTTGTCCCCAGCCAATGGCACCACGTGATCGTGTTCTCTGAGTATCGGGCCGCGTAGCCCGTGCGCTGGCCTTTCTTGTCGTCGAGAAAATCGGTGCGAAGCGACAGAAAGTCATGCGCCGAGAGTTCCTTCTGCAAAAAGTTGACCGCTGCATATTCCGGAGCGGTGCAACGCTGTTCTCCCTCCGGGCAGTACGCCGCATTCGCGCCGGTCTCCGGTTGAATCGCGCCTCCGAGCGCCGGCACGTCGCGCTCGTACATATACCAGGACTCGGTAGCCATGTGCACCGTCTTCGAGAACTTGTGATACCAGGTCGCGTCATACTGCTGCAAATTGTTGTACGCGTACTTGCCGTCGTTGATCCCGTTGGCGCAGACGTACAAATTATCGTTCACCGACTCGGTCGTATAGCTCAGGCAGCCCGTGCCCGAAGGCTTCGCATCAGGCGTCCACAAGGCAACATCGTGCCCGCCGGTAATGCCCACTTGCACCAGCCACTGGTCGTTCAGCTTCACCGTCGCTACCAGCCCCGTGTCGGTAAACGGATCGATCGCATACAGCAGCGAATGGCTGAAGATGTAATTGTTCGGTGCCAGTTGCGCCTCGATGCCTGGCACAGAGATGAATCGGCCCACCCTCACATTCATGCCCTGCGCCACCTGAGGAACGTAAACATCGACATATTCCAGCGTAGGATCGAAGCCATATTGATGATGGTCAATCAACAACTGGCCGCTGCCGTAGCCCTTCCCGATCGTGTAGCGATAATCCGTTCCATAGAGCCCGGTGAGGTGGTAGCCCCAGTCGATCCGTTCGCGTTGCACGGAATCCGGCAGCCGCTCGGCGTAGAGAACGATTTGGTTCATCTCCAAGCGATTGGAGTAAACGTCGTTCGCCTCGGGCGCATTCGTCTTTGTCGAGTTGCTGAAGTTCAGCGTCGGATCGATCCATCCATAAATCTTCGCCCGGCTGCGCACCTGGTTAATTGCGGTCATAAGCGGATAGCTGTTCGTGTCCGGCTCGCCGATCACCGGCGAACCGCCATAAGACCAATCTGAATTGGGGAATGGCGGCGAATCGAGCGGTGACGGAAGCCCGCGTCGCGCCGGGACTACCGGGGACGCAGCCGGCGAAGAAGCAGTCGCCGAAGGAGCAGCCGGCGGCCACCAGTCCAGGTGGTAAAACTCCGCCCAGCGAGCAACGAACCCCTTCCGCTCAGGGATCCCCGCCCTCGGCGCATCAGGGGCCGATGATGTTTGATCGGGCTGTTGCGCCAGTGAAAGACCGCACGATAAGAACATGACGCCTACGACTAGCAGAAAGGAGAAGGATTGGCGGGAATTATTCTCTGGACGCTGAAGTGTCGGGCCAACTAAGTCTACAGGCCCGGTACAGCGTGTTTCACAAAGGCGGCCGGGTAGATTCGTTCGCCCCCATTCCGTGCGTCTGATCCTTCCGAAAGTCGACAGGCCATTGTGACATCCGACCTTGCCTTCCTCTCGAAATCAGGCCATCATGGTCAAAGCGGAGCCAGTAGGCTCAAATGGCACGGAGAGACCCGTACGTCGTTTGTTGTTAAGATTTTGGTATCTAACTCCTTTGGGATCAAGATTTTGGCACACCTATTTTGCGAAACCCGTGCTGGGCAAGGGTTTCCAGAGGTATCGGGGGGATACCCTAAGCGATAAACCTTACGAGAGTAAAATTGAACTTCCATTGAACTTCCAGAGGGCGCCTAAATTGCCCCGCCGACAAAATTATTTCAGGCAGAAATCCACAGGATGATCCATTCGCACCACTGATGATTCCCAACCCGCTCGCCCTCATCGCCGAGATCACGCACCGCTGCCCGCTGCACTGCGTCTATTGCTCGAATCCCCTTGAACTGGCAGCGGTAAGTTCCGAGCTTTCCACCGCCGAGTGGATCGATGTTTTTCAGCAGTCGGGCAAGCTCGGGATGTTGCATGCGCACTTCACCGGCGGCGAACCTTTGGCGCGCCCCGATCTCACGGAACTCATCGCCGGTGCGCGCGCCGCCAGCCTTTATACAAACCTGATCACGTCGGGCATTGGGCTTGCTGATACGCGATTGCAGGCACTAGTCGAGGCCGGACTCGATCACATCCAGCTCAGCTTTCAGGATTCGCGCGAGGCCGCAGCCAACTGGATTGCCGGAGCCAAAGCGCACGCGCACAAGATCGAATTGTCCCGCCTCATCCGCCGCTACAAAATCGCGTTCACCGTGAATCTTGTCATACACCGGCAGAACATCGATCACCTCGATGAGATGATCGCTTTCATCGAACAGCTCGCTCCCGAGCGCATGGAGATCGCCCACACGCAGTATTACGGCTGGGCGTTGCAGAACCGTTCCGCACTGCTGCCCACGCGGGCGCAGCTTGAAACGGCCGTGGAAGCGGTAACCGCCGCTGAAAAGCGCTTCGCCGGACGCATTCGTGTTGATTTTGTAGTCCCCGACTACTACGCGCGCTTTCCTAAGGCTTGCATGGGCGGCTGGGGCCGTAGATTGATGCTCATCAATCCATCCGGCAAGGTTCTTCCCTGTCACGCCGCGGAAGTGATTCCCGGACTCGAATTCGAAAACGTGCGCGAACAAAAGCTCGATTTCATTTGGCGGGAGTCGCCGTCATTCCGGCGTTTTCGCGGAGAAGAATGGATGCCGGAACCATGCCGCACTTGCGACCGGCGCACCGAAGATTTTGGCGGATGCCGATGCCAGGCTCTGCTCCTCACCGGCGACACGAACGCCACCGATCCTGCCTGCTCGCTCGCGCCCGCGCACCACATCGTGGAAGCGGCGCTCGCCGAGGCCAATTCCAGCGCGGCGATTTCGCAGCCAGTCGCAGCCACATCGTTCGTGCAGTTACAGCAGCGTGCCGGAGATCTCTGGAATTACCGCACCAATCCCGAGTAGACTGACCTACCAGCGCACTCCAATCGTGATCGGCCGCACGTCGGTTGTGATGTTGTTGCCGGACCCGTGCATGAGACGGTATTCCGCGTAGATTTCGACTCCGCTCGGCATCTTGCGCGCCACACCCGCGCCAATGTTGTACCCGAACTCGTTCTGGTTGGAATTAACGAAGCTGCCGTTGAGCGGAATGCTCACGCTCGGGCACGATCCCCACCATTCCCAGAAGCCATTGCACGCCGAACCCGGAACTGCAGTGTCGGAGTCCAGACTGCCTGCGCGATGATAGAAGCCGGGCCCGAAGAGAACATATCCGCTGTAGAGGTTGGTCACGGGAATGTTGATGATGGGATCGAGCGTGACGGCGAGGACATAGCTCGTGGCTCCCGACGCCTGCGCCAGTCCCAGCGCGGACTGGCGCAACGGCAGGTCCGCAAAAATGAAATCCGCGCGCAGCCCCAGATACTTGTTCGCGTTGCGAGCCGCGCCGACCGTGCCCACGCCGCCTCCGCCTCTCACGTAGGTCTTGGTCGCACCACTGTCCAAATTGGCGCCGGCGCCAACGTTAAACGTCCACTTGTTGTAGTCGCGAGGCTTCACCTTTCGCCGCGTGGACTCCTCCTCAGCCGGCTCCTGGCCGGTGTCGGGTGGTGCTGCGGGCTGCTGCGCGGCCGGGGCCGGTTGCGCAGGCGGCGCAGGAGTTTGTGCGGCGGGCGCTGTCTGGCCAAATCCTTGCGCTCCCAACAAGACTGCCAGAACCAGCAGCGTTAGCGCACTCACAGTCGCGAACTTTCCAATCATCCATTCTCCTCCCATAACCGGGCATAGTGGCGGACCGCAGCGCCCGGCATGGAGAGGCGCCGTTGGCAAGGTTCCGCTGTGATTCCTCGCAGGAAGGCGTTGGCCTTGGTCGCGGCGGGATCGCATTATATTACCAACTTTGATGCGGCTTCGGCGCGGCAAGCCGCCCGAGGGCGCTTCGACAAGACATTCGTCTTGCGAGTCGAAGCTACGGAAGGGTTAGAGATTGTGGGTCAGCGCTTCGAGCTCGGTGGGCTTAAGCCGCGCGAACGCTTCCGCTGCGGCTGTTTTGAGCTCCTCGTAGGCCTTGGGACCATCGAGGGTCGCGGCTTTGCGCAGGCGGGCAAGCCCGGGAGCGGGAATGAAGCGGAAGGCACTCGGAGGAAGCCATAACCACATGCGAAGCCTTCCCCGCGCGAACGTACAGTAGATGCGGACATTGATGGCCGCTTCCTGCAGCTTGGAGCCGGGGCCGGCGATGAGACTGCTATTGCCCCGCATCGCATTATCGAACTCAGCGAGAACCGCCGAATTGTGGGCCATGCGCTGGAGTAACTCCCGATATATGCGCATGCGCCGGCGCTGCTCCTCGCGAAAGCAGCGTGGGCTCAGGTTCCAGCGCAATTCAAAATCGGCGGCGGGATCAAGCAGAGACGCGAGCAGAGACGGGTCGACGGGATACAAGAAATGGATCACATCGGCGAGAACCAGCTTAGGAACTCTGCCGCTGGCCCAGGCCAAATACAACAAATAAACCAACTCCGCCACGCTCGCGGCGAGGATCAGCCAGGTCAAGACCTGCGAAAACATGGCTAGCGTATCCTCCGTATCCAGTCCAGATATTGCTCCAAGACAGCGGTGTAGTGGGCCACCAACTCGGGATCCAGAGGAGGCTCTTCCTCCCGGGGCACGCGGAAGAACCAAATCCAAATCAATACGGCAAGAGAGTATGCCACAACTGAGGACAGACTCCACAAAAATGTGAATCTTGTTCCGAAATCCGAAAATTTGATCGTGCTCAGAAGGGCAACAGTAGCGTAGAGCCCAAACCCAGCGGCGATGCCAAGAGGATACTGGCGCCAGCGGAGGCCAAGAAATGACGCTAATGCCCCCAGCCCGAGGAAGATGAGCACTTGCACGAACCGGACGACAATTTCGCCAGTGACAATATAGAGGAGGAGGCCGCCGACCTGCGACGGGACGGCATGAGCGCGAGCCAAACTCAAGCCGATGCCCGCGATAACGATGGCCGGAAAGATGATGTGGGTCCACCAGATGCGGGCTCGGAGGACGGTCCGAAACACTTCGTACATCACAAGGATTCCAAGGACGCAGTAGCCAGCCTCGGTAATCCAATAGGTCACTTTGTAGGCCTGCGGGTGGCTATCGACTGCGAATCGCGCCACATCCGCGCCCACTCCAAAAGCTACGTAGGCGAAAAACCATGGGCACACTTTGTACGCGCGGTTCCGGAGCATGAGGAAAAACAACAGCACCAGAAGGCCCAGCGGAATGTACCACACAAGAGGATTCATAGAGCCGGGAGCAGCTTATCGCATCTGCCCCCGGCTTTTTCGAAAATAATTCGGTTAGGCCGCGACGGCCCCTTGGGGCGGTTTGGTCGCGTTCCCG
>Ga0302183_10000715_pt1 | contig 15567 bp, 14 predicted proteins | sample I_Palsa_N3_2_FD_200232 | JGI IMG/M metagenome (GOLD analysis project Ga0302183, IMG submission 200232) | Peat permafrost microbial communities from Stordalen Mire near Abisko, Sweden - I_Palsa_N3_2 | ecosystem: Environmental > Terrestrial > Soil > Palsa > Peat permafrost | place: Sweden...
AGTACGTCATTGGCCCCAACGGAGCCCTGACAGCCATGACCCCCGCGACCGTCAGTTCGGGATCGGATTCGGAATCGCTCGCCGTCGATCCCGCCGGGCCCCATGTTTACGTGGCGAACACCGGTGACGGCACGGTTTCGCAATACGTGATCGACTCTAGCGGAGCGCTCGCCGCTCTCAACCCTGCGACTGTGAACGCAGGAGTCCGGCCGCTCTCGCTCGCAGTCGACCCGCTGGGTCGCTTTGCTTACGTGGTAGGCGAGAACACCTTCGCGGTTTCGCAGTTCAGCATCGGCATCAATGGCGCCCTGACGGCCTTGAGCCCCCCGACCGCAGTCACAGGCGGTACGCCGGAATCGGTCGTCGTCGATCCCTCCGGCAGATTTGCGTACGTCACAAACGGATCGGGCAACAGTGTCTCCCAGTACACCATCGGCACCGACGGTGCACTTACGCCCATGAATCCCGCGACCGTGCCTACGCCCACAGTAACAGGCCCTGTCGCGCTTGCCATCGATCCTTCCGGCCGCTTTGCTTACGTCGCAGACGGGGCAGACAACAACGTTGCCGAGTACACCATCGGCTCCAACCCGGTTGGCCGGTCAAATTCCCCCACCTCTGGCCACCTCAAACTCCCCCACCTCTGAGCCGGTAGCGGCGCTGTAAAGCGCTGTCAATGTCCATCGGGAGCATCCCGCTGGCAGGACGTTATCTTTCTCCTTCGATCGCGTCGAGGGAGTTCGGAGTGAACGTCTTGAAGCCGCACCTGCAAACCACCATCGCGACCCTGCTGGCAGCAGGTAAGAGCCAGCGCGAGATCGCCCGCATCACCGGCGTTGACCGCAAGACCATTCGCAGCGTGGCCCAGCGCGCCACCGGGGGAGTTTCAAATTCCTCCGGGGTGGCCACCGGCCCGGACGCCCAGATTCCCCCACCCCGGCCACCGGCTGCAGCAACCCTGTCGCCCTCGGCGTGCGAGCCGTACCGCGCCTTCATCACCGAGCAGCTTCGCCTGCGCCGTAACTACACGGCGATCTACCAGGACCTGGTTGACCGGTTCGGCTTTGCCGCCGGCTACAACAGCGTCAAGCGTTTCGCCGGCGCGCTCGTGGCCAGGGAGCCGGAGCAGTTCGACCGGCTTGAGTTTGCCGCGGGCGAGGAAGTGCAGGTCGACTACGGCGAAGGCGCCATGACGCGTGTTCCCGGCACCGACCGTTATCGCCGTCCACGGCTGTTCGTGATGACCCTGCGTTACTCGCGGCGCAGCTTCCGCCGGGTGGTCTGGGAATCGAGCCAGCAGACCTGGGCCCGACTGCATGAACAGGCATGGCGCTACTTCGGCGGCAGTTGCACCTACGTCGTGCTCGATAACCTCAAGGAAGGCGTCATCAAGCCCGACCTGTACGAGCCGGAACTGAACCCTGTCTACAGGGACGTACTGGCCCACTACGGCGTTGTCGCCGACCCGGCAAGGGTGCGTGACCCGAACCGCAAAGGCACGGTCGAGAACGCAATCCAGCATACCCAGAGCACTGCGCTCAAGGGGCGTCGCTTCGAAACCATCGAAGAGCAGAACGCTTTCCTCGAGCAGTGGGAAACCCGGTGGGCCGCGCAGCGCATCCACGGCAGTGCACGACGTCAGGTCGAGGCCATGTTCCAGGAGGAGCGTGCCCACCTCAAGCCGCTGCCGCTGGAGGGCTTCCGCTACTTCAGCGAATGCGAACGCACCGTCGCCGACGACACCTGCATCCGCATCGACCACAGCAGCTATGCGGCGCGACCGGCCCTGATCGGCAGCCGCGTGCTGGTGCGTCTGTACGAGCACCAGGTCGAGATCCGCGACCGCCAGACTCACGCCCTGCTGCGCACCCACCCACGCGCCCAGCGGCCCGGCAGCCTGCTGCTGCCCGATGATGAACGCCCATTCAATCCCTCGCGCGAAACGCGCCGCATCCTGAGCCAGGCGGCGGTGATCGGCCCATCCACGCTGGCTCTGTGCCAGCAGTGGTTCACGCGTGACGGCCGGGTCGGCCAGCGCAAGCTGTGGGGCATCGTGGGCCTGGTCAAGCGTTATCCACGGCGCCTGATCGACCAGGCCTGCGCCCACGCCCTGCGCGAGAACATCGGCAGCTACAAGGCGATTGAGCACCTCACTGAGCGGCTGCTGGGCGCGGCGCTGGCCGACATCGACGCGCCCATGCAGGGCGAACTGGACCTGACCCAGCAACACCCCCTGATCCGGGCCGGCGACGACTACGCCGACCTGTTCACCCTCGGCGCCCACAGCGCGACTCACCTATCCACCAAGGAGCCACATCAATGAGCATGAACATGATTGAGATCGAACGCGCCCTGCGTTCGCTGCGCCTGTCCGGCATCCGCGCCACATTGGAGACACGCGTGCTGCAGGCGCAGGCCAATCAGGAGCCGTTCCTCGACACCTTCTCGATGATCCTGCAGGATGAACTGGACCGGCGCCGATCACGCCTGATCGACCGACGCTATCAGCACAGCGGACTGGACGAACGTATCACCCTGGCCGACTTCGACTGGCGCTTCAACCCCAGGCTGCCGCGCGCGGCCTGCTTCGAACTGCACACACTGAAGTTCGTCGCCGAAGGGCACAACGCGCTCATCATCGGCAGGCCCGGCACCGGCAAGAGCCACATCGCCAAGGCACTGGCCTACCAGGCCACGCTGCAGGGACTCAACGTGCGCTATCTGGAGGCCGACAGCGCGTTCGGGCAGTATGCCCTCGGCGACGCCGCCGAGCAGCGGCAGCAGATGCGCGCACTGCTCGAGGCCGACGTGCTGGTGCTTGACGATCTGTTCCTGGCGCGCCGCATCAGCGACGCCAGCGGGGAGCTGTTGCAGTCGCTGGTGCATCAGCGCTACAAGCTCAGGCGCAGCATCGTGGTGACCTCCAACCGGGTGGTGCAGGACTGGGGCAAGTACCTCGGCGACAACACCATGGCCACCACCATTCTGGACCGTCTGATGCACCGTGCGCACCTGCTCGAGTTCGAGGGCAAGAGTTACCGCCTGAAGGAAGCCGCCAGCCGACTGACCGGTCTGGTCAGGCAGGCTGAGTCAGAAAGCGATCCGGCCGCCGCCGATTAACCTACAATCCGACTGTCCTGCCTGGGGGAGTTTGACCCGGCCAAGGGTGGAGGAATTTGAAGTGGCCAACGGGGAAAGCATCGCTCGTCGCGGCGCCCGCCGTTCGGATCGCTTTTTTGCGCGCCGTCCCGACCACTGATCCCTCAGCGCTTGCGCCGCAAATGATCGGCGCTCAAGCGGACGCGCTCACTGAGGGTGAACCGCTAACCGAAAGGCGCGGCCTTACTCTTCTCCGCAAAGAAGCTTTGGTCGCCCGGAAACCTCACGACTAGCTCGCAAGGGCGGACTAAGGAAGCCCGTTTGTTGCAGGCCGACCCGGAACTGTGCCTAAAAGCGTTTGCTCTGCAGAGCAAACGCTTATCTTGGCTGAACCCCATCATGGCGACGACGTACGCCACAAAGGATTCTCCGCCGCTGATTGAATGATAATGGCGCTGTCATCGGGCAAGAGGAAGCCGTCCCGCTCAAGTTGGCGTGCAGCAGTTCGGACACGATTCACATACTCGTTGCGCGTCTTGTACCTCTCCAGAACAGGACGATGTCCATCGTGGGCTGCGTCGGCGTCCGCCTGTGTTCGTGGAAACGCGATAAAGCCGCCGGCAAGCATGCATGTAAAAGAAAGCGGTGGATTTTGTTGCGCGTGAGCGCCGAGCGGCGCTTCCATATCGGGGAGCCTTACACCTCCAACGGCATTTCCATCCTCATCGCGCTTCGGAATCTCGATTATCGCTTTGGGCAGATGACTTGGCGCACGCAGGACTGTCGGATCATTTTTGGCCTCCTCGAGTGGCATGAGACGGCTTTTCGGCGGTTCGGTTCCGTTCGCAACCCAGTCTTCCAGATGCAGTAGCGTTGCGCGCGCGATCGGGCTCCAGTCTAGCCTGGCTAGTGGCAGTTCGCAGTTAGCCTTCTGCAAAACGAAGTGGGAGGCACCCGCAATGTCGTACACGCGGACATTGTCCGGAATGGGCTGCTCGGTCGTACCTTCGGCTCCGGTCCGCGACAGGGAGGCACGCAGCGAGAAGTAGTCGGTCGTGGAGTTGATGAGAATCATACGAGGAGGATTCTCGCCACGTGCCTTGACCCGTTCGATAATGTCGCCAATCGTCAGCACGTCCTCGTTGACACCTCGAAATTCAGGATTTTCAAAAGTCGGAACTTCGGCAGCACTCGACTGCGGCCCTCTGCCCGATTGCATGATGGGCAGCATGCCCGCGGCCGAGACAAAGACGTGCATGCCGTCGAATACGCGATGCCCCCCGGTCGCGTTGAATCCGTCCAAGAGGAAAGTTTTAAGGTATCGCCCCGATTGTGACTTGCCGGACGCAAGCGTCCACTTGACAGCGCCTTGCAGGGGATTGACCACACCCGATTTATCGGACGTGGCGTGCGCCAGGAAATCAGCGGCGTCCCTGACAATAGCGAACCCGACTCCTTCGACGAAGCGCCTCTGCCCAGAACTGTCGAGGAACATAGGTAGGTCCGCACCTTTGCCCAGCTCCCACTGCACTTCCGCGACAGCGAAACCGCGATCCTGAAGGAAGCCGGTGCCCACTTCTGTTGTACCGGCCTCAAACGGCTCATCTCGCGGGCTGTTGTAAAGCGCCTGTGCATAGGGACGGCCCCGGTTAGGAATATCGACCAGAAGCACACCGTTGCCGCTTTTTGGATTCCGCGGAAAGATCAAGGAGATTTTTGCCGAATATTCGACCCGCCCATCGGCATTCCTCGGTGCCTTTTCAATGTCAGGAATCTTCTCAGTTGACCGTAGCTCGCCGAAGATGCGGCCTTCCCAGAACTCGAATTCGCCGGGCCTGAATGTGCCGTAGCTTTGCTTCGAGGTAATCTCCAGCTTCGTGACTTCAGCTTCGGCAAGCACCGGGAAGCCAATGCCGATCAGCAGCGAAGCGGTCGTTAGGACCATCGCGGTGAAACGCGCACGTGTCATAAAACGTCTCCGTACGTCGGTGATCCGACTGGTTTTTGGACTAGCTAACTGCGCAGCACCTTCAGACTCGGACACGGTGCGATGAATCAAGGTCGAATCAGAACTTTCCGGAAAGCAGATGACCGGCGCGGGGTACTTCGGCCTTAAGGTCGAGTGTCTTGAGAATGCGATAGACGGTAGCGACGGCCGCCGACAACACCGGCTTGCCCAGACGGTCCTCGACCAGCTGGATCGCGGGCAGCGAGGGCATCTGGACACAGGCGGACAATACGACGGCATCGGCCTGCCCAACATCCAGCCGCTTCACATGTTCCAGCAGATTCATCGGGTCCAGGCGCCCCACTTCGAGGTTGTCGGACACCTCGAGACTGAGGGAGTCGGTCACCTCGATGCCTTCGCTTTCGATATAGGTAGCGACCTGCTGCGTGAGCGGCTTCATATAAGGCGTGAGAATGGCAACTTTGCGAAAACCCATCGCCTTGATCCCTTCGCATAGGGCACCGGCCGAACTGATAATCGGTGTAGGCGCTCCATTTTCCTCTGCAACCCGGCTCAGACGGGTCTCGGACTGACGATGATATCCAGGCCCCTGGCACATGATCGCGACCAGACATGCATACGCGAGCACATCGCATCGCGCATCGGTCAATTCCTGCGCACAGCGGTCGCTTTGCACGTCCATGTTCTTCAGCTCTTCCGGCGTCACGTGCATCATGCGCATGCGCGCCGAATGGAAGGTGAAGCGCTCCTCCGGAAACAAAGCATGCCGTGCATTGAGCATCGCGGGAATCTCCGTTTCCATGGTGGTGTTGGAACTCGGAACGATCTGGCCGATTCGATAACTCTTCATAAAAGACTCCCGTTGGTTGAAAGATAAGCTCAATTTCCACTCGTCAGTTGCGCGCCCTGCGTCTCGCGCAGCGTGAACACCAGTGCGGCAGCGCACAAGTAGGTAATCGAGGCCATGCAATAGGTCAGCGTGAAACCCAGCACCGGGATCAGCATAGGCACCAGCTTGATGCCAGCGATCGCACCGACGCGACCGAAGTTAAAGCAGAACCCGGCCGCCGTGGAGCGAACGCTGGTCGAGAAGAGTTCGGCATACCAGGCGCCAAACCCGCTGAAATATCCCGTGAAAAAGCCGAGCAAAGCAGAAAGCCCACCGATGACGGCGATGTTTCCAGTCGTCCACGCAAACCGGCCGTCTTGCAGCGGAATCATGCGCGCGCCATAAGCGAAAACCGGAACGGCTAGCGCAATTCCGAGAAAGAAAGCGGCGAACGCGCGGCGCCGGCCGACACGCTCAGCCAACTCTCCATAGAGCACATAGCCGAGCGTCGCACCCAGGCCCGTCCATACCAGGAATACCGGAGCCTGATCGATTCGCACGTGCAAGACACTCTGCAGGTAGGTTGGCGTAAAGGTCATGATGATCCAGTACCCATACATGCCAAGGATTGAGATCGCGAGCGCAAGCAGTGTCGTTTTCCGCAGATCCCCCTTGAATATCTGCAGCAGACCTACCTTATTTTTGTTGTTGCGCAGGAATTCGCGGTTCTCGAGCCAGACCGGCGACTCCTTGACAAACACCAGGATCAGCAACGCAACGCCATACGCAGGTATCGCAGAAACAATGAAAAGATGCCGCCACGAGGCAGGATAGGAGGCATCGAGCAACGTCCACGCAAAGACGGCAGCTAGCAGACTGCCCGCCGACCATCCGGTCTGCATCAGCGCCATGGCTTTAGCGCGGCTCGAGGCCGGCCAGACTTCTCCGACCAGCGCCACTGCGGCAGACCACAGGCCGCCAACCCCGACGCCGACCGCAAAGCGGTACATGCTGAGTTCGGTTACGCTATGCGCGAAACCGCATAGCAATGTGCCGGTCGCATAGGTCAGTACCGAGACCAACAGTGCGCGTTTGCGTCCGATCCGGTCCGACAGGTTTCCTAACAGCAGCCCGCCAACGCCAGTTGCAAGCAGGAACCAGGCTGCGATCGACACGACCTGCCCGAGCGTCGCCGCGAAGGTGTGCGCAATAGATAGGATAACGAAACTGAAGATGGCCGCATCCAGCGCATCGAACAACCATGCACCCCATGTACCACCCAGTGTCGCGTAACGCACGAATCGCGATGAAGCCTCGATTTCCGTTGCCGGTGCGCGGCGTAGCATCTCCATATCTCCTCCGATTTTCGCCTGATTTTATGCATGCATGTGCAACGCGCCTTCACCAGCATCGGCTTGGCTAAAAATTCAGTTGCCCGGCATGTAAGTGACTCCGCCGCGCGCTTCGTGAGCGCGTTCCTCAGTTGGCATATCGTAGGAGGGGAATAGAGCCCTGTACATCAAGGAGTTGCGACCGTGGCATCGCAATACGCGATGGCACCCGGTATGGACTCAGCAATCGGCGCGCAGATGGTCGAAGAAAATTCGTGCCACAGGTGATAGTGCATCGAGGCGTCGCACGCAGACGGACAGTTCGCGGCTGGCCCATGCCTCGTCGAGCGACAGCGTGCGCGTATTCGACAGCGCGTAGATCCCAGCAGTACCGGCAGGTAGCACACCAATGCCAACGCCGCATTCGACCATCTTGCAAAGCGCGTCGTACGACGTGACTTCCACGTTGTAGCGCAGTGATTTGCCGGCCTGCCCGGCGGCCGTCAACATCTGCAGGCGTAGGTGCGTGCCTGTACGCAGCACGACGTGTTCGTAATCCAGCGCTTCGGTGAACTTGACGGACTCACGTTCAGCCAGCGGATGATCGCTTCGCACCAGCACCTTCAGTTCGTCCCGGCGAAATGGATAAACCTCGATGTCGGCGCTATGCGGCAGGCTGGTAAAGACACCGATATCGGCGAGATTCTCGGCGATACCTTCGGTAATCGACAGGCTATCGCGCTCCATCAGACGCAGTTGCACGTCGGGGTAACGATCGAGAAACGATTTGACCAGTGGCGGTATAAAAGTCGACACCGTCGAGATATTGACGAGCAGGCGTACAAGGCCGCGTTGCCCGGCGGAATACTCCTGCATGCGTGTGACGATGTTTTGCAGATCGTCCAGCACGTCGCGCGCCATGATTGTGAGATTGATTCCAGCGGCCGTCGGCGTGATGCCCTTGTTGGTTCGCACCAGCAATTGCGTGCCGAGTGCATCCTCGAGCTCGCTGAGCCGTCGGCTGATCGCCGCGGAGGCGATGTGCTCGCGTGCCGCAACGCTGGCGATAGTGCCGTCTTCGACGACCCGGACGAACAATCTCAAGGAAAGAGGATCGAGTTTCACCGTAATTGCCAGTCGCTATAAAAAATTGACGGATAAACACACGGGCAATTCTGCCCCCTCGCCCGAGCCTTTGCGTCGAACCGGAACGCCCTTGCTAAGGCAGCACTCTACCGTGGCCCATCGCCAAAAATTCCCAAATGCGATCAAACTATGGAGATTGATTGGAAATTTGATTGGATAAGGGCGCAGGGGCATGCTTTGCATCCATACAATGCACTGAGCAAGTCGATGGGCACTCTCAAGCGGCCCTCTGCCCAATTTCCCTAGTCACGCACAGGATCACACTTCACCATGCAACTCATCAGTCAGAGCTTTAAAGACGGCGAAAAAATTCCCGGCGAATTCGCATTTGCGGTTGTCGATCCGGTTTCGCACGTCGCGTTATCGTCGAATCGCAATCCGCATATGGCCTGGAGCCAGGTACCTGAAGGCACGCAATCGTTTGTCGTGGTCTGCCATGACCCGGATGTGCCAAGTCGTGGCGACGACGTCAACCAGGCCGATCGTGAAGTCCCGGCCTCGCTGCCTCGCGTCGACTTCTTCCACTGGTTGTTGCTGGACGTTCCGTCCACCACTACCGAAATCGAGGCCGGCGCGCATGCAGAGGGCGTGACGCCGCGAGGCAAGGCGGGTCCCGCGGCACTCAATGACTGGCGTCACGGCATCAATGACTATACGGGCTGGTTTGCGAACGACGAGCAAATGAAGGGCGAATATTATGGCTACGATGGTCCCTGCCCGCCGTGGAACGACGCCATTGTTCACCGTTATATCTTTACGGTTTACGCGCTCGCCACCCCGTCGCTGGAAATCAAGGGTCCGCTGACCGGGGCGAGCGTGCGCGCCGCACTCGCCTCGGCACCAGTACTTGGCCAAGCCAGCCTGACCGGCTTGTACAGCCTGAACCCCAAGGTTCAAAGTAACTAAACGCCTCGTCCGCAATCTGACCATGTCCTCGCCACACGCTGTGCTTGACGCCCCGCTACGGTTCCCCGGCATGACGGAGCCGATGGATACAACCAGCGGGTATCCAGCTTCGGGGATGCCCGTATCAAGGCGCAACCTGTGTGGACTGGCCCGGCCTTGCTTGCGGCATCCTCAGAAAACGCAGCGCTTCCGCTTCTTCGAGGCGACGCTGCTGTTCGTGGTTTCTGGTCGTATAACGCTCGACGACGGGGCGGTCCGGCTGACGGCCGACGCGCCGTCGGGGTTGATTCTCATCGACCAGCACGCTTGCGCGGATGTGCTGAAGGAACCGGGCGGCGACGACCAGCGCTTCCGTTCGATCTTCTTGACCTTCTCTGCCGGGCTGCTTGCGGAGTTTCATCGCCAGCACGCACCAACGCACACAATCGGGAATCGGTCGACACCATTCCAGCAGCTTCCGCTTGATGACGATCTGGCGTCGACGCTCCAGCATTGCGTACAGAGCATTGAAGCAGGCCAGATCAGCGATCAGCGGCTCCGGCACCGCCTGATGGATCTATTGGCGGCGCTTTCAGAGCGAAGTCATTTGTTCGCCTACGACACGTTGCAGTCCAGTACATCCGAACGCTTGCGTAGCCTGGTCAGCGAGGCGCCAGAACGTCACTGGACTGCGCAAGAAGCCAGCCGTGAACTGGCCATGAGCGAAGCGACGCTGCGGCGACGCCTAGCTGGAGAGCAGGTGCGCTTCGAGGAATTGCTCGTCGACGTCCGCATGCATCACGCGATGATGCTAATGCAAACGACACCATGGAGCATCCCGCATATCGCGCAAGCCTGCGGGTACAAATCCCGCACCCGGTTTACCGAGCGTTTCAAGGCGCGATTCGGCTGTTTGCCATCCTCCGTGCGCTGAATCGCGGCGCCTCATCGACCGACGGAATATCCATGCATGCCGCTAACCCCGGTATTTTTTATTCACAGGAGAATAGTCACATGATGAAAGTCGCATTATTGTCAAGCCTGATCGCATTATCATCCATAGCCTATGCTGATGAATTTAAACTCAGCAGCACCGACATTGCCGCTGGCAAACCGTTATCAATCAAGCAAGCGTATAACAGCTTTGGTTGCACGGGCGACAATATCTCGCCGCAGTTAGCATGGCACGGTGCACCGCAAGGCACCAAGAGTTTCGCCATCACAGCTTATGATCCCGACGCACCCTCAGGTAGCGGTTGGTGGCACTGGACAGTCGTCAATATCCCTGCCGATGTCTCATCTCTCGCAACTGGCGCCAGTAGCTCACCAGCGGGCTTGCCCGTCGGCGCGATACAAGGGCGTAACGATTATGGCAACTCCGGATTTGGTGGCGCGTGCCCCCCCGCGGGGGACAAACCTCACCATTATCAATTCACCGTCTGGGCATTAAAGGTGGATCATCTGCCCGTGGATGCAAACGCCAGCGGGGCACTCATCGGCTATATGCTGCGCGCCAATGCACTGGCAAAAGTGCAAATCGTTGCACCCACTAAGCGTTGATCAGTGCATGGATATGACCTTAAGCAGTCCAGCGAGGCGATTATCGATCTGGACTGCTAAGCGGTCGAATAGCCTGAGGGTGCGATTCCCTCGGGCTAATCGACCACGTAACGATCAAGCTGGCGCACCCGCAGTTAGGCAATGCGCTCGATGAGCATTTGGCGTGCGCGTTTGACCTCATCGCTTTGCAGGTAGATCGAGGTGGTCGCGATCGAGGCGTGGTGCAGGTTATCCCGTACCGTCGTCAGTTCCGCCCGCGTGCCAGTGCATGAGTGGCATGGGTGTGGCGCATCCAGTGCATTCGTCGCGCGTGTCGCTTGCCGATAGCACGCAGAGCTTCCGCGCCCCGGCTTGATAAACGAATGGCCGCTATGGAGAGATTGGAGTGTCCCCTGAGGGTCGAATTGAGTCGGCCGCCCTCCGAATCTTTCGAATCAACCCCTTTCAACCGCCCGCGTTCCCCAAAACAACACCGCCTCGATGGCGAAAAATACAACCACCGGCACAATCGCCCCCACCGTCCCTGCGATTTCACGTCCAAACCGGCTCGCGACATAAAGCAGCACGATCACGCTGATCGCCATGCCAGGCGCACCGAGCCCTCGCAGCGCCGCACTACGGTGATAGCCGACCCAGAACGCGGCCCGCGCGACGATCCAGACCACGGTTGTCGCTACCACCGCGCGCATGGCCGAACCGTCGGGGGAATAGGCGGCCAGGCCAAAAAGCGACGCCACAAACACAATGATCTGCTCTACCGTGTTCTGCAGGTACCGTTGATTGACGCGCAACCTGCGTGTCTCGAAGCCCGCCAGCGGATCGAACGCGGGCGAGGTCAATCGCTCGTGCGCCACAGCTTCGACACCCGTCACCAGGCAGAACAGCACGGCAACACAGCAGCATTTAAGCGTTAGCACCATCCGGGCGCCGAGACTATCCATGCCCGGCAAGGGCGACATCAAATAATCGATACCAAGCCAAAGCGCCAAGGCAAGAAGCGAGGCTGCCGCGATGCCAGCCATGCCTGCTGCGCGCTGCCGGCGAAAGTCGGACGGGTCATGCGCCGGGTCGGTCATAGATTTCCCCTGGTATTTCGAACGGTGGCGTCGGCCGTGGTACGCACGTCTGCATTATGCAACGTAGCGTATTGCGTCGCGCTCGCGAAATACACTTGAGAACTGGCCGCTGGCTCGCACCGGGGGGATCCGCGCGTCGGCGTTACTGCTTCAAAACGATCCACACACCGCTATCGACGGCCACCCGAATCGCATCCAGATTCGCCCCTGCGCACGGACCTTCGATGCAATGTCCGTCCTCGAAGCGAAACAGCGCGCTATGGTGCGCGCACATCAGCACCTGCTCGCGATAGCACAAGACTTCGCCAGGCTCGAAGTCGAGCGGCACCGAAAAATGCGGGCAGCGGTTGGCATAGGCCCAGACCTGCTCGCCACGCCGCACGATCACAATAGGCACGCGCTCATCTGTTCCATCCACAACCCGCGCGCCGCCGTCCGGCACATCGGCGAAAAGACAGAGCCGCGTCCCGTCCATCGCCTACACTCTCCGCTCGGGATTGCCGAGGCTCCAGTCCCACGGCCGCACTTCAACGCGATCGAACAGCCCCGCCTGCATGTACGGATCGTTGCTCACAAACGCCATCACATCGTCGATGCCTTCCGCTTCGACAACCAGCAACGTGCCGTTCATCGCGTCGCATTGTGGCGCGAGCGTCGGACCGCCGAGACGCACGAGCACGCCGTGTGCGGCGCTGCGCAGCCAGCTTCGATGATTCGGGCGCACGCGTTCGCGCACGTCGCGCATGCCAGGTTTATCGGTGGCAAATACGGCGAAGAAACGTCGCATGTCTTCCTCCATGAATTGGTCTTTCGTGCTCAGGCCGGCGCCGCACCTTGCCACGCGCGCTGCAGCAGCGCACGAATCGCATCGCGTTCGATGGGGCGTGGATTCGCGTAGGGATTCTTGCACGCGAGATCCGCCGCTTCGTCGAGCCCTTCTTCCGGCATGCCGATCTGCGCAAGCGCCGCCGGAATACCGAGCGCGCGGTTGAGTTCGAACAGCAGCGAACCCGCATCGGCCGCATCGTTGCCGCCGAGCGCACGTGCCACGCGCGCCAGCGCGTCGGGTGCCGCGGTATGGTTATAGTGCGCGGTATGCGGCAGCATCGCTGCGTGTGTTTGCGCGTGCGGCAGATTAAACGTGCCGCCGAGCGTGTGACACAGTTTGTGATGCAGCGCCATGCCAACCGATCCGAGGCACGTTCCCGCGAGCCACGCACCGTACAGCGCGCGGCTGCGCATCGTCTTGTCATCAGGTATACGAACGATAACGGGCAGCGCTTCGCCCAGCGCACGGATCGCTTCTTCCGCCATCAGACTGACGACCGGGTTCGCGTCTTCGGCATAGAGCGCTTCCACCGCGTGCGCCATCGCGTTGATGCCCGACGCGGCCGATACCGCCACCGGCAACGATAACGTCAGCGACGGATCGTAGATCACCGTGCGCGGCAACACACGCGCGTCGCGGCCCGTACGCTTGAGACGGCCTTCGGTGAGTCCGTAGATCGGCGTCATCTCGGAACCGGCGTAAGTCGTGGGCACTGCAACGATCGGCAGTGACGATTCGAGCGCGATCGCCTTGCCAAGCCCGATCGTCGAGCCGCCGCCGACGGCCACGCAGCAGTCGGCGTCGAGCGCTTGCGCTGCATCGCGTGCGGCGCGCGCCACTTCGACTGGCACGTGCATCACGGCCTGCGCATGTACGCCCACGGCGCGTGCGCCGAGTACGCGCGCGACCTCGTCGGCTAACGGAAGCTGGTCGGGCGTCGCGAGAATCAGCGCGCGGCGGGAACCTAGACGCTCCACTTCCGCGGGCAGCGTCGCGAGCGCGCCCCATTCGAATACCACGCGCGAAGGCATGCCCTGATAGACGAAGCGCTCCATGCGAACCTCAGCGCTGGAAATGCGGCGGCACATTGCCATCGACATTGACCCACACCGAACGCGCTTCCGTGTAGTCGTGCATCGCCTCGAAGCCCATCTCGCGGCCATAGCCCGATTTCCCTACGCCGCCGAACGGACTTCCCGGATTGACGCGCTTGTAGCAGTTGATCCAGCACATGCCCGCTTGAATCTGTCCAGCGACGCGATGTGCGCGCGACAGATCGCGCGTCCACAGTCCGCTTCCTAGGCCGTAGTCAGTACCATTGGCGATCGCCAACGCTTCTTCATCGGTGCGGAAACGCAGCACCGTCACGAACGGCCCGAACACTTCTTCCTGCGCGATGCGATCGTTCGGCGTCGCGGCTTCGACGACGGTCGGCCGCACGTAATAGCCGTTCGCGAGCGCAGCGTCGCGCGGCGCGGTGCCGCCGGTCAGCACGCGGCCGCCCTGTTCGCGCGCGACATCGACATAGGCGAGCACGCGTTCGAGATGCTGCTTCGATGTGAGCGGCCCCATTTCGGTCTCGGGATCGAGCGGATTGCCAACGCGAATCGTCGACGCCAGCGCGCCGAAGCGCTCGAGGAACGCATCGGCGATACGCTCGTGCAGGATCAGTCGCGAGCAGGCAATGCACGCCTGCCCCTGGTTGTGGAAGATCGCCCACGCGGCACCATTGACGGCTGCGTCGAGATTCGCATCGTCGAACACGATGTTGGCGCCCTTCCCGCCCAGTTCGAGTTGCACGCGCTTGAGATTGCCCTGCGATGCCTCGACGATACGCCGCCCTGTCGCCGTCGAACCGGTGAACGCGATCTTGCCGACGCCTTCATGTTCGGCGAGCCGCTGTCCGGCCGTGTGACCGTAGCCCGCCACGATATTGACCACACCCGCCGGAAAACCGACCTCCGCCATCAGCTCGACGATGCGCAGCGTCGAAAGCGGCGTGATTTCCGAGGGCTTGAGCACGACCGTGTTACCGGCGGCCAGCGCCGGGCCCATCTTCCAGCTGGTGAACATCAGCGGGAAATTCCACGGCACGATCTGCCCCACGACGCCGATCGGCGCGCGCTGCACGTAGTTGAGAAAGCCGGATTCGACGGGGATCACGGAGCCTTGCAGCTTGTCGGCCATACCTCCGAAGTAACGGAAGCACGCAGCCGTACGCGGCACGTCGAGCGCACGCGAATCGCGGATCGGATGGCCGGTATCGAGCGATTCGAGTTGCGCGAGTTCTTCGGCGTTGGCTTCGATCGCGTCGGCGAGACGCAGCAGCAGGCGGCCGCGATCCGCGGCCGCCATCGCGGACCACTTCGGGAACGCGCGCGCGGCGGCGTCTACGGCGAGATCGACATCGGCGGCAGTGGCAGCGGCGATTTTCGTGATCAGCGAGCCGTCATGCGGATTGAGCACATCGATCGTCCCGCCTTCGACGGCATCTGTGAACCGGCCGTCGATGAACAGTTTGGTTTGCATAGTAGTCCTTCAGGGAATGCAGGCGCGGTGAATTGAGTAACCGGTCACTCAGAAGTCGACCGGATAGGGCTTCAGTTCGCCGCTCTCATAGCGTTTCGGCAGGCCGGGCGTCGCGTTCTCCCAGACGAGCAGCATCGAGCGTTTGGTCGAGTAGCCTTGATGGCGGATGTCGGCGGGCATCGCGCAGATATCGCCCGCGCGCATCGTGATCCGTGCGCGCGGCGCGCCGGTGTTCTTGTCACCGATGTCCCAGACGATCTCGTCGGAAAGCTGCAGGAACCACTCCACGCGATCGTTGCCATGAAAAACCGGCA